>Ga0102944_1002076_pt1 | contig 12154 bp, 8 predicted proteins | sample SalPonD_shore_MG_FD_78172 | JGI IMG/M metagenome (GOLD analysis project Ga0102944, IMG submission 78172) | Salt pond soil microbial communities from South San Francisco under conditions of wetland restoration - Salt Pond MetaG... | ecosystem: Environmental > Aquatic > Marine > Intertidal zone >... | reverse complement strand
CATCTACAAAACTGGCCCAAAATTGATGTGTCTAAAATTAATATAGATTTGGAAAAGCAAATGGAATTTACAAGAGAGTTAATAGAAGTCGCTCGATCATTGAAAAACCAAAATAGAATTAGGTTAAGATGGCCCAATAAAAAAATTGTTATTGAATCAAAAGAAACTTTGCCCGAACTCGAATTTACTGAAACAATTAAAAAAATGGTAAATGTAAAAGAGTTAGAAATTGTGGATTCTTTTTCTTCAGATAATAATTATGCTTCTATAGAATCTAAATATGGAAATGTCTATTTAGATTTAAGCGTAGATCAGGATATTTTATCTGATAGAATAGTTAATGATCTCATAAGAAACATTCAATATTCCAGGAAAAAGAATCAATTTAATGTAGGTGAAGAGATTTCTCTTAAAATAGGAACAGACGCAGAATATCTAAAAGAATATATTGAAGAACAAAAAGAATTAATCTCAGACAAGGTAACAGCAAGCGAATTAAAAATTTTCGAGGGAAAACTGAAAGAAGAGGAGAAAAAGGTATTCAAGGAACTGAAAATATGTCCTAATAAAAAATGTTGCGCTTCGCTAAAAGGCAATATTATTGAGAAATTAGATAAAAAATCAGAAGTACTATGTCCATATTGTTCTACAGAATTAACAAATAATAATATAAAAACAATTTCATTTGAGTTTCAGAGGTTAACTTAAATAATATATTAACTTTTTGCTTTATTTTTGATATTTTATTTCTTTTTCTATAAATTATAAGGGTAAAATAAATTATAATAATAATTTAAATTAAATTTAATTCATTTTAAAATAGAATGCCTAACAACAAAAATCATTAATTAAATATAAGATCTATAAAATAAAACAGGAATATATTTATTAAAACTTATTTATCTATGTTTCATTAAAATTTATCAAAAAGAATAACCCAGATTAAAGAATTAGAAAAATAATAATTTATTTAAGACATTAAATTTTATGCTTTTCATCCCTTAAGTAAATTTGATTATATATTGATAATATATAAGGATCTATGCTTCCTATTTTGAAAAATAAGATAAAATTATTAATAGAAATAATATTTTTTTCATCTTTTATATTAATTTTCATTTTCTTTTTAGTTAATATCAATATCTTACCATTTGATAATAAAATTCCTTTAGTTTTTTTGTTCGGCGTCTCGATCATTATTCTAACGCTTTTTTATATCATTCTTAATTTAAATAGGGATTCATTTGGAAAGAAATATGAACTTAAATGGATGTCTGAAGATGTTCTTAAATTAGGCTCATCTCTCCTATTAATAATTTCTCTGCTGATACCAGCAATAACATCGAGAGAATCCGTAATATTATGGGGAGAAATTCCATTTATAAATTTTATTCGTGCTATAATAGCAATAATAAATATATCTTTTTTACCAGGAGCCTGCATCTATTCTTTATCTTTTTCTAAAAATAAATTACCAAAAATATTAAAAATAGATTCCATAATCATCAAACTTACTATTTACCCTATTCTTTCCTGGAGTTTCATTGGAATTATAGTTTTAATATTTGATCAGATAGGTTTTGTTTCAAATTTGATTTTTATTTTTTTAATTATCAGTATATTTTTATTATTTCTACTTGATATTAAAATAAAAACATATCGAGACAAATATCGGATTTTGAAAATAAGAAAGATAATATTAAGAAAGTCTACTTTTCTTTTATTAATTTTAGCTAGTGGAATTGCATTATTTTCAATTGGTATCTCCTTAGGTCGATTATATCTAATAGGGCAAGATGATTGGGTAGTAGTAAGCCCAACCATATATATTGGAAAAAAAAATCTAAATCCTTTCAATCGTACCGATTATTTTTATGATGCAACCCCTTTTTGAGGGTATATTATTTTTGGATTAAGTCAATTTAGTGGCATTCCATTTATTAATACTAATGTGCTTTTAGCCCCATTTTGTTATTTATTTATTACATCTTCCTATATCTTTTTCAGAATAATTCTTTTTAAACAAAAACAAATACTTGCCATTTTAGCAACGGGATTATTTTCAATATTTTCTGGTCCCTTTTTAATATACTCTAATATCCTTGATTATTCGATATCAGAATTTATTATTCGAATGGAATTTCACTTCATTAATAAAACTTATGGATATATTTCTTTCTTCTTATCATTATCTCTTATGATTTTAATCTTAAATAATTTTTTTATAAATGAAACTAAATCTTTTAATTTATCCGGTATGAAAATAAAGTATTTAGTTGTATCTGCTTTTTTTCTGGTTTTAAGTTTTACAGTATATATTATACCCCTACTTATGGGGCTGCTCTTAATTTTTATTTATTGCTTATTATATAAAAAGAATCCAAAATCAAAAAATTTGAAAATATTTTTACAATGGTTTCTCTTAATTTTAAGCTTTTTAGCTATAATGGATATTCTTATGGTTTTTTTTTTGAGTGATAGAGCTATATCTAAATTATTTATCATGTTTATTCCTAATTCAATTAGTGATTTATTAAAAAATATACCCTCCCCTCTAATATTTTATTCCTTTTTTAGTCTATTTCTATTATTTAGTTATATTATGTATCAAATTTTTAAAAATTATGAGAAGAATGGTAAAAAAACATACATAAAAATTAATTCAAAATATATTTATAAATACTTTTTATTAATATTTACTATTTTTGTCTGTATCTATTTTATCGATTATATCTTTTCAAGCAATAATCTAATAAATGTGAAATTAAAAAATTTTAATATTATTTATTCAAATATTTTTTTTTTAAATTTATATCTAGCTTTTACCAAAATTGGACTAATAGGGATTATCTATATTTATCTATCTTATTTATATTATAAATCAAAAATAAATCAAAATCATTTTTTTAAAATCCTATTTTTATGGATCCTTTTTCCATTTTTTTTTGCTTCAATTCCTATAAACCTACAATATTTCATTGATTATAATGCTAATTATCAATTATTTTTTAACAATTTCATATATTCATATTGGTATAATCGAATTTGGTTTTATTCACTTCCTTCACTTTGTATTTTTGGAGCTTTTGGCATCTCGAAATTTTTTAACAAATTGAAACATAATAAAATTTTAAAAACATTCAGAATTAACGATTTAGCACTAAAGCTAACTACTTTTTCCTTGATAACAATAGTAACCTATTCTGGGCTCATATCGACTGGTATGAGTTATGCAAGCCCATATGGAAATTATTCAGATAACACAATAAAAATGGTTGGGTGGATTTCGGAAAATTTACCTTATGGATCAAATTTATTGATATATAATAATTGGGAAGTTAAAGATACTATTAGAACAATGACATATTGTAATTGTACTTTTTTTGAAGATATCTTTAATGAAAATTCTGATCCTATTCAAATGGAAGAAACTTTTGAAATTTTTAAAAAAAAAAAAATATTCAATTTGCGTTAATTAGATGGACACCAATTCTCCTTTCTCCTAATAAATTTAGTTTTATAACAAATACACTAATTCCTGACTTTTATAATTTTACATTATATTATTCTGGAGATTTAATATTATATTATGCGCCTTATTTTAATGATGCTTTATTTTTAACCCAGCAAAATAAATAAATTTTTATGATATTTAAAATCAGAATTTTTCATATAATTCTAAATAACAGGGCTAATTTAATATCCCACTATTCCATATCTGCTATAGATTTTATTAAAGAGATAAACTGCTGTAATAGGTAAAGTCGTAGATGCTATTAGGATGATTAAAAAATGAGGGAAATAATTCATAATAGTGAATAATACATTATTATTAATCCATGCCATCCTTAAAAATGTGAAAATATAATATAATGGATTTAAGATGATTATATTTTGAAAAACTTCTGGAAATAAATCAAACGGATAAGTGAGACAACTTGCCCAAAAAATTAGATTTAATAAAAATGAAAAAATCATCCATAAATTTTCTTTAGAAATGGCAAAAACACCTAACAATAAACCGATTCCACTGAAAATTAACGCAATGAGTAAATAAATAAATAATATAAAAAGTATTGTCCATAAAGAAATTGGATAGATAATAAAAATTAGGATAAAAAATATAATAAATGGTAAAGCAATTAAAATAAAATTAGTAAGAAGTATCCCTAATAATAGATCAAACCGATTAAAGGGAGCAATTATTAATGCAGGAAGAGTCTTCCAAAATTTTTCTCTACGTAACTGATTTGGGAAGGAATTTATTATTTGTGTCAATAAACTTATATTATATGTATTTAATACAAAAACAGCATAATTATCAGCGTTCCAAGGACCAAAAGATTCTTTAAAATCAAATAGTGTTTGAAAAATTATTAAAGGCATAAGAATAGTTATTATGGGAGATATATAACTGATTATAAGTAGAAATTTAAATCGAATCTTTAATTTTATATCTTTTTCAGCAACAGCAATTACTTGATTTATATTATGTTTAATAATTTGTTTAATATCTAAAAGAGTTTGTATAATCATATTTGAAGAATATTTATTTAAACTAATTTTCTAAAAATTATTTTAAGTATCTTTTCTTGAGACCCTTTATATCACTATTGCTCAATTTTATTGCTATTTGGAATTAAAAATAAATATTAATATTACTTAGGTTTTTCAAGATTTATTTTTAACATTGATTTATTTAAAATAATATTATTTAAATTTTTTATTTTTAAATGGAGAAAATTATACTTAATTCTTTTAATTAAATTAGTATTTTTTTAGTTAATTTATATTATCAAATTCAAATAAAATTGTTATTAATTTAAAAAGCATTTTAATCAAGGCAATATTGAATCTCTTTAAAAATTGAAAAATAATCAAAATAGCTTTCGAGCATTTAAAAAAAAGTTTAATTTCTAATTGAGAAGACATATTTTATATTTTTTGGAATATATATAAAATTATTATTAAATTTAGGTTTAAAAAAATTTAAAATTAAAAGATTTTCCCATTACTAAGAAACACAGATTATATGATTCTTCTTATTTCTTTTAATTTATTATTTTAAATGGTTAAAAATAATAAAATTAATTTCAAATTTACTTCGAAAGCGGATTAGAATTGGATTATTAGATATATTTCAATATAATATGAAGATTCTTCTTTTAAATAGGGTAAATTTGATTTTGGGATAATATTTAAGAATTTTTATGTGAGGGAAAATTTTCTATCAATATTATGAAATATATCAAACCAAAAGATGTAGTAAAATTTCTACCTTATAACTTAATTGCGGCAGGAATATATGCAAATCCTTATTTAATTCCACTTTTCGGAATTTTTTACTTTTATCGAGTTAGATTAATCCTAAAAATTTTTAAAAAAATTTTAACCTATAAAGAAAGAATAGATATTTTGGAAGTTGGAGCAGGAATTGGATTATTTTCTCTTAATTTTAAAAAAAATTTTCCTAAAACAAATTATTATTTAGCGGATTTAATCAAAAAAGAAAATTATCAATATTTACAAAAAATGTATTTGAATAAATTTGACATATATTTAAAGGTATGCTCTAATATTGATATCCAAAAAAGAACTCCTTTTGAAAATCAAACTTTCGATTTAATTTTTGCTCTTGATGTTCTAGAGCATATTTTTGACCCAAAATCTGCTTTAAATGAAATTAAAAGAATGTTAAAGAAAAATGGTTTATTTTTTATTTCGGTTCCTTCTGAAGCACTTCTTGTAAAATATGTGAGAAAAGTTCTCAATTTTCTAAAAAAAAGGGATATTAATCCTTATCATTGGCAGGGGTTAATTAGATCTGAAGAAGATTTTTTTAATCTTCTTATTCAAGAGAATTTCAAAGTATTAATAAAACGGAAATTTCCGATCAATTCTTTTCCCAGACTCTTTTCTTATGATATTTTTTATTTAGTTACAAAGAATTAAGTAATTTATGTAGAATCTATATTAATTTAAATAAAAAATTGCATTAAATCTTATAAAAAAACTTTAAATTAATTTTTTAAAAAAAATAAAGAATATTTTTAAAAAAACATTAAAAATTTTTGGTTGAAATCTCTATAAAACATAATTTTAATGAGAATTAATTTTTTTTAATCGAGTATTTTTATTTTAGTATGAAAATTGCATTAGTATACTCCCGATTTACGATTTATAGTGGAATTCAAATCAATATTCAAGATTACGCAAATGAATTAAGTAAAAAAGGTTATGAAGTCTATGTTTTAGGGCAAAAAATCGATAAAAAACTCTATACTTTTAATAAGAATGTTAAACTTTTTGAAATAGGAGGCCCTATTTCATTTAATCCGCTTCATTGGATTACATTGGGATTAATCCGTAGAAAGTTCTTAAATATTCTAAAAATAATTAATCCTGATATTGTAATCTCCCATAACTTTCCTGCTAATTTTTTTTGTACTGAAAAGAATAAGAATAAAACCTATACCCATATTTTTTACTGTCATGAACCTTATCTATATTTTTATGATAAAACCTATTATTCAAATCTTCCCCCCTTATTAAGAATAATCTCTTGCATTCTTAGACTTTTTTTTAAAAAATATGATTATAAAAGTGTGAAGAAAGCAGATGCAATTATGTGCAATAGTAAGTTTATACAAAAAAAGATATTACGATCTTATGGTGAAAAAAGTATTATACAATATCCCGTTTTAAATATGGATAATATAAAAAAAAAATCTTTTAATATTTTTAGAGAATTGAATATTGAGCCGTCTACTCCTATAATTTTTGTTCTCGGTTTAACCCATAATATGAAGGGCACAGCTGAATTGTTTTATATTTTTCAAAAAATTTTAGATAAAATTCCTGAAACCATCTTATTGATTGGAGGATATATGATTAATGAAAATAAAAGAATTATATCTCATCTGGTCAAAGAATTAAATATTCCTAAAAAAAACATTGTCATATATGGCTTTATTGATAAAGAGATATTAGGAAGTTTTTATAATAATGCAACGCTCACAGTATATACTGCCATAGGAGAAGGATTTGGGCAAATCCCTTTAGAATCTATGAAAAACGGTACACCTGTTATTGCATTCAACTATGGCGGTCCTTCCGAGACAATTATTAACAATAAGACTGGCTTTTTAATTAGAGTTGGAAATTTGCAAGAATTTGCTGACAGAGCAATTCAGATAATTCAAAATGAAAATCTTCGAAAAAGATTTTCTAAAAATTGCTTAGCCCATATCGAAAAAAAATTTGGTTTTAAAAAAGCAATTTCTAAATTTGAAGAAATAATTAAGAATGTTCATTTTAAAAGTTAAAGTTATTTTAAAACATTTAATGAAATTTCAAAAGATTTAAAGGAAAATATAAGGAATTACATCAAAAAGATCTAACAGTTTGTTTCATATATTATTAATAATTACTTATTTAATTTATAAAATTATAATACTTATAATACAAAATATAATAGCAGAAGAAAATTTATCAAAAATATTAATTATAAAATTTTTTAAATAAATTTTATTTAACACCCCCATATCATTATATTATTCAAATTTTTGAAATATTATCTAAAATGAATATTTTAATTATCTCAGAATATTTCCCGCCCGATCAAGTTGGCGCAAGTACTAGAACTTATATAATGATTAAAGAATTGATTAAATATCATAAAATCACTTTAATTACCAGCACTCCCCACTATCCTAAACCCGAAAACGTCAATCAAACTTTACGTACTCCTATTAAAATATATCGGCAAAAGAATTTAAAAATAATAAGAATTTGGATGCCGGAGATTAATATGGTTACCACATTGGGTCGGATTTGTAATTATGCATATTTTACCATTTTTTTTATGTTAGGTCTGCCCTTTGTCACTGAAAAACCTGATTTTATTTGGGGGTCAGCTCCTAATGTTTTTTGTGGATTTACAGCAAAAATCGCACAATTTTTCTTAGGTGGTACCCCTATCGTACATATTGACGATATTTGGCCAGAAGGTCCAATAGATTTTGGATTTCTATCTTTCAACCCCCTAAAGAAGATTTCAGAAGTTCTTGCAAAGTTATCCTTAAATCGAATTCAAGTAATTACGACGATTTCGGATTCTATTTCAAAATATTATAAAAAGAAATATAAAATTCCACAGATTTATACAATTCCGGTTGGAATTGAAAAAGATCGATTACAGAAATTAATCCAATTAAAAAAAGATTTTAAGAGAAAAAACAGTGATACTCAAAAGAATAGAATATTATTTATGTATTCGGGGAAATTTGGACCGGGATATAACTTTGAATTGATGATAAAAAGCTTCAAATTTCTTCAAAATATTGAAGATCAAAAAATTAAGTTGATTATTAGGGGTACAGGGCCACTAAAATTACGTATAATAAATTTAATTAAAAAATATCAACTTAAAAATGTGAAGCTTGAAACAGAATATTTATCACTTGAAGATTTAAATAGAAAATTATTAAGTGCAGATGCGTTCATATTGCCAATGAAAGATAGTATTCTTTCAAAAACTGCTTTACCTACAAAATTATTCGAATATATGGGTATTGGGAATCCAATTTTAGTATTTGGGACTGGTGAACCAAAGATGTTAGTGGAAAAAGCAGAGGCAGGATTAGTATGTTCAAATGGAAATCCAAAAAAGATTGCTGAATCAATCAAAGAATTTATACATTCAAGAGAGAAATGGCATAAGATGGGAGAAAATGGTCAAGCATTTATTCAAAAATATTATTCTTCCAATATAATTGTTTTAAAAGCGAATAAAATGTTCAAAGAATTGAAAGAAAAACTATAATCCCCGCTTTTTATTAAAATCTTTATATTCTTATGAAGTAATTTCTGATTTCGATTTTAATATTCTTTTTTCTTTTAATTTGACTTGATTATTAATCCACTTATATGTTGTTTCCATTCCAACTCTTAGAGGCTGTGAGGGTGCCCAATTAAGTTTCTTTCTTATTAATCTATTATCAGAATTTCTTGCTCTCACTCCCGTAGGGCCCTCAATATTTTTTATAGTCAAATTTTTATCTGACATTTCAATAATCATTTTTGCTAAATTTTGAATAGAGATCATTTCATCAGAACCAATATTAAGAGGACCTGCAAAGTCTGAATTCATAAATCTTCTTATTCCTTCTAAACATTCATCAATGTATAAAAATGAACGAGTTTGTTTTCCATCCCCCCAGACTTCAATATGCTCCCCATCTTCCGCTTGGGCAACTTTTCTACATAAAGCCGCTGGAGCCTTTTCCTTTCCTCCTTCCCAAGTCCCTTCTGGACCGAAAATATTGTGAAATCTTGCTATACGTATATCCAATCCATAATTCCTCTGATATGTAAAATATAATCGTTCACTATAAAGTTTTTCCCAACCATATTCGCTGTCAGGATTAGCGGGATAAGCAGAATCCTCTGATAATTCTGGTTTATTAATATTTTCTTGATGACGCTTGGGATAGACGCAAGCGGATGATGAGAAAAAAAGTTTCTTTACATTAGATTTTATAGAATATTTAGCAACATTTAAATTTATTAAAGTTGAATTATGCATAATAACTGCATCATTTTCCCCTATAAAAATATAGCCAGCACCACCCATTTCAGCAGCAAGCTGATAAACTTCATCAAAACCATTATTATTAGTACTAAAATGGGGGGGCAATTGCATTATTTTTTCTACTATTTGGGGATTTCTTAAATCACCAATAATGAACTCATCAGCTTCAGTTTTGCTAAATTCAGATCTTTTTAAGTCAACCCCCCGAACCCAAAAACCCTCTTTTTTCAGTTTTTTTACTAAATGACTACCAATGAATCCCCCTGCTCCTAAAACTAAAGCATTCAAAATTATCAGACCTTATTTTAAAAAATTATTAATATTGTATATATTTTTTTATATATTTTAAGTTTTTTAATCTTAATTGTTCGTTTCAGCCTAACAACTTATATATCTGTTATAATCTTCTTTAATAATTAATTTTTGTTTTAAAATATATAGATAAAAATAATTTTATTTTTTCAAAAAAAAGAATTTAGCTAGCAACGGAGTAAATAATATAATTTAAAGTGAACTATGAGATTTTTTAATTTATATTTTTGTAATTTTTAATTAATCTGATGCTAATCCATATCAAGCTTATGTCATATACAAAAATACAAGAATGAAGATAGATTATTATTTATTCAAGCATTCTCTAATAGAAGTTATGAATTAAATTTTCATAAAGCTTAGAATATTTTAAGAGATTATTATAAGATAAATAATAAATCTAAAAAGATAATAAATTTAAGAGATTTGAGCAATGAAGATTCCTATAATCGCAATTTATGATATAAAAAAGGATAATTTAAAAAATATTCTTCTTAAAGGATTAAAAGAAATTCAATATGAAAAAATTATACGCTCAACTGACAGAGTTCTTATTAAACCCAATTTAACATGGCCTCATTATAAAAAAGGAGTAACAACATCTCCACGACTCCTAGATATTTTAACCCAGGTCTTAAGACCAAAATGCTTAAAACTATTTATTGGAGAAAGTGATGGAGCCAATCATTCATGGACCGCAGAAGAGGCTTTTCAAGGTCATAATTTATATGAAATTGCCGAAAAAAATAATATAGAACTTGTAAATTTAACAAGTAGACAAACTACCGTTAAATCTCTTAATATTAATAATGAATCTATAAAAATAGAAATTTCGGAATTTCTACTGAATGAAGTGGACGTGTTAATTACTGTACCTGTGCTAAAAATTCATGCTTCTACAAAAGTTAGTTTAGGGCTTAAAAATCAATGGGGTTGTATCCCAAATCCAATGAGATTACTTTATCACCCTATTTTACATGAAGGAATTGTGGCAATTAATAAAATCTATAAACCAAAGATTTCAATTATTGATGCTACTTATGGATTAAATCATTCTGGACCTGTATATGGGACACCAGTTAAATTAAATAAATTTTTAATTTCAAATAATGTGGTTGCCTTAGATATCATAGCCTGTTCTTTTATGGGAATTCCTTTTGATCAAGTTTCTCATATTTCATTAGCAACTAAGGAATTACTCACTACAGAACAATATAAAAATCTAAAAATAATAGGAGATTTTAACGGTTCTTTAAATTTTGAGTTAAATAAGAATCTTATGGACAGAATATCTAATTTCATAATGTTTCATAAGCATATAAATGATTTATTTTATAATTCAAAATTTTCGGGATTTTTACAAATATTTTCAGACTTCTATAAGGTTTTAACTAGAAAAGAAAGGCTTTCTGCATATTAACATTAATAACTTAAGAATTTTTAATGATAACTATAACTTTTCTATTTGCAAATATAAGGGGTTTATTGACTTTTCCTTTATTAACAAAATTTCTGAAATAATTTATTCTTATGATCTTTTTATAGAGAAAATAAATTAAAATCAAATCTACTTCATCCAACAGCCCATATAAATATCCCAAGCATTAGGATAATCAGTTATTTCTTCAAGGGAACAATATTTCATCGTCTTAAGATGAAAAAATCTTTCATCTATTAAAGTTAAATCAGAACATAATTTTTTTATCAAAATATAATCATAAATTCTATGAGCATTAAAAACAATCGTAGGATTTGCCTGGGTAATTGGAACTGTGAAAATAATATGACCATTTGGTTTTAAAATTCTAATCATTTCTTTAAAGGCTTTTTGATCTCCAAGAGGATCAAATTGATCTCCATAACGCCCTAAACCAAAGTGTTCGATAGAGCATAAAGAAGTAACCATATCAAAAGAATTTCCATTTACTCCTTTTAAATTTTGAGCATTTGATACAATACTAATTTCATTTTCAGTTAATGTCTTTCTTTTTCTTATATCTATAGTGATTATTTCATGAAAAGCTAATAAACCTAAAATCCAGAGCCTGTATGAGCCGATATCAACAATTTTAGCTGGTTTAAATTTATTAATAAGTTGTGAAGCGAAAGCACATTCATAATCTCTAAATGTATAAGGATGCTTTCCAAGATCATAAAAGACTTTTGGGACAATTTTAAAATCTTTATTTTTTTTATATAGCTCTCTCAAATATTTTTTATATTTATTTAAAAACTTAATTGGTATTTCTT
>Ga0102944_1002075_pt1 | contig 12155 bp, 12 predicted proteins | sample SalPonD_shore_MG_FD_78172 | JGI IMG/M metagenome (GOLD analysis project Ga0102944, IMG submission 78172) | Salt pond soil microbial communities from South San Francisco under conditions of wetland restoration - Salt Pond MetaG... | ecosystem: Environmental > Aquatic > Marine > Intertidal zone >... | reverse complement strand
TGGTTGAAACATGGCAGAGACCTCCCGGAGTACCGTATCGGTACTATCGTGATCTACACCCTGAAATCTCCTGTTGCTTCAAATACCCAATCTTCGGGCCACTATCTAAATATCGTCCTTAACCTTAAAAAAAATAAAGGCGCCCGGAACCCGGGCGCCAAAGGCCATAGTAATAAAAGGAGGTCATGAAAGGTCTCGTGAATTGTTCAGTAGCCCGGAGCAATTTCATGCGGGACACTTGGATCACGGAAACGGTTGTAGGACTCTACCGCCTGTGGATAGAACGCGTAGCTCACTACTCCATCCGGTCCAGCCTGAAACCAGTGATACGTATCAGGGGGAATGGTGATTTGCTCCACCGGGCGCAGGATATGTTCTTCCCGCGCCGTATAGTATTGCTCTTTTCCTGAAGGCACAAACCCTTCGGAAAGTGTGTCTTTGCCAGGAATATAGACCCTGACCGTGCCGTATACGACCCGCAGAGTTTCTTCCTTTCCTATTTGTTCTTTATAAGGTGGATGCACATGCTCCGGCAGTGTCTGATGTGGAAGCAGCGTAAGGATCTTCAGCCGGAGCGCGTCCGTGTAGACAATGTCTATGAGACCAACACCTTCTTTGCGAATGTTTCCCAGGTTGTAGTCAACAAGGAGCAGCGAATCAAGCTCTTCATCCGTCACCGCAATGCCGGAGTTCCGGATAAGATCGATGTAGTCCCGGCGCACGTCTGTTTCCATGATCTGAACCTTACTTCCAGCCGAGAATGTTTTCTTCAATGTACTTCCACGTGTCCATGTAGTTCTCGTTGGCCAGAAGCCGTTCAAACTCTTTCAGCCCGATGCGCTCGAGAATAGTCCAAATTTTGTCCGTCATGCGGGTATTAATCTCAAACATTTGCTTCAGATCCCAGCGGGTGGGGTGCGTGTCTGAGGTCATGTGCTTGTCGTAGCCAAACCGCATCAGGTAATAGAGGAACTCCACGTACTCAAGAAGCGTGTGGCTTCCGCAAAAGAAGTCCCAATCCCACGTCTTGTCATTGTCATTAATGTGAACGTAGTAATCAAAATCGCTGTTTTCAAGCAGAGAGATGACCTGCGCCGGCTGTTCTCCCGCGTATACAGAGTGGCCATAGTCCATGGTCACGCCCATGGTAGGAACCTTAATGTCATTAAGCAGACAAAGCGTATCTGCCGCCCTGTTGAGGAAGGTCATTCGCCGGGTCTCTTTTGGCTTGTACTCTATGAAAAGGGGAATTTCCGGTCGGTATCCGCCGCCTTCGCCGAAGGTATCACAAAGGCGTTTCCACGCGGCAGGATAATCTTCCTGAAAGGCAAACTCAAAGCCGTCTCCGAGCGGACAGCATGTTACCCGTGGCGCACCCAGCCCGGCAGCAAAGTCTTTTGCTTCCTTTATAAAGCGCACCGCCCTGTCTCTCACCTCTTTCTTCGGTGACGTGAGACCACCGGCCACAAATTCCGGTTCTCCCTTGACATTGACGTTTACCGCAGAAACGCCCAAATTGTACCTGGCCAGAAGGGCTTTTGTCTTGTCAAGCTCTTCGACTTCATAGGGATACACAATTTCCACCGCTTCATAGCCGGGGATTTCCGTTACCATCTGAAATTTTTCTTCCAGGCTGATTGCCTTGTTGTAAACGTGAAAACGGTCCTTAGTCTGTCCAAGGAAACTGGTGATGATTGAATACTTTGGCATTGGATTCCTCCTCTCTTTTTTGCTGCAAGAGTGCAGTTATTGCTGCCCGCGTTACCGGTGATGGCTCGGAAAACGTGCTCCGTGTTTACACCGATGAACCGGTCGCCTCGCCAGTGTTGCCCCTCTCCTTCACGTGAGAAAGGCCGCGTGCATACGCCGCCTGCACTTCAGATGCATCACACCGTATTTCGATATCGCAAGCCCCGCGGTACCCATTCGCCGCGAGGGTCTTCATGAGTAGATTCCAGTCAATTGTCCCGTCACCCGGCGGCGCAGAGAGGTTCTCAAGACCGGCGTTGTCACAGAGGTGCGTACCGGTTATCCGCCTGCCGAAGCGAGCGGGTATGGCGTAGATATTTTCCTTGCACGCCCATGCGTGACCCGTGTCAAAATTGTAACCGGTGCGCGTATCCCCCATATCTTCCCAGAGGGCAAGTACGCCTTCCGTACCTCCCGCCAGCGAACCGGGCATTACCTCCAACGCCATACGCACGCCGGCGCTGTGAAAGGTCTCGCCAATGAGGGAAAGTTTTTCCGCCAGTCTGCTCCGCGCGCGTTTCACTGCAGTCTTGCTATAGGCATCAGCAGACTGTGCCTGCCACGCTGGAAGCGGCAGTGTTACCAGGTCACAGCCCGGGAATTGCTTCACTATCTGAACCACTTCCTCCGCTTCCAGAAGGCCAAAGTCGCTCTGAAGCGAAGACGGCGAACCAAATCCCTCAAGCATGAAGTGGGCAATAAACTGTGTGGCCGTAAGGCCGACCTCATCCGCCTGGGCTCTCACAAGAGCCGCGCCGCCGTCCCTCCATTCACTCAGGCGATCAGGCAGAAACACCTCAAGTTGAAACCCGTCAAATCCCATGGCGGAGAGATCGCCGAGGGAACCGGCGATCTGTTCACAGGTAAACCCTTCACCAAAACGAGAAATAAAATATGCCGGAGAGACACCAAAGATCATTGCACCCTCATATTCTGTATACAATATTTGTAACACAATATATTTGCGTTGTCAAACAAAAGAGCCGCCGCGCAGAGCGCGGAGCTCACGCGTCCGGTAATCCGGACGGTCCGGCTGCGAATCGCGGACAGCAGCGGTGAGACCGCTCCGCGTGGCGGCCGCCTTCACGTCACGGTCCAGTCTGTGTGTGGGCGCCGGGCGGAGTGGATGCAGGCAGTCCGGGCGGTTACGGCCATTTCAACAATTTTGGCCTCACTATAAAGTCTTTGACAAAGAGCGGATGCGGGACATATAATAAATATTGTATACAAAATATCAAACGGGGCAATTCATGATCACACGGGAACAACAGCGTGAAGCACGCAAAAAAGCAGCACAGTTTATCACTAACGCCGGTATCCAGATCACCGAGGAAGAAAAAGGCCGCATTGAGGTTGTTGATTTTGGTCTGAACAGACTGGAAAAAGAGGGAGCGCAGATTCTTACGCTGGTTCAGACAGAGAGAATCAGCGTGAAGCTGTTAGCCCTCTTTCCATATCAGACGGAACCGGAACACTGGCATCCTCCGGTGGGCAATGATCCCGGCAAGGAGGAAACGGTACGCCACGTGTGGGGAGACCTCTATTTCTATCTCCCCGGTGACGGAAAAATCGCCTCCGGTTTCATTCCGGAAGGAAAAGAGGCAGTGTACACGTGCAGAAAAGAGTTGGTTCTGGCACCGGGCGACCAGCTGACCTGCTCCCCCGGAACCAAGCACTGGTTTCAGGCCGGACCGCAGGGTTGTGTCCTTTACAGCTATTCTACCATAGCCCGCGATGCGCTGGACCAGTTCAGTGATCCCGGAGTAGACCGAATTATCAGAGTGGCAGACGAATAGCGGAAAGAGAGGGAGAAATCGCATGGGACCAGACAAGATTATCGTAGCCGTTGCTCCAGTTTCTCACGTCGGAAAAGTACTTCCAGAAGAAACAAAAAATCCGCTTACCGCCACGCAGGTGGCGGAGGAATCGATACGCGCCTGGAACGCGGGAGCCAGCCTGGTTCACCTCCATGTGCGGGATGAAACCGGCGAACAGGTCTCTGATCTTTCAGTGTTTGAAAAGACCATCGACCTTATTAGAGAAAAGAGCGATATCATCCTCCAAGGCTCAACTGGCGGGGTTTCAACCCTCTCACTTGAGGAACGCTGTGTTTGCCTGAATGAACCGCGGGTTGAAATGGCCAGCCTGAACATGGGGTCGGTCAATTTTGGAGAAAGTGTCTACATCAATACCATACCGGACATTACGTACTGGGCGGAACGGATGCGTGGCTCACGCATAGTCCCTGAACTCGAGGTGTTCAACCCAAGCATGATAGAATCATCCTACGAGCTTGCCGCAGAGGGAGTACTTGAAGAACCGCTTCACTTTAACTTTGCACTGGGCTTTCACAGCTCCCTCCAGGCGGACCCGCGGCACATCGCCTACCTTTCCTCTATGCTTACCGGTGATGCGGTGTGGGGCTTTCTTCACGAAGGTATGAGGGACTTCACCGTGCTCACCGCGGCGCTGGGATTGGGAGCTGGAGTTCTTCGGGTAGGCTATGAAGATGGTCCATTCTACGGAAACGGAATCCCCGCACGCTCCAACGCGGAGCTCGTTGAGCAACTGGTAGCCCTTATTCGACTGGCAGGAAAAGAAATTGCCACGCCAAAAGAGGCGAGGGCCATTCTGGGACTCGTTGACTCTCGGAACGGAAACACATAAGATCACGAAGAGCCGGCACATCATGTACAAGGTCAATTACGAAGACCTGTCACAGCGGGTCTACAAAGCATTGAAGGATATGATCCTCAAAGGAGAGATCAAGTCAGGAGAGAAGCTCCTGCAGGACGAGCTTGCCTCCAGTCTTGGTGTCTCACGCACGCCTCTGCTTTCCGCGCTTTCCAAGCTGGAAAAGGAGATGCTCGTTGAGAATCTCCCGCGGCGCGGCGCGTTTGTGCGCAAACTGACCGACGAAGAAATGGTTCACATTTACGATATCAGGCTGCGCCTTGAACCGCTTGGTGCGCTGGAAGCGTCCCGCCACGGGACGCCGGAACAAATTTCGGAGCTGGAACGGGTTACCCGCCATTTTACGGAAGTGGCGGCCACAGAACTCGAGGGCGATATTAAAGAGGCGGATTACGCGTTTCACATGCAGGTCATGCGAATGAGCGGGAATGAGCTCCTTTACAATATCGTATCATCCTTCAACATCATTCTGATTGCCAACATAGAAGGTCTTTTCAAAGATCCCCGGGTGAGTGCCGGACAGCATGAGGCGGTGTTCCAGGCTGTGCGTACCGGCAACCGTGAAAAGGCCGAGGAAGCAATGTACCACCACATTTTCGGGTCGCGTCAACGGATCCTGGAAAGGAGTGCCACCATCAATGGCTCCGCTTGAAAACAAGATCCTGAGTGACCACGTGTATGAACGTCTCCGGCAGCTTATTGATGAGGGTGTCTTAGCTCCCGGGAGCAAGATCCGCAAGAAGGATCTTGAAGAGCTTCTAGGCGTGAGTCAGACGCCAATTAATGAGGCGCTGAGCCGGCTTGCCGGGGAGAAGTTCATCTACCAGGAGAATCGGCGCGGCTACTACATACGAGAGTACACATGCATAGAGTTGATCGATGTTTTTGCGGTTCGCGGCGCCGTTGAAGGAATGGCCACCCAGCTTTGCTGCGAGGTGGCAAGTGACGCGCAGATAGCCGAGATTGGGCGCTTCTTCAGCAATTATCACTTTCCCCTCACCGCGGCAGAGTATCAGCGCTATCTGAAAGAAGACACCGTCTTTCATTCTCGCATCATTAAGTACTGCGGGAATGCTGCCATTCAGGATATGAACCGCAATAACGGCTATATTCTCAAGTCCAACCAGCGCGGCCTGGTTCGGCCACCGGATGAGACCATAGATGAGCATCGTGCCCTTATTGCGGCCATCGTGGCTCGGGACGGAGCAGAAGCCAACCGGATAATGACCGTTCATCACCTGCGTTCCCGCCACCGTCTCATGGAAACGTGCACTGACTCAGAAGAGCCAACAGAGGCGGCACCCACCGCTTGACCGGCACGGATTTCCCTGCCGAATGGCGCGCCTGTTCCTACCGTTCGCTCAGTTCCATGTATAGTTCGCGCAGGCCGTACTCGCCACCAACGTTTCCCGGAAAGATTACCAGCGGAGGCTGCCGATAAGCATCACTGCCACCCGAGCGGCCCTTGGTACCGTGCTCCCCGGTCCGGTCCGGCGCCGCGGTCGCCGCCGGCGCCACAACAGGCACTCCGGCGAGTATCTGCCCCAACACTGTCCCTTCTTTGATGCCGAGTCCGTCCGTGAGTATGACGTGACTCGTTATACCACCCTTGGAGACTACGTAAGAAGGTGCGTAGGGCAATTCCCGCACAATGCGGACCAGAGCCTCTGAGACGCTATGACCAAGCCTGAGGCGTTCTTCCCTGTCTTGCAGCCTGATTTCCGCACGGGAAGTGTAGACTACCGGCGTCTTGCCGGCGGCCGCAATGGCCTTGAGTTCTTCAAGGACGCGTTCAATCTCCCGCTCCGCTTTTTCAGCTACCCGGCTTACATCCAGCTCCACTCCCTCCAGACCGGAATCTCCAAGCAGGTGCTCCAATTGCCTCGTGGTGGCCTGTACATGAGAACCTACAATGATGAGCCCCGGCCCATCTCCGCGCCTAACCTGACGGCCGGTCAAAAGCGGCGCATCAGGTATTCCGCTCACTGCTTTCACAAACGACGACGAGGTTCGAAATACCAGTTGGATGCCGCGCCGTTTCGCCCAGGAGAGGGCGGCGTGTGCGAAGTTTCGAAGCTCAAAGTATCCGGTGGCGTTTACAATTACGTAGGTGGCTCGTTTGTGCTTCTCCAGCCACTTTTCAAGGTGCACCTTCGCTTCAGGCCGAAGCAGTTCGTTGGAAAGTGAAACAATTTCCTCGGTGGAAACCGTGCCGCCGCTTTTTTCAACAATGTATTCCGGAAGTGTATTAGACTCATAGCCGAAGACAGAATCATGTGCGTATTCTGTTTGTGCAGCCGGAACAAATTGTTGGCCCTGTTGCACTAGCTGCACGTCATCCAGCGTCACCCGTCCCGCCTCAAAGAACGCAGGGGCAAAGAAGATGGGAGCAGGATTCTCTTTCCGGTTCAATTGGCTATGAATAAACGCAGGTTCCGCCGGAAAGTGTCCGCGAAGCGTCGAATCACTTCTGCTCACTACATAAACATGGTAGCCACGTGCGTGGCTCACCCGTTGCAGGCTTTCCATAATTTGCCGGTGTGCTTCCATTGAGGCCGACTCGGAGCCTGACCGAGAATTAGTAAGCACAAAGAAAAGAGGCGACGGACCGCCAAGCACCCGTTCGAGCGTAGTGTCGTCCGCGGTCGTAAGCACCGGACAGTCGTGAACCGTTTGAATTCCTGTTGGATCGTCGTCTATAACCGCAATCCGCACTCGGTTATCGTTTAGAAATTGCTGTATGGTTTCCCGGAGAGACTCACTGGCCAGCTCCGGATAGCGTTTCCTTATTTCTTCTACGGTCATCTGTCCCCCGTCCGCTTCTCACGAATGGGCTATTGTGCCGCATGAAAAAAAGCTTGACAAGCCCACCATCTATGATACCATATTTTGTATACAATATAGTTTATATTGTCTGATATCCTTAAAGGAGGCTCAAATGAAGAAAATCACGATTCTTGCATTGGCCGTATTGCTGGTTGGAACAGCCAGTCTTTTTGCAAGTGGTGAGCAGGAATATCCTTCCCGTGACATCACGAACGTACTCGTGTGGAGCGCCGGCGGCGGAACCGACACCTGTAACCGTGTTGTGATGGCGGAAATGGCGAAAATTCTTGGCGTGAACATTAACGTTGTGAACGTAACCGGTGGTGTCGGCGGTTCAGTGGGTATGCAGGAAGCATACTCCAGACCGCATGATGGATACACCCTCGCCGGACTTTCTGAATCCATTGTGACAGCCGGAGTTCAAGGTGGCTGGGACAAGCGCGTCAACGTATGGGACTACTTCATCATTGGTGGATCACCTGACGTTGTCTCCGTAACGCCCAATGCCCCCTATAAGACCGTCAAGGATCTTGCTGCGGCAATCAAGGCAAATCCCGGTTCAATCAAAGCTGGCGCGAGCGCAGCCGGTTCTATCCATCACCTGAACCTTCTTGCCTTTGAAAAGGGTGTTGGCGGCAAATTCAACTTCATTCCGTACCCCGGTTCCGCTCCGGCACAGAACGCCGCAATGACCGGTGAGGTTTCAGTTGTTATCACGTCCGTTGCAGAACAGGCACAGCTCATTCGCGGCGGCCAGCTTCGCCCGCTCGCAGTGCTGATTCCCAATGACTTCAAGTTTGGAAATCAAACTATCCCGAGCGCGTTCAAGAGCGTTTCCGGTCTCGATCAGTACCTTCCCATCAGCCAGGCTATCGGGTTTGCGGTTGCCAAAGACACGCCGCAGAACGTGAAGCAGGTGTTGTGGGATGCGTTTGACAAGGCAATGGCAACTGACACGGTAAAGAAATGGCTGGATGACAACTTCTACGTAGCATCCGGTGCAACCGGTGAAAAGGCAAATCAGACGTTCGACAACCTGGAGTCCAACTTTGCCTGGACCCTCTGGGATCTTGGCGCGGCAAAGGTGGATCCGGCCACACTCGGTATTCCCAAACCGTAACAGACTCGTATAAGATCTTGTCTACAGCACCGGGCGGCATGATGCCGCCCGGTGCCTTTCTTACCTCACTACATCAACTGCAATAGAATAAAAGGAAGTGAACGTTATGATGGACAATCAACAGCTTAGAAGAGCTGACTTCATTACAAGCATCATACTCCTCCTCTTTTCTCTCTGGATACTCGGTCAGGCACTTCAAATGCCGATGAAGGACACCTATGGAGGAGTAACCAATGTTTGGTATGTCTCACCGGCGCTGCTCCCCATCTTCATCAGCGTTGGTTTGTTTGCCCTTGGGGTGGTACTGCTCGTTTACTCCATTAAGACAGGTGGGGCTGCCTACTTCTTTGAACGGGTTAAAGTTCGCGGACAAGGGTTCCCGGAATCATTCGTCCGATTTGGCTCAATTCTCCTTGCATTTCTCTCACTGGTCTACCTTGACATTCCGCGCATAGATTTCTTTCTCTCCATCCTTCTTTTCATGCTCTTTTTTGTCTCAGCCTTCTACTACGACGATGATCACATCCTTCACTCGCTTTCAATCTTCTATCTGGCAGGACAGGGAATTATCCTGGTGCTCTTTGTGACCGGAATCGCCGCCGCGCTGCAGAGCGTGTTCAAATACTCTATGGACGTGGTTGCCCTCCTTTTCTTCCTGGTGATGCTCTTCTATCTGAGGAAAATGACCCGGGAGAGCGCGGACTATCAAAAGAAGTGGCGCATCACCTTGATTGTTACCATTGTGACGCCGGCGGTTATAGCGCCCGTGTTTCGCTACCTGCTTCTGGTCCCGCTTCCCAAAGAGGGGGGAATCATCGAACTTTTAAACCTCATTTACTACACGATACGGTAGGAGCGCCGATATGATGTTCGTACTGGAAAGACTTGGAACCTTCTTTGGAAATCTGGGCTCACTTGCCATAGATCCGGTAAGCCTGATTATTCTCTTCAGCGCCACGTTTATGGGAATCATGTTTGGCGCTCTGCCGGGACTTACTTCCACGCTGGGCGTAGCGCTTCTCACAACGCTCACCTATGGTATGGGACCGGAAATGGCCATGATAGCCCTTCTTGGCGTCTACGTGGGCGGCACGTACGGCGGCTCCTACGCTTCTATCCTCATCAACATTCCGGGAACGGCCGCTGCCGCCGCCACCGCGCTGGACGGGTATCCGCTTGCCGTAAAGGGTGAGGCCGGCAAGGCGCTTGGCCTCACCACCACTGCCAGCGCCATTGGCACATTTGTTGGCATGATCTTTGTTGTGAGCATATCTCCTCTCATTGCTCGCCTGGCGCTGCAATTCACTTCGTTTGAGTTTTTCCTGCTTGCGTTCTTTGGGATTCTCATTAGCGGCACATTGACCAGCCCGGACATTGTCTATAAGGGATGGATTGCCGGTTTTATCGGTCTCTTTCTTGCCGTGGTTGGACGTGACGCCCTGCAGTTCTACCCGCGCTTCACGTTTGGACTCCCGCAGCTTGAAGGCGGGGTTGAAGTGGTGCCGGTGCTCATTGGCGCGTTTGGTATTCCCCAGATCATACAGGTATTGAAAGACCGCTTTCAGCCGGTAGAGGCAAAGACATTTCAGCGCATCCTGCCCGAGTTCGGCACCATCGTCAGAAATATGAAGCACATTCTGCGCTCCGCCCTCATAGGCGTTGGAATTGGTTCGGTTCCCGGAATTGGAGAAGACATTGCAGGATGGGTTTCTTATGGTGCAGCCAAGAACTCTTCAAAACATCCCGAACGCTTTGGGACCGGTGCTTATGAGGCGGTGATCTCAACAGAAACCGCCAACAACGCGTGTATTGGTGGCGCCATGATACCGCTTCTCAGTCTTGGCGTTCCGGGTAGTCCGCCTGCAGCCATGCTGCTTGGGGCCCTGCTGCTGCACGGCATTGCCCCGGGACCAATGCTGCGCATAGATCATCCAAACTTCATCCTTCAGGTTACCGCAATCCTGTTGCTCGCGAGCTTTGCCATGTGGATACTTGGTATGGTTCTGGCAAAGCAAGTGGTAAAAGTGCTCAGGATTCCACCAATGCTCTTTATGCCTATTATCGCGGTTCTCATGATCATCGGCTCCTACGCCTTGAACGCAAAGATCTTCAACCTCTACCTCATGATTCCGGTCGGAATTGTGGCCTATTTCCTCACTGAAATGAAGTATCCTATAGCGCCGCTTGTCATTGGCGTTATCCTGGGCCCCATGGCAGATGAAAACCTCAGACGCGCGCTCATGGTATCACAGGGTAGCTTTGCACCTGTCTTTACGCGGCCTGTAGCCTTGATACTCTTCCTGGTGATTGCCTTTACCGTATTGAGTCAGATCCCCATTGTCCGAAAATTCTTTGCGGCCATCAAGGACATGATCTTTCACGGTAATGCAGACAGCGGGTCGTAGAAACTCTATTCGCTCGATACTTCTCGGACTTCGCTTTGCGGCACGGTTGCTTTCTGATCTGTGCCGCTTCCTTGTGATTTCTGCCCTGCTGGTCTGAGTAGGGCTGTAAGCGTTGACAGCCTCCGGCACATTGCGTGGAAGGAATTCAAATTGGAACGATTGCTTTTTATCCTTGCAGTTAGTTTTGGAAGTCTTGCAGTCGGTTACCTGGTCCAGCTCATCCTCCTGAGTGCCACCGCCATACGTTTTGAGAGGATTGTCTCTGCCTCCGGCGTAATGAAACTGGTGGCGCTCGTAGGACTTCAGCCAATACCAATCATCAACTCTTTCTGGCGGCTGACACTGGCAAACCGAGAGCTTCTTGCACTTCCCGCGCTGGGTGCGCTCTCCCTGGTGGTTGGTGGAAGCAGTGCGATAGTTTTTATCAAAATTTTGCGAATACCACCGCAGCGGGCGGGATCTGTCTTTACCGCCGGCATGTTCACCAATATCGGAATCTTTGGAGCGCTTATTGGTTACGTGCTCTACGGAAATCTCGGATTCACCGTGGTCCAGCTCTTTCGCGTATTTGAAGAGGTGATCTACTATGCCATTGGATTTCCGCTGTCTCAGCAAATAGGCAAGGGCGCATTGCAGGGATTTCGTTTCAATTTGCGGCTTCTCACTGACAGACCGATTATCTTCGTCCCCATCACGGCCATACTGCTTGGAGCCATGCTTAACCTATCTTCACTCGCTCCGCCTGCTTTCCTTGGGACGGCCTCTTCCTACATAGTACCCGTTATGACGGGGCTTCTTGGATTTGCCATCGGCGTTACACTCCGCCTTACGCGCATTTCCGCCTATCGCATGGAGGTAGGACTGGTACTTGTGATCAAGTACGCGATCATTCCGATTGTCATTATCCCGCTTGCATTCGCCTTTGGACTTTCACAGATTGCCGGCGGTGTGCCATTTACAATGGTGGCAATAGTTTCTTTTATGCCAACCGCGTTCATAGCCCTTGTCCCACCGGTGCTCTACAACTTTGACCTGGATCTTGCCAATTCCGCCTGGCTGGTTACCACCCTGGCGCTGCTTCTGATTTTTCCCGTCGTCTACTTCACTGTTACGTGACGCCGGTGAATCGCCCACCGATCGAGTAGGAGGCGGGGTCACCCCCGCCGTCCTCTCACACCACCGTACCTACGGTTCCGTATACGGCGGTTCTACGACAATTAAGACACCGGAACCAAGGCGGTCGAAGTACCGTTTAGGAAAGGCAAGGTGCATGTGTTGAGCACCGGCTTTCCACCAAGTGCCGCGCTTCCACTGCTTCCAGAGGATGCATCGGAGTCGGCGTCTTAGCCATCCATCGAGCT
>Ga0102944_1002074_pt1 | contig 12159 bp, 15 predicted proteins | sample SalPonD_shore_MG_FD_78172 | JGI IMG/M metagenome (GOLD analysis project Ga0102944, IMG submission 78172) | Salt pond soil microbial communities from South San Francisco under conditions of wetland restoration - Salt Pond MetaG... | ecosystem: Environmental > Aquatic > Marine > Intertidal zone >... | reverse complement strand
GATTGTGCATACGTTATTAGTTTATTTTTTAGGAATCTTATTTACTATAACCGGCTATCATAATGATGTGGATTCCATACCAAAAACCGATAGCCTGCAGTTTAAGACGATTGTTTTTTCACGATCAGCCCGGGATTGTCAAAAATGTAATATTGAGATGAAGTTCAGTTATCCCCAAATAACCGGGGCCGGGAATTCGGGGATAAGAGATTCGCTGAATAATAGAATTCAAAGATATGTTTTAAGATCTGTTTATAGAGGGATTAAAGTATCGGATCCCCGTCAGATCTATGGACATTTAGTGCAAGAATACGATTCATTAATTAAAATATTCCCTGATTATCCTCATCATAAATGGTACCTGAATCGAACAGTTAAAATCATTGCTCACACATCTACCTATATCAGTTTAGAAATGGAGGAAGATGTTTTTACCGGTGGCGCACATCCTCTGAGTACGCGGAATTACGAAACCTTTAATGAAAATACGGGACAAAAATTAAGCCTTCATGGTATCATAAAAACGGGTATGATGGATACTCTGCTTTCTATTTCAGAACGAATCTTTAGGGAAACACGATCGTTATCGCCTGATACTTCTCTTAAAAAAGCTGGTTTCTGGTTTAAAAATGGCCAATTTCATCTAAACAATAACTTTGCCATCACGTCTAAAGAAGTCATTTTTTATTTTAATCCTTACGAAATTGCTCCCTATGCATGGGGCCCCACCCTGCTCAAAATTCCCCGAAGTAAGTTAAAAGATATCGTAACTGCACCATTTAATGCCAATTAAATACTCCTGGCCGACGGCATACTTTACCTTTTTGATTAGTTTAAATCAGACTATTTTAACTCGACAACCGAACGTAATTTAAAAGCGGATTTTCATGGAACCATTAATTAAGCGCAGCTGGGTAATCGACAGTATTGTTATTATCGTCACAGCATTTCTTTTGTCCTATATTTACATATATAATGCTCAACATTTTGTACTCAAATTCCTATTAATCTTTTTGCTCATTTACTACTTTTTCGGTAAATCCGCTCAAAAGTACATTGATAAAAAGAACCGGGAAGATAAAGAGAAAAGAGAAATGGATATGGATACGAAAGTAGAGGATGAAACAGAAAATGAAATGGATCCCGATTCAAAAGAAGTTAAGAAGGATAATTAATCTTATATAGTCTGAAATGAACGAAACAACGCGTATTGATAACCTATTGTTACAAACAATGAATGGGGACGCATGGCACGGCCCTGCAGTTTTTGAGCTTTTAAGAGACATCCCGGCAGAAAAAGCTGCTTTTCATCCGGTTGAGGATGTTCACAGTATTTGGGAATTAGTAGAACACATGACCACGTGGCAAAAAGTGATCATCAGGCGTATGAACGACGAAGATTATGAACCTTCAGATGAGGAAAACTTTCCGGATGTGACTGCTGATTCGTCCGATACCTGGGAAAAGGCGGTTGAAGAACTATACCGGACCTATCAGGCTTTAAGAGAAAAAATCATACATTTTCCGGATGAAAAACTCGGGGAAGCTGTACCCGGGAAACATTACACTCACTATATACAGTTACACGGTTTAATTCAACATAATTTATACCACGCCGGACAAATCGCTATCCTGAAGAAGAAACTGATGTAACATCTCAGTTAGCAGTTAGCAAAGTGTTGATGCCTAATACCCGCTGTCAAAGGGAAAGTGACTTTCTACCGGTCTTAATAAGTTTTGACTCACCTTTAAAGATACACCATCTCGTTAAGAGTGAAATATTCATTGATCACTGTAAATTGCCTTTGTGCCTTATAATATTATTACTCTGATTTTATTATATTTAATTGTACTTGGTAAAGTTTATTTATAATATTCGACTATAATAATGAGATTATTACGTGTATTTGTACTGATTGTTTTAATAGCTGTTCCTATTATATTGATATCAATATTCGGGAAAGATTATATGATTCATGGTCTTTCCGTAATAAATTGGTATGTAACTATTCCTTTGGGGATTCTATTTGGAATAGTTGCTGCAACGTTTAAAGGTCGTATTGCCCGAAATTCTGCTTCCGAAAACGATTAATTAATTGCTGGTTATTAATTGAAAGATAAAGTGGGGTAGCACATGGAATATCAAAATATAAAACCAATTACAATCATCCGCTGGCTCGCACGTATAACCGCGGCCTTCTTCTTCATCTTTATCCTGGCGTTCGCTATTGAACAAAAAGTGGACCCGTTTTCCATGGGATCTCATGAACTGACTTTAACAATTTCATTTTCCGTAATGTGGCTTGGATTTATCATAGCAATATTCAGGGAAGGCGTTGGCAGCCTTTTAATTATAGCCGGAATTTTATCTTTTTACCTCTTCAGTTTTATTTTTTCAGGATTCCTGCCACAAGGATTACCACTCTTCGTATTAATAAGTCCGGGTGTTTTATTCACCATTGTCTGGTTACATGACAAATACGGTAACAACAGAAGCCTGGCTAAAATTTAACTGTTCAATCAAATCTACTGAGCATTTATAATAGATCCCCTCATTTTTCAATATGAGATTGAATATAGTGCACTTTACTCTACTCAGTAATTATTTTCGGTATATACCGTTCGTTCGATTATAATTATATGTTTTTCCAGTCTCCATTTCTTACAAGCGAACGTTATATTCATTCAATTCATTTTATAAACAGTCAATAAACAGTAATCGAAAAACTATTACCCAAGTATTATGAAATATCGTTTTTTAGGATCATCAGGACTAAAAGTATCTGCATTATCATACGGAGCATGGGTCACATTCGGAGATCAGATTGGTGAAGATGTTGCTTATGAATCTATGAAAAGAGCTTATGATGCCGGAGTCAACTTTTTTGATAATGCGGAAGCCTATTCTTCAGGTACCGCTGAAAAAATGATGGGGAATATTATAAAAAAAACCGGCTGGAAAAGATCCGACCTGGTCGTGTCCACAAAAATCTTTTGGGGTGGCAATGGACCAAACGATCGCGGTTTGTCACGCAAACATATTATTGAAGGAACAAATGCTTCATTGAAACGTTTGCAATTGGATTATGTGGACTTGATTTTCTGTCATCGCCCGGATAAACATACTCCGATTGAAGAAACCGTACGAGCCATGGATCATGTAATCAATCAGGGAAAGGCTTTGTACTGGGGAACGAGCGAATGGAGCGCCGAGCAGATTCGTCAGGCTTATGAAATTGCCCGCCGCGAACATCTTATAACACCTACCATGGAACAATCGCAGTATAACATGCTGCACAGAGAGAAACTGGAAAAAGAATTTACACGATTGTATGATGAAATCGGCTTGGGAACTACCATTTTTAGTCCTTTGGCCAGCGGTTTATTGACCGGAAAATATAATGACGGAATACCGAAAGACAGCCGGGCATCGCTTGATAAATATGAATGGCTGCGGGAACGATTTGAAAGTGAAGAAGGACGTAAAAAAATTGAAAAGGTAAGAAGGTTACAACCTATCGCCGACGATCTGGGTGCCTCAATGGCACAAATGGCCATAGCATGGTGCCTGAAAAACAAAAATGTCAGTACGGTTATTACCGGTGCTTCCAGACCGGAACAGGTTGATCAGAATATGAAAGCAATGTATGTAGTCGATCAACTAACACCTGATGTTATAGAGCGTATTGAAGATGCACTGGACAACAAACCCAAACCGGTATTCGATTTTCGCAATTTATGATAACATAAAGATACCGGAGAAGTTTATTACAGTAAACAAAGGGTGTTTTTAACAGAACTTCCCTTTGCTTATGATATGATTATTGAAAATTAGAACATTAGCGAATTTGAGTTGTTTTTAATTATTAATTATTAGTCATGGCTCTTGGATTTTCCCGACTTCTTTTTTTAATATTCATCACTGAAATATCATCATTTCGATAAATGATCCACATTAAGATTTGTTGTATAACTAATATTTACGAAGCACAAATGGCTATTGATCATGGCGCTTCTGCAATCGGACTCGTATCTGCAATGCCAAGTGGACCGGGTGTGATTGATGAAAAATTAATAAAGAATATCGCTGCACAGGTTCCCAAATCGATATCGACTTTCCTGCTGACATCCAAAGTGAATCCTGATGATATAATTCAACAACATCGATATTGTAGTACTACAACCTTGCAAATAGTCGATTCCCTGCCGGACTATGCTTACCCGGTTCTGAAAGAGAAATTACCGGATGTAAAGCTTGTACAGGTGATACATATTAGAAATGAGAACTCTGTTGAACGGGCGATAACTATTGCTCCACATGTAGATATGTTATTATTAGATTCGGGTAATCCCGACTTAAAAGTCAAGGAATTAGGCGGAACGGGCCGCACTCATAATTGGAATTTGAGCAAGGAAATCGTTGCATCAGTAGGTAAACCCGTCTTTCTCGCCGGTGGTTTAAACCCGGAAAACGCACGGGAAGCAGTGGACTATGTAAAGCCTTATGGATTAGATGTGTGCAGCGGCGTCCGGACAAACGGAAAGCTGGATAAGATTAAACTTTACAATTTTATGAAGGCCGTATCATAATTATTATTTTAAAGTCTGATCATTATTTGTAACACTATCAAGTAAATAATCTTTTAACAATTCTGACCCTATGAAGAAAGCCATTATAACCTCTGTTCCTTTTGCTACAATCATGACGATTTTTTTCTACTTTTTTAATAGCAATGGAACAGTATCTGCCATAATTGCCGGATTATTATCAGCAGCTATTTATATAGTTTTTCTTCGATTAATGGCACGCCTTCTTTATAACAATATTAAAAAAAGGGTATTGCTGAAACCCTATGATAATGAAGAGATTATATTCGAATCACCCGCCAATCATTTTATGAATAAAGAAGCCGTGGGTGGACTCCTTTGTTTTACAAATCAACGAATCGTTTTTCAATCCCATAATCTCAATATTCAAAATGATAAATGGGAAATTAGAACGACTGATATTACCAGGGTTTCTGAAAATAAAAAATGGGGCATTATCCCAAATGGGCTTTTAATTGAAACGGGAAAGAAGAATCCGGAAAAATTTGTTGTAGATGAACCTGATAAATGGGTCCGTCTTCTAAATCAAATAATTGATAAGTGATGAACAGCAAGACAATTTCATCTGAACTGACTGGTAAAACAGCACTCATCACAGGGAGCAGTCGTGGTATTGGCAGGGCCATAACCAAAGTACTGGCTAATAGCGGCCTGAACGTCGTTATTAATTATAATCGTAGCCGGGAATCTGCCAACCCACTGTTAGAAGAAATTGAAGCTCAAGACGGTTCTGCTATCGTTGTCCGGGCGGATGTTTCAAAGACGGAGGATATAAAACGTCTGATTAAAGAATCGATTGATGCATATAACGGAATCGATATTCTGATTAATAACGCAGCTATTGCTATTAAACAGGATATGGATTCCATAACCGAAAAAGATTGGGATCATGTTATTGATACTAATTTGAAATCGGTTTTCCTGGTTACTCAGATGGTTTTACCTCAAATTCGAAAAAAACAATGGGGACGTATAATCAATCTCAGTTCTGTAGCCGCTTTTACCGGTGGACTCGTTGGTCCACACTACACTGCTTCAAAAGCCGGTATCATTGGCTTAACCCGGTATTATGCTGCGCGCCTGGCTAAAGAAAATATTACTGTCAATGCCATAGCCCCGGCCATCATAGAGACGGAGATGGTAAAACAAGCTAACCTCAACCCGGATGTAATACCCGTCGGACGTTTTGGTCAACCCGAAGAAGTAGCCAATCTCGCATTAATGCTTACTCGAAATGGTTATATAACCGGTCAAACGTTCAATGTTGACGGCGGTTTGTATTTCAAATAAGTAGTGTTAGAAATGAATTAACTACCCATCACGCCATGCTCTATGCTCAATCCTTAAACTGATCACATTATATTACATAACAATATTTTAGCGTTTTAATAGTCATATATATTAATTGCATAATGGTCAACAAACTAAAATAAAAGTCATGGAATCTTTGCGGGAAAACATTAAATCATTACTTATTGATGAGCTGGGAACTACCAATAAGGAAGAAAATAAACACCTCATTGAGAATATTGATCATCCTTACCTGGAAAAAGCTATCCAAAATATGGACAGCAAATTACGAACACGAAAAATTCTCGCCCTTATATGTGTAATCCTGGCTCTTTTATGTTCGATAGTGGTAGGCTATAACTATTATCAAATCGGTTTGGGCCTTCATGTCATTATCCTGCTATTTTTGAGTATTGCTTTGGCGGCAACAGCCGGATATGAAGCCACTGAGATGAGTAAACGGGCTGTTATCTATAAGATCTTACATGAATTATCCTAATGATATATTTAAATCCGCCTGATAATTTAAGTTGGCGGAAGTAAATAAGAAAGGCTCCAAATACAACAACTCCACCTGTCATGCAAGCGGAGTTGTCAGAGTGGAGCCTATCTACCTTGCTCTCTTAAGAAGCCTGTTCTGGTTGCTTCTCTAAAAGAATATCATCGATAGCTTTGATAAACGATTTCTTAGGTAAGGCACCCATGGCCATTTGTGGTTGGCCTTCCTTGGGACAAAACAGAATAGAAGGAATGCTGCGAATACCAAACATACCCGCTAATTCCTGCTGTTCTTCGGTATTAACCTTATAGATATTTATTTTACCTTCATATTCTTTGGCAAGTTCTTCAAGAATTGGAGCGATCATTTTACAAGGCTGGCACCAATCTGCATAAAAATCGATAAGGCAAGGTAGATCCCCTTCGAACTTCCAGTCCTGGTTGTCGTCAAAATTGAAGACTTTTTCTTTAAATGTTTCTTTTGTTAAATGTTCCATAGTACGTTGTATTTATTCCTTTCAAATGTTTTCGAAAATATAATAAATTTTCAACTAAATTACCATTCAGTTATTTAGTAATTTATATATTTAACGAACAGGATTCGATTTTATTGAATTTCATTCCCCTCGCATAAGATATCCGGATAAAACGACCGTTTGTTTTAACTCAACGATACCAATGACAAACTAAGCAGATTGTTTAACATATTCAGGTATATAAAAATTGTTAGGTTCCCCAAATCTCTCACATCAATAATAGTTATATCATTTGTCCTTAAGACTCCGTCTTTATAAATCCTTCATCTGAAAGTAGTACGTTCTCTGAACGATCAGGCGATTCAAGGACATGTAAATGAACAAACATATAAAAAAGACCAATCAATCATGAAATTTTATAGTAGAAAATGGATTAAACCCGTTGACTTAAACGCTAATGACTCCCTCTTTGGCGGCAGCATATTAAAATGGATAGATGAGGAAGCGGCTATTTATGTAAGTTGCCAATTAGATAAGGCCAGGGTTGTGACTAAATATATGTCAGAAATCAATTTTGTCCACTCGGCTAAAAAGGGAGATGTCATAGAGATTGGAATGGAAACTGTTAATTTTGGCAGGACCTCCATCACGGTTTCTTGCGAAGTACGCAATAAATTTACACATGATACAATCATTACTATCGATAAGATTGTATTTGTTAATGTTGATGAGAATGGAAGGCCACAACCCCATAATAAACAGTAACTACTACGAATAGTATTATTTGTGGCTGCTAATCATTCTTTGTTCAAGTATTCTGGAATCGCTTTCCCAGTCTTTTATTTTATCTATTATTAGTCATTATTTAAGTATTATGTTATCAATTAATAATTTAATCCTACTCTTATATTTTATATTATAATTGTATAAGTAATTATTTCATTGAGGGTTATTTTACTTTAGTATTTATAAAATGAATTATTTATATCGAGGGGGAATTTATTTAGCACTTTTTATATTCTTTCCTGTTATCACGTTTGCACAATCAAGAAATACGTTGGAATTCGGCAGTGGATTACTTCTTCAGGGTAACAGGAATCATTTAATATCACCTTTGCGATATACCGGTTCCACATTACCTGTATCTGCAGGTTACCGACGGGAGAAACCAAAATATTCCATCACCGTAGAAGGCTTTTTCAGTGACCATAAATTGCATTCCGGCCTTTCATCCGGTTACAATCATACACAAAAAGATCTCGATGCACGTTTACGAATTGGGTACCTCAGAAATATAGCATCTTTTGGAGGCGGCAAAGGTATGTTTATCATTGGTGCCTATCATGATGTGATGTTAAATTTACAAAAACAGTATTATACCCCTGATGACATCGAACATTTTATAGATGTTTCTGTCTCCCTTGTAGATATAGCATCAGGTTTTCGTTATAATCTTTCTTCCAATCATATTTTTCATGATATATTTGATATCACAATTTTAAATTTAGGCCTTCGCACTCCTTATTTCGGATTGCGGCGGAATTTAGATACTTATTTTGAATTTCCCGGTCAATTTTTCAAAATAACAGAGAAGTTCTCATATCAATACCGGTTCTCCCGTTTTATAAACCTCAGGGTATTATATCTCTTTACTTATTATCGTTACAAAACCCCCTTCCATAACAGGTCATTATACCAAAATGTTTTGATACGGTTTGGAGTACGTATTTGAGATTCCTGAAAGCTCATATCATTGCACCCTTCTTAATTATCATGATATTTATATCATGTACCGATATTTTCATACCTAAAGACAATCCCGATACACCCATTTATAATTTTGACACATTATGGAAGGAATTTGACAATCATTATTCATTTTTCATCTATAAGAATATTAATTGGGATTCACTATATACCATTTACCGGCCAAAAGTAACATTACAGACCAGTGATCCTCAATTATTTGGTATAATGGCCTCCCTGTTGTCGCATCTTCATGACGGCCATATCATCCTGAAATCCCCATTTGATATTTATGCTTATGAGGGCTGGTACTTAAATTACAATCAGGTATTCGACCTAAGCTTGATACAAAGTGATTATTTAAACGGCGACTACACTATTACCCCAAGCCGTAAGATGTTATTTGGTCAACTTACCCCGTCTGTCGGTTATATCTATATCATATCATTTAATGGTGTCAACTGGACTTCTGAAATGGATAACATACTTCAGAACCTTAACTTAGACAGGGGATTGATTATTGATATACGAAATAACGGGGGCGGCAATGATGAAAATATGTTGAAAATTGCCGGACGCTTTACATCTGAAAAAAAATTCTTCCGTATTATCAGATACCGTAACGGACCTGATCACTCAGATTTTTCCAAACCATATAAGGGATATGTTAGTCCCGCGGGGAAGCAACATTATGCCGGTAATATCGCTCTTTTAACAAATAGGGGCGCTTTTAGTGCTGCCGAGAGTTTTGTTTTAGCAATGAAATCTAATCCATATGTTACGACCATTGGGGATACAACCGGTGGCGGTTCCGCCAACCCAATAAACAGAGAACTACCAAATGGGTGGACCTATAAAATATCTACCTGGATTGAATCTACTCCAGAAGGCGAGGTTTTTGAAGGAAAAGGAATACCGCCCGATATCGCTTTACCCAAATCCATTTATAATCAAAGTGGATCCAGGGATTATATATTAGAATCCGCCTTACAATATCTTAATAATCTGTCAAACTGAACAAATATTTCAATAAATTACTATATAAGTATATTTTCATATCCTTAAATATTTATTATGTTTTCTGCGTCTAAATGACTATTATTATAAATAGTCAAGAGACCTTTCTTTCTACATGGAGGTGATTTAAATGCAAAAAATCGAGAGTGAATCTATAAAAAAAGCTCGTAATGATGTGGCCGCAATACAAAGTATCCTTCCCGGATTAGGACATATTTATAAGGGGCATTACTATCAGGGGGTCATATGGATGATATTGTCTCCCGTAGTATTTTATGTCGGAGCCGTACTTTTCCTGGCAACCGGTGGACTCAGTACTCTATTTCCTTTGATTTATTGGTTTTTAGCCATTTTTAACGCTTATATTGCTGAAGATCACAGGAAACACCATATTGGTATCTTATAATAATCGCATATTAAAATCTAAATAAAAGCCCGATATTTTTTTATATCGGGCTTTTTTTTTAGAACTCTAACAAGAAAATTCACATATTAATATTGTCACTAAACTGATCATTTTGCATTATTCACAAAATTTTTGGTCTATTAATAAAAAGGCTTAATAAAATCCTCTTAAATATGAGTAAAAGTGTTTACGCGGTTATTAAAGGCACAGGAAGTTACATTCCCCAAAAAAAGGTTAAAAATTCGGACTTTCTTAAAAATCAGTTTTATCAGCCTGATGGAAATTCATTTACGAAATCCAATCATGAAATAACGAAAAAACTAAAAGAAATTACGGATATAACAGAAAGGCGATATGTAACAGATGATCTTGTTACTTCAGATATCGCGTATTTTGCTGCCGGGAATGCGCTCAAATCATCTGGTATAGATGGAGAAACTCTCGATTACATTATAGTGGCACATAACTTCGGTGATATAGCGTCTGAAAACAGACATTCCGATTTTGTTCCTACGCTGGCCTCAAGGGTTAAGCACAAGCTTGGGATTCAAAATCCGGGTTGTATTCCATATGATTTGCCTTTCGGCTGTCCCGGGTGGCTGCAAGGAATGATACAAGCTAACTATTATATAAAATCCGGCGATGCCAAACGGGTTATGGTAATCGGTTCCGAGACATTGTCACGCATATCGGATCCACATGACCGTGATTGTATGATTTACTCCGATGGTGCCGGAGCAACAATCGTTGAAGCTTTAGAAAGTGATGAAGAAGTAGGTATACTAACACATTCTGTTCGAAACGATTCCGTCGACCAGGCCTTTATGCTCCGGATGTCTCAATCGTTTAATCCGGAATATACAGGAGACGAAATTTATCTTAAGATGGATGGCCATAAGTTGTATCAATATGCTCTTCGCCATGTACCGCAAGTGGTTAAAGATAGCATTGATAAAGCAGGATTATCTATCAAAGACATCAATAAAGTCTTGATACATCAAGCGAATGCCAAGATGGATGAAGCCATCCTGAGACGAACCTTTTCTCTCTATGATATCAATGATATTCCTGATGACATCATGCCTATGACCATATCGTGGCTTGGGAACAGTTCGGTAGCAACTATCCCCACCCTTCTCGACCTGATTAGCAAAGATAAATTAGACGGCCATCATCTTCAACCGAAGTCTAATATCGTTTTTGCTTCAGTTGGAGCAGGCATGAATATTAATTCTGTTGTTTATCGAATTCCTTAAAAATATTTATTGCTTTTTATAACCGGCCGGTACCTCGAATATCTGATCACCGAAATCGGCCGGTTTCAATTGAAGAACTTCGGTATAAAAGTGAATATCAGGGCCGGTCTCTTTCGGTTGCTCCAGCTTCTTCTTAACGACTTTTCTGGCAAAACGTCCAAATAGTTTTTTTACATTCGTGGTAGGTTTTACCTCATTCTCTTTTTTAGCTTCGTTTTCCTTTTGTGGATCAATAAAGAAGAAACTACCGTCTATCACAACCGGATATCCTTTAATTTTATTCATTTCTTTAACTTCATCAGGCATATTAGTAGCTACAGGTTCACTTTCATCCTGCGATTGCTTCATTTTATTAAACAAAGCAACCCATTGTGTCCCGAGCATTTCTTTCTGTTGATCAGATATCTCAAAACCTAATTTCTTCATGTAGGCATCATTATATGCCATTTCATCTTTTTCAACATCCTGCATGTCACCGGTCAGAGGTGTCGTCCACACATTAGTCAATAAACTGTCGGTAACAGTCTCTTTGGTTTTAACATTTTCCCATACTGTAACCCATAAAACGGTGTATCGATTACAATTGAAACCATTAATTGATTTTTTGTCACTTGTATCTTCAACTTTGAATACTTTTCGAACAAGTTTAACATCACTCTCTTCCTTCTTTGTTTCAGGTTGAGCCGTTTGACTTTCTTCGGGTTCAGCCTGATTACCTACAGCAGTAGTATCAACAGTGTAATCTTCTGGTTGATATAGGGTTATAGGTATCACACGATATTCTTTTTTCTTGTGATCCATCTCGAAGATCTTCATATCAGGCAGATCTGTAATTTCGCTTTCACTACCCGATTTCAAAAAT
>Ga0102944_1002072_pt1 | contig 12166 bp, 20 predicted proteins | sample SalPonD_shore_MG_FD_78172 | JGI IMG/M metagenome (GOLD analysis project Ga0102944, IMG submission 78172) | Salt pond soil microbial communities from South San Francisco under conditions of wetland restoration - Salt Pond MetaG... | ecosystem: Environmental > Aquatic > Marine > Intertidal zone >... | reverse complement strand
ATGCAGCACACCGAGCGCGATTTTCTTCTGTCTCACCACAGTACCTTTTTGTAATTCTATATACCATCGAGACTTAGCGCTTCACTGTCTCAGCTGGCATGCTTTACTGAGACAGCTGAGACACCTACTGAGACAGGCTATCTCATTACGCCAAAACAATTTAGCTCAGTTTTTTGGCGTTGTCTCAGCAAATCGCGGGAACACACCTACCGCGTGCGCGCGTGCGCGCGCGTGCGCCTGCACGCGTATAGGCGGTGAAACACTGAGACAGCTGAGACAAACAACCAGCATTATTATTATTTACTTACAATATAAGTAGATAGTAGTAGTAAGGCTGTCTCACCCTGTCTCAGTAACCCCTGTTTTTGTCTCAAAAATGATCTTTTTTGGCTCAGTAATGGTGCTTCGCAGTGCGCGGCAGTGTCACGCAGTGCGCGCTGGTGTCACCGAAACACTGTATAGTGCACCGCAGTGCGCCACAGTGTTTGACAGTGCCAGATTTCCAGTGCATAATAGTGCATGTCAGTGCGTTTGTGACACTGGCACGCACTACGAAACACTGGAGGACACTGATTATGCGGCTATGTATCAGGCTCGATGAGACAGAAAGCGCTGATATTGAGGAGTTCTGCCGGGTCTTTGCGCAGAGTAAACAGGAGTGGGCACGGCTTGTCATACTCGACGCTGTTTACAAACGGCGACGCCCATCTCTATATGAGGTTGAGCGAATAAAGGCAGAGAGCAAAGAGGCGGCAAAGCGTGACACGCTCTACGGTGAGGAAACGGTAGAGGACGCTGATGTGCTATTCGATGAGGGAGAGAAACAATGAGCGCCGGAGATCCATTTGGCCACCGTCCGCGAGAGATGAAAAAGATCGGTAAAGCGCTCGGCTCGATGGTGACAGCGATCTCATATCACTGGGTCGGCTCCGGGCTTACCGAAGTTGAGCTTGACCTGTTTGAGCGTCACCTCACTGAGCGCGAGTGGAAAAGTGACCGAGAGCGAGAGTACGCGCTTCGCAACCTGCGCGCGGTGCGAGAACTCATCCAGGTGATGAAAGCTCGGTGATTGATTTCCAGACGAACCGCGGTACAATGGTAGGTGGGACACGCGGAAAGGAGATACTTATGAAACGACTTATCGCAATGACTCTCGCCGTGGCCCTTGTGGCTGCGGTGGTTATGCTCGCAGGATGCCCGTCAACAGGCAGCGCCGCCGCGCCTTCGATTACTACCGTCGGGCTTGCCGGCGCAGACGGATATGCGCGCGTGTGGAACTCACCGGCAAAGCTCGTAAAAATTGAGAACAGCATACCGACTGCGGTTACCTGGACTACCACAGGCGGAACCGAGGTGAACGTACCGGTAGGTCACGCGAAGATGCTCGGCTCCGATCACATGATGCTTGAGTACACCTATGACGATCAAACCTTTGACCAGTCTGCACAGGTGGCAACTGGAGCGCTATCGGACATAGCTTCTCCGGGCAATTGGGATCGTATAAACTACCATGCCGGAAAGGCATTTTACGTCTCAAACGGCCGGTTGCTTGCAGTGGACCCGTCAAACGGTTCAGCGCAGGAAATGACGCAAGCCACTGACAACGTTCCAAGCTCCGCACACGTGGTGATTGCCCCAAGCGGAACACCATTCCTGTTTGATCAATCGTTCATGCACGCGTACCCGACACCCGAAACGCCGACTGACCTATCTGGCCGCGTATCGGCCACACGGTTTCTTGAAGCTCTGAACGCCGGAGATTCAACGGGAACCGGAACGCACAACGCGATCTATGACCCCGCTGAAAATGTGTTCTACGTCATAAACTGGACCGGTAGCGAATACTGGCAAACGACAATGAATGCTGACGGCAGCACAAACGAGACGGGACAGACCGCGTTTGCAAATCCGATGGCATCCGGAGCTCGCCGTGTTGGCTCAGGATTGCCGCAACCTGACAATAGCGTTTTCACCGATGGGTACAACTACGCAGTGTACACGGTGTCGATTGTATCCGGAACTTTGAGCCTCAACGCAATTCCTGTCGACTATAACGCGGGTCAGTGGGTGGACAAGTCATTCTACATTGACGGGCATTACTATTATCAGACCAATGAGGCAGTACCGAGAACGACCATGGAAATCAGAGACGTTGACATTTCCACCGGAGATGAGGTGCAGCGAGTGGCATCTACTACCACGGGTCTGCAACGGTGGACTGTGACAGGTGGCGTGCTCATTTGGATTGATGACACCGGCTCATGGTCAATGGACCTCGCAACCGGAGATGTGAGTGCATACCAGGCGCATGACGTTCAGGCGGTTACGCAGTAGCTACCGCGAATTGGCAAGCGCCCGGATCTGCACGGCTACAACGTCAAGCTGTCCGGGCGTGAGCGCGTTCAAATCAGATAGGAGCGGACGCACGGCTTTTGCAACCGGCAGGCTCCGCGATTCTTTCCCGGTTATAAGATATTCCATCGTGACATTGAGCATGTCAGCCATTCGCGCGAGAGCGGGAGGATCTGGCCATCTGTGTTTAGTGCTCCAGTTTGCAATAGCGGCATCTATACCCGTTGACTGACGTGAGAGCTCGCGCTGTGTGACACCGCGCTCTGATGCGACGCTTTTTACTCTGCCCCAAAAATCTGTTACTGAAATAACACCTGTGGCGTTCATAGAGTTCTCCCGCTTAATATCCGCTGTAATCCGGCGTTTGCCGCGTTCGCACGAATCTGGCAGCCAGGTCCGGTAAACTCGAATGCTACAGCGCCAGTTTCATGCTCTATGACAAGCGCGTGTTCTTTGTGCTTCTGCTTCTTCTTGAGCGCAAGTGCGAAGATCCCTATCGCGAGAAGTCGTGTTGCGGTGATGTGTTTTTCAATGGTAGACTTATCATCAACTACTACAGATTTTATTGAAGCAATTTTCAGTCGGCCTATTTCTCGGCGCCCACGTGTGAAAACAATCTCGCCGTTTTCGGTAATGGCGTTCACGAAATCTACCTGTTTCGGATGGTCAAGTCCAGTTAGATATGTCCCGCAGTCAATTTTTTTCTCCATACGTCTACCTCAAAATACTACCCATGGATAATATAGAAACGCTTCCGGGCCTCCGATGGAGTAGACAGACGCTTTACGCTCTGTCCCGTTCGGATGACTTTCCTTTTTGACGCCTGGCGCGTAGCGTCTGGATCGAGCCTTCAAGCACGAGCCCCACTGTCTCAAGATCGTCATCAGATAGCTCTGCAAGCCGCGAAAGCAGATTTGCAAGCTGCGGCCTTGATCTGATCTGTGTACAAAGCCCTTCCTGCTCGGCTTCGTTGTTTTCTCTCTCACCATTTATGAGCGTTTCTGCATCTGTCTCAAGAGCGCGCGCGATTTTGACCAGATCGTTCGCGTAGGGGAACTCCTTTCGATTTGCTTTGTAAAGGTTATCGAGCGTGTCCTTCGAGACCCCAGCTTTTGCTGCCAGTTTGGACCGTGAGTCTATCCCAAGATCGATCTGTCTGTGAGATATTCTGCGCCGCAGCGCATCAAGCTGTGACCGGCGATCATCGCCATTTACAATCTGGTCACTCATTGCATTACCGCTATACCACATTATAGCACTACGGTAGAATAAACGCAACATTACGTTAGAACTACGTCAGTACAGCCAAAGTACGGTAGAACTAACGTAATTTCTGTTTTTAGCTGCGGTGGACTTGACGTATTGCGGTAGAGCGGCTATGCTACCACCTATGAACCAACGTGAAACGGCAGTAAAAACGCGGCCTGAGAAAAAGGCCACCTCAATTCGCGTGGACGCTGAGAAATACCGAACGCTCCTTCATGTCCTCGTTGACCGTGACCAGTCCTTCTCTGACTGGATCGAGGCGAACATGGACCGTGAAATAGCTCACTCGGCATACGCGGACCGAATAACACCCGAGATAGCGGAAAGCGCGAGGTAGTCAAAAAAAATGACTCGCGTGTGCGCGTGGTGCGGAAAGCACCTGGAGAATCGTCCCGGCTGGGGCGTGAGTCACGGCATGTGCCATGATTGCGAGCGACGTGTGCGCCGCGAGCTTGGCCTGCCGGAGAGAGGGGAAAGCCATGCAAATTATAACGGAGTTTTTAAGGGCAAACGCAATTAGCGTACTGTTTGCGGTACTCGCCTTGCTAGCAGCATTTATGCTCGGAGCTGTTCTTGCCTCACGGGCAACGAGGACGCGCGTTTTCATCGGCAGAAGCTGTGACGCGGACGGAAACTATATCGAGATGTTCCGGGTCCGCGCGAGGACATACGAGCAGGCGCGATATGCCGCCCATAGTTTTGGCTGGAACGACTTTGAAATCGTAGAGCTTGCACGCCACGAGCGGGAGACGGGGCGAGTATGAGCGACCACCTCGAAACCGTGTGTGCATCCGTTACCCTGCACGGGCACCGCTTCCATGTTTCCGGTAGGTGGGTTCCGTTCGCTCCGGCTTCCTTTTTAGACCCAGAGGAAGGCGGGTACCTCGATGACTGGACGATCACGCTTGAGAGCAACGATGAGATTGGAAACGTGCTCGCGCCAGAGATAGAGACCGATATCATTCAGGCCGCACAGGCAGAAATACGAATGGAGAAGGCAAGATGAGCGAGATAGAGACATCCGGAAGGCTGCGGCTTTCCGATCTTGATAACGATGATCTTCTGACCATATCCGAGGTAGCACAGGTTCTGCGCGTGAGCCAGACTACCGTAACGCGAGAGATCAACAACAGGCTTCTGACCGAGGTGAGAATCGGTCGAAGGCGGCGCATGGTTCGTGTTGCGGATCTGCGATCCTACATAGATGCAAAACGCCATGTCTGATAATACGCGAACCGAAAGAGTGGCTGCCGTTTTGCGTCAGCATGTAGGGATGCGGCTTCCGCGCGGGTATATCGAGAGACTTGCCAGGGTAGACAGTAACGGGCTTGACCAGGCGCTTGCTACCCTTGACAGCTCCTGCATGATCTACGAGGACAACGGGATCGTGTGCTACATGGGGCGCCGAATCCGCCGCACCCACAACACTGAGTGGCAGATACGGAGGGGCGCATGAGAACAGAAACGTTCGGGCCGAATGGTGAAGCGACGCTGTTCAACGACCACTTCCAGAACTACAAAATATACGGAATTCCAAAAGCACAGCTCATCCTAACTGACATACCCTACAACGTTGGTGCTAATGCCTATGGAAGCAATCCGAGCTGGTATGTAGACGGAGACAACAAAAATGGTGAGAGCAAGCTAGCAGGAAAGGCGTTCTTTGACACTGATGGCCACTTCAAAATACCTGAGTTTCTGCATTTCGGCACGAAGATGCTGCGCAAGGAACCAAAGGAACGTGGGGCCTCTCCGTGCATGCTCGTGTTTTGCTCTTTTGAACAGCAGTTTCAACTGATAGAACAGGCGCGTGAGTTTGGCTTCAAACACTACATCAATCTTGTGTTTCGCAAAGACTTCTCTGCACAGGTACTCAAGGCGAATATGCGCATTGTTGGCAACGCCGAGTACGCCGTCCTTTTATATCGCGAGAAGCTACCAAAGTTCCGTGGAAACGGCAGAATGGTATTCAATATCATTGACTGGCCACGCGAAACCGCACTACCGAAAGTGCATCCGACACAAAAACCGCTACGCTTGATGCAAAACTTGATTGAGACGTTCACTGACCCCGGTGACGTAGTAATAGACCCTCTTGCTGGCAGTGGTGTCGTGCTTTTGGCGTCAGCGAACCTAAGAAGAAGGGCGTACGGATTTGAGATAAAGAAGAAGTTTATTGAAGCTGCTACAGAGAAGATTCTTACAAATATTCAGCCGGAGTTGTTCATGGAATCGGCGCCCGAGCCGGAGCAGCTTGGCATTTTAGACGACTGAACCAGCAACCAGAGGACACATGAGCGTATTCGAGCAGGCCCGTGAGGCTGTGTCAACATCATTTATTGAGTCTGAGCTTGCCGCACCAGGCGCATACTGGCAGGACGGTGAGTACTGGACGTTGAATCCTCTCCGGCCTGATGATTCTCGGGTAGGCTCATTCTCTGTAAACGAGCGCGGTCTGTGGTCAGATTTCGCGGGCTCTGGTGACTCAGAGAAAGGTGATCTCATAGACCTTATCGCGCGCCGCGATGGCATCAAGAAGAAAGAGGCCGCCGAGTACATCGTAAAGCGCTGCGGCGGGATCGTGGAGGAAAGAGGAGCGGGAAACCCCTCACCCAGCACGGCAAAAAGTCGTGAACGAAAAAAACCGGCGCCCGTCCTCCCGGTCCCTTCGGAACGCTTGCGTGATCTGAACAAAACAGTAAAACGCGATTGGTACACCGAGCGCTACGGGAATCCGGTGAGAGGATGGAAGTACCACAACGCATCTGGCGCGGTGCTTTTTTGCATAGTGCGGTACCAGAAGCAAAGCGGAGATAAATCGGTAATACCGTTCTACTACGCTGAGGACGGAAAGTGGCACCAGGGCAATCCCTACAAGCACGAGCGACCGCTGTATAACCTGCCTGCACTCTCAGAGCACGCGGAACGACCGGTACTCATCGTTGAGGGAGAGAAGGCCGCAGACGCCGCGCAGGAGGCGCTTGGCGAGCGCTATGTGGTTACAACGTGGCCGGGCGGATCAAAGGCCATAGACAAGGTTGACTGGTCACCTCTTGCAGAGCGCGAGCTTACCATGTGGCCTGACTGTGATGAGCCGGGAAGGAAGGCGTCCTCTGCAATACTGAACCGGTTACCGCAAACGGTTGTGCTAAACGTATCGGGGAAACCCGACGGATGGGACGCGGCGGACGCTGTGGCGGACGGTACAGAGCTTGATCACTTTATTGAGACATGCGAGAAGCTACCCTTGCCATCGTCAAATACGGATGAGGCAGGCCCTCCGGCAGCAACTCCCGGAGGAGCAGTAGAGGGAACAGACGCCGGGCCGTTTGTCGCGCTTGGATACTCTGATAGCTCACACTGGTTTTTGCTAAAGTCTCGCCGCATATTGTACTCGGTCCCAAACGGAGGGGTAGCCCGGCATTTTCTTGAGCTTGCGCGTCTTGACTGGTGGGCGGTGCGCGATATGACGACAGACCAGCAAAACGTGAAACCCGGAATCGCAACCGATTTTCTTGTGCGCCTCTCAGAGCGGGCCGGGCGCTATGAGCCTGAGCGTATCCGCGGTGCGGGCGTATGGAGAGAGCGCCACGATGGAGAGTCCACAATCGTTATCAACGACGGACGCCGCATTGTCCTCCCACACGGCGAGACGGTGCGCTACGAGGAGTTCATCAGTAGCTACTTCTACGTCTCATCTGATGCGCGTTTCGGTGATCTTTCAGGAAAGGCTGCCACGGTCGCGGAAGGACAGGCTCTCTTTGATCTTTTCTACGCTCAGGAGTTTGCAAATGAGGCTATGACCGCATCAGCTCTCGGGTGGGCGCTCATATCTCCGTTCGGTGGCCTTCTCGCTTGGAGGCCCCATATCTGGATTACAGGGCGCAAAGGAAGCGGCAAGACGTGGGTCATAGAGAATCTAATAAAACCGCTCTGCGGACCGTTTGCATACCACGGCAGCGGCAAAGACTCAGAGGCTGGTATCAGACGGAGCCTGCGCACAGACGCGCGACCGGTGATCCTCGATGAGATGGAGCCGCGTACGAGAAAAGAGCAAGAGCGCATAGAAAGTAAGATTGAGCTTGCCCGTAACGCTTCAAGTGACGCCTCCGGGTACATCACCCTCGCGTCGCGTGACGGAGGCGTTGACAGGTTTTCCATCCGCTCTTGCTTTTGCTTTGCATCGGTGCAGGTACCGAGCCAGGGCGCGGCCATAGACAGCCGGTTTACACGATGCGAGTTTCGCCCGGTATACGACGAGAAGAAAAAGATAGCCCGCACGAAAGAGCTTTTGCACGCTATGGATGATCCGGGACGCTACCGCAGACGCATGTTTTTGATGCTTCCTCAGATTGTCTCTGACATAGACTATTTGCGGGAAGTACTACCGAAGCACATGCCGAGCCAGCGCGATGCCGACCAGATAGCCCCGTTTATGGCTGCGGTGTGGGCGCTCACTCATGACAGCTCGATACGCGGTGACGGAGAGAGAACAGCAATACTGTCTGCGATAGATGACTTCCAACGGCTGAATGAGGAGAACGTAGAGGACGAGGACCGAATGATACACCATTTGTTACAGGGCCGTGTGCGCATGGATGACGGGAAAATGCGCACGGTTGGAGAGCTGCTATACCTGAGCGAGCACGGAAACAAGGACGAGTACGCGGTTGAGCACCTTTCACGCATCGGCATGCGCGTGCTCGATTACACGCTACACGGAGAGTCTAAGCGCGTCTTAGCCATCGCCACACGGAGTGACGCTATCGCCGAATATCTGCGAGAGACTCCGTACCAGGCAGGCTATGACGCGCAATTGAGGCGCAACCCATTCGTTGTCGGCCGCGACACGGTACAGATCCGCATAGCAAGCGGCCGGATGCGTTGCAGACTTCTCGATTGGGAGAAGTTCTACAAGGCATATATCGATTCTGATTTCCAGGAGGAGTTTGACTATGGCAAAGAAGGAAGAACAGTTCCCGACTGACCTGATTGAACGGATTATCGAGCTTTCTGCTACGGAGTTTCCGTTTGACATCGCGAAGATGCTCGGTGTTGGCGATGATCTGGTACGCATCATTTTGAAAGCGGCTGACATCGGGACAAAGGCGAATCGCTACGCGCCGCCAAAGGAAGCGAAAATGCGAGACTACATTGTAGGCATAAAAATAGTTGAAGTGGCGCTCGTTAAGGCGGATGGAATGCTTAATGCAAAGTTCGTTGCAAACGGGATAGTAGAGCGCGAGTACAACAGCAACGCAGAGATTGCATGGATTCAGGAGCTATAGGAGCGCTGATATGTCACACATAGGATTTAGCGGCCCGCAATCACTCATAGACAGCCCGGAAGATGCAAGGCTTGTATGCGAATACCTGGCAGACGTCGCCTCTCGGGCGCGCCAGTTCTCCTGGAAGAAAAGCTATGCTGTGCTCCGAAACGTTTCTGCAGACGAGCTTTTCTACCTGAACAGGACTGCGTGCCGGCAGGGAGCAGATGCTTTCCGCCATGCCTTTGGCCCGGTCTACAACCGCGAAAGCGGAAAGGCAGAGGTTGGCCCACTGTTTGAGGAGGCTATCAATGAGTAGGACACGCAAGCCATGTGAAATAACGTTCCGGTGCAATCCGCAAATGTATAACGCGATTATTCGACAGGCCCAAATCGAACATAGAAATAGCGGGAACAATCATGGAGGGTCAACCATCGCACGGCACGCTTTGCGCGCAGAGCTGAGTAGGAAAGGCTGGAATACTGATTTTCTCGACGGCATAGCAGGAGCGCCACCGCGTAAAGACGGCACAGACCCGTTTCCCGCTGGCTGGAATCAAAGAGGCGGCTGTAAATGACTGTAAGTACCGAAACGGCAGAAACAATCTATCAGACGCTCTCTTTTGCGTTTGGCATGCTCTGGTACATCTTCCTTGCTTTCTGCCTCATAGAGCTTGCATCGGCTGCGCTTGACCGTATTGATTGGGTCAAGTTCTGGTTACGCTTCGCGTGGCGTGCCCGTATTTATTTCGAGCATGCTGCCAGTATCGTCATACGGCTACATTATCGCGCCACACGGAAGGCGCACTTTTTCGCAGGTCCGGGCATATGGTCAACTCCTGCCAGGGCGGCTAACCGAAAACGGAGGCCAGAAGGGCGGCGTGCCTGCCGTCCTGCCTGCTTTTCTTTATCTGCGAACGAGGAGGAAGTCGCATGAAAGAACAGACACGGAACCTGATTTTGAAGGTCGCCCTTGTGTGGATCTGGCTCGTGATAACTGGAGCTTTGTGGGCTCTTGTCGCTTATGGTTTGATGCTTGCTGTCACTGAGGCAAGCCGGTATGTGCACCGCATTCCGGTCGTGATCCTTCTCATCCTCGGGGCCTCGCCTATCGCGCTGCCAATCGCGCGGCGCCTGTACCGCTATATCTATAGAACGATCCATTGGAGCGTGAAATGAAGCGTGAGCGCGACCTACTAGCCCGGATACTTCTGTGGGCAACTCAACAGGGCTGGCGGCTTTTCCGCAATGACAGCGGTCAGGCGTATGTTGGCAAGGTCATATTTGAGCGCCGCAGGAACGGCGGCTATGTGGTGACGATTGCCCGCGCGAAGCGGATCAAGTACGGCCTTGCTCCCGGTAGCTCTGATCATATCGGATGGCGTCCTGTGCTTATAACTCCTGATATGGTCGGGGGACGCATTGCGCAGTTCTGCGCGATAGAGGCGAAAACCAAAAACGACAGGCTATCTAAGAGACAACGCAATTTCCTGCGTGAGGTGCAAAAGGCCGGAGGCTACGCGGCAGTCGTGCGTGAGGGAGAAGGCGGGCTTGAGTTTCATGATGAGGACGGAGCCAAGTGAGTGTGAAGCTACGAGACTACCAGAGAGATGGGCTTAGTTCAGCACGCGAGGCACTCCGCCAGGGGAAACACGCACCGCTATACGTGCTACCCACCGCAGGTGGGAAAACCATTGTGTTCTCTGAGATAGCCCGCGGTGCGCGTGCTCGGGGAAACCGCGTTTATATCCTCGTTCACCGGCAGGAGATTCTTGAGCAAACGCTTGCAAAGCTGTGGGGTTTTGGCATTACTGCAGGGCAAATAGCTCCCCGGATGCCTCAGACCCATGAGCTTGTGCAGGTCGCAATGGTCCAGACCATGAGAAACCGACTCACCAAGATTCCGCGCCCGGACCTGATCATCATTGATGAGGCTCACCACGCGCTCGCTGACAACACGTGGGGGCAGATCCTGCGCTACTGGAAAGAGGTCCCGCGGCTTGGTGTTACCGCCACTCCTGAGCGCCTTGACGGGAGAGGGCTTGGAGAGAGCTTTGACACCATGATCGAGGGGCCGAGCATCGGAGAGCTTGTGCATGAAGGCTGGCTCTCCTACCCAGTGATCTACCGGCCTCCGGAGGAGATGGTTGAAAGTTTCCACGTGAAGCGTGGCGACTTCGACCGCGCAGAGCAAACCGAGGCTATGAGCCGGAAGAAAATTGTAGGGGATGTGATAGAGCACTACCGGCAGCATCTTGCTGGCGCTCCAAGCGTGGCCTTTTGTGTATCGGTTGATCACGCAAAGCTTATGGCAGAGCAATTCAGGCGCGCCGGATACCGAGCGGCCGCTGTGTGGGGAAACATGCCTCGAACAGAGCGTGACAGGATTATAGGCGGAATGCGTGATGGCTCCATGCAGGTCGTGTGCTCATGTGACGTTATCTCGGAGGGAGTAGACGTTCCCGCAATGGCTGGCGCAATACTTCTGCGGCGAACGATGAGTTTATCACTTTATCTCCAGCAGGCAGGCAGAGCGCTGCGCAGAGACCCAGGAAAGAAACACGCTGTGATCCTTGACCATGTTGGTAACTACTATCTGCATGGACACGTTCTTGCAGACCGTACATGGAGCCTTGACAGCGGAAAGCGTGACCCGAGAAAAGAGGAGCCGCCAACGACCACAACGTGCCCGCGCTGTTACGGCGTATGGCCGGGACGCCCGCACAGCTGCCCCGCATGCGGATTCAGTTTCACCGATAAGCAGGAACGAGAGCGAGCCGTGGAGTTTGAAACAATCCGAGGCCAGCTTATTGCTGCAGGCGCCCCTGAGAACGAGGCAAGCGGAATGGCCGCTTTTGTCAAGCGAACGCAGGAGATGGAACCTGGACAACGGCAGAAAGCAATGCTTGCCAAGGCTTTTGAGTATGCAGGAGACGGAGAAGTCGGAAAGCGACGCCTTGAGCAACTCCGCCGCATGGCTGGGTACAACCCGAAATGGACTGACTTCGCATGGAGATACGTGCAAAAACAAAGGAGGAGTGCGTGAACACCTACAACCGCATAGGAGACTTTCATAAAACGCGGGCAACGGGCGTCGGATCATCGGACATTGCAACGCTCGCAGGCTATACGCAGCACTACGGGCGCACAACGCGCATGCTGTGGGAAGAAAAGACCGGTCGCGCCGAGCCATTTCACGGCAACCGCTTCACCCATTGGGGGAATCTCCTTGAGGGGCTTGTGCTTCGTGAGTGGATATCCAGGCGATACGGTCGTGATCT
>Ga0102944_1002070_pt1 | contig 12171 bp, 12 predicted proteins | sample SalPonD_shore_MG_FD_78172 | JGI IMG/M metagenome (GOLD analysis project Ga0102944, IMG submission 78172) | Salt pond soil microbial communities from South San Francisco under conditions of wetland restoration - Salt Pond MetaG... | ecosystem: Environmental > Aquatic > Marine > Intertidal zone >... | reverse complement strand
TATAATTACACTTATTAATACTCAACAAAAATCGAAAATGCAACATTTGCCACGATTTAAGCAAAATTATACAAGAAATTGTTAATAGGGTGAAACAAGTAGAAAAGATAAGGAGAAATGGATGTCAGCCGGGCCTACTTCTCCCTCAAGCTGCCACTTAAAATTCATGAGCTATAAAATAGATCCCAAAAAACAGCCAGCCATTCAACTGCCTTTGGTACTTATAACAATAACACCGGCAGATCCCTGCAAACCGTAATTACTTGAAGCTTCAACACCTTTCAAAACACGGATCGAACGAATTGAATTGACCGGAACCAAATTTTGTACAGAGGAAAAATTTCTTCCGTACATCGATCCGTCGACCACAAACAGTGGCGAGTTTTCTCCGTTAATGGTTGAGGCTCCCCGAACCATAACTTGTGTACCTGAACCAGAACCGAATATTAAAATACCCGGAACTCTTCTTAAGTAATCTGATAAAGAAACAGTAGGATTTGTAACTGTTATATCAGAAGACCGGGCTTTGTTGTTATTCTTACTTCCACTTACCTTACCACTTGAGGCACAACCGACGAGCGATAGGGCAATCACGAAATTCATCAATGCATATTTCATAATATTGCTCCCTTTGGTTGGCAATAATTAATACGATAACTTACTAAATATTATGACATTTAGATACAAATATTTTTCAACGTGTTAAGACCTTTTTAGTTTTTCCAGGAATTCCCGCGAAGATTCTCCAATAGCCCTTTTCTCTTCTTCCGACTTTTTATCATACATATTCACCATAAAACTACTTCTTCCGCTTTGCTCAAAAGCCTCACGTTGTTCATCTACAAAATTCCAGTATAAATAGTTGAAAGGACATGCATTCTCCCCAGTTTTCCGGGTAACGCTATACTCACAGTTTTTGCAGTAATCACTCATTTTATGGATGTAATTTCCGCTGCTTACATACGGTTTTGATGCTAAAACCCCGCCATCGGCAAAGGTCGACATTCCCAAAACATTTGGTAACACCACCCACTCATACGCATCCACATAGGCGAACCAAAACCATCTATTCAGTTCCCGGGGATCGGTATTCGTGAGATTGCTGAAATTACTAAGCACCATCAGCCGCTGGATGTGATGCGAATATCCCTGCCCGATTACCGGCTTCAGACTTTCCCGCATGCAACGCATTCCGGTTTTGCCCGTCCAATACATCTCAGGCAATGCCTTATCAAAGTTCATAAAATTCGTCTGGCGAACTTCAGGCATCATCGCCTCATAGTAAACACGCACGAACTCCCGCCAGCCTATGATCTGACGAATTAGTCCCTCTACAGAATTAAGCGGGGCCTTTCCTTCTTCATAGGATCTTAATGCTCTTTCGCAAATTTCACGTGGTAAAAGCAAACCATTGTTAAGGTAAAGCGACAGTTTGCTGTGAAAAAGTATGGAATGGCCGGCAGCCATCGCATCCTCATATGGACCAAAACTAGCCAGTCGTTCATCAATAAATTCATCCAGTAATTTCAAGGCCTGTCGCCTGTTAACTGCATAACGAAAATTTTCAATTTTACCGAAATGATCACCGAACTTCTGTTCAACCAGTTTCATCACTTCGGTAGTTATTCCATCGGGATTGAAAGAGGTTATTTCAGGTAGCAGAAATCCCTCCGGTAATGATTCCCGATTTTGACCGTCATAATTCCACTTCCCTCCTTCAGGTTCATCTCCATTCATGAGATAACCGGTCTTCCTACGCATCTCGCGATAGAAATATTCCATCCGATAGCCGGGCTCAATATTATTCATCCAATTGGCCGGATCTGCAATAAAAAAGGAATTAGGGATTTCCGTAGTCCTGTCCGAATATCTATGCTTTATATTCCGAAGCCGCTGACGGCTATCCCACTCGGATGGGGTCATAAACGTTACTTCCAAGCCCGGAGCCTGATCCAAAAGTTCAGCCAGTCCTTTCTCATAGTGATTCCTCGTAGCATGATAACATACGGGGTACCCCTGCTGATCACAATCAATGGCAAAATGCCTCATCGAACTTAGTACATAAGTAAGTTTCTTCTTGTGATAAGGCAGAGCATTGCCTTTTGCCGACGATTCAATGAAAATCAACAATGGCTGCTTCTCTCGCACCCAATCCGGCCAGACTGCCAGATTTAGCTGATCATGCAAAATTAAAACAGCCTTGTCATAGTCAGATAAATTCTTCTTGCTAATATTCTCATCGATTTGCTTCAAAAATTTTCGGTGCGACATTACTCATAAATTCCTTTAATTTTACAAGTTAATTACGCAATAGGTTTCCATATCACTTAGTTCCATAAAATTATTACTGTATGCCAAAAACAATTATAGGCGTAATGGGTCCCGGCGACGGAGCAACCCAAAAAGATCTTGAATTGGCCACGGAATTGGGGCGCCTGATTGCTCAACAGGGATGGGCGCTCCTCACCGGCGGTCGTAACATCGGTGTGATGAATGCCGCCTCAAAAGGGGCTCATGAAGCCGGGGGACTTACCATTGGGATTTTGCCTACCGAAGATCCCCGCAATAGTTCCCCGTACCTCGACCTGCGAATATGTACCGGGATGGGTAGTGCCCGCAATAATATTAATGTGCTAAGTTCAGATGTAGTAATTGCCTGCGGCACAGGTCCGGGTACCTCATCCGAAATAATGCTGGCTTTAAAAGCCCAAAAGCCGATTATCCTGTTAAATCAGACAGAAAAGGCACTGTCTTTTATCGATGAAATGGCTCCCGGTAAACCGAAAGTGATTCAAACGCCTAAACAAGCTGTTCGTTTGATCGTAGAAATACTTTGATGTTCTGTAAAAATTTTGATTTATATCAAAGTACTATTATATTAGTACTAACTGAGTACAACAACATGTAATTTATATATCCGGACTATGAAAAAATCACTTACTCCCCTTGGGGAAACTGAAATGGAAGTCCTGCATCACGTATGGGATCTGGGCGAAGCCACTGTTAAAGATGTCAGGAAGCGGATCCTGCAAAACCGTGAAGTTGCTTACACGACGATTATGACCGTCATGAAAAACCTGGCGGAAAAAGGCTATCTGAAATATCGCAAGGATGGTGTCACCTATGTTTACAGTCCTGCCCAAGAACCGGAATCAGTGCGCTCGAATCTGATCGGCGATCTGATGAAAAAAGTATTCAAGGGATCGCCCAAACAACTCATTCAAACGCTGGTAAATAGTGATGATATGACGGCCGAGGATTTTCGGGAAATTAAAAAGATGATTGACGAAATAGAAGAATGATTATGACAAATTTTATCCATTTTCTACAGAATTTCGGACAATTGACGCTTGACCATGTTTGGCTTCCACTATTCATCTGGACGGTAATTGCTGTCCCTCTTGCGGCTATCTTACACCGCTCGGATCGGGTGCCGCCCGTGTATCAGTATCACAGCCGGGTAGCCCTGCTGTTTGCTCTACCGGTCGGGATTATCGGATCGTATCTAACAAGTGCGATCAGCAAGATATTACAAACTTCTGAAACGCTGTCAACAAAATTCATTGTCATTCAAAATCCTATAACCGTTTCTTCAACCTCACAACAGGCTATTGAAGGAATCTTATCTGATCCCGTATTTTGGATTGGGATCTCCGGACTTCTTATTGTAGTCGGAGCCGGCTATCTGCTTTTCAAAATGCTTTGCAATGCCTACCGTTTGCGGAAGTTGGGAAAACAACTGGATTTCATTCCCATTTCCAATATCGACGGTCTCGACAAACATAACGAATCGTCCCTTATTGCATTCAGTGATAAGACTCATATCCCATTTACTTATGGATGGCTGAAAACAAAAATTGTAATCCCTGCAGATTTGCGGGATGATACGGAGGCACTGGCTATGGCCGTCCAGCATGAACTTATGCATATCAAGCACCGCGATTTCCTGCTCAACGGAATCTTGGTTATGATCAAGGCTCTGTTCTGGATTCATCCCCTCACTCACTACCTGTATAATTCAAGCCAGGAATACCGTGAAATTACCTGCGACGGGGAAGTTTTGGCTGGGAATCAATTTTCTAAAAAACGCTACGCCGAACTGCTTTTTAAACTGGCGGAGCGGGAACATCAAACCGCTTTGGTCATGAGTATGGCCGTGAATCCTTCTTCACTCAAAAAACGCATTCAAATAATGTCTGACCAATCAACCTTTACCGACAAATTTCGAACCAGTTTCTTGCTAACGATGGTTTCAGCCTCCTTAATTGTGCTCACAATGGCTTGTACCGATATGGCTGATAATGGAATCACGAATACTGAGGTAAAACAGGCTCAATCACAAATTGCGAATCAGCCGTCAAATAGTAGCAAGCCGCTATATATAGTCAATGGGAAACAATGGGATAGCAATGAATCAGCTGCTGAAAAACTATCCAGAGTCAAAACCAAGTATATTAAATCTATTAACGTCCTAAAAGGTGAAAAAGCTACTCAAAAATATGGCAAAGCCGGAAAAAACGGAGCAGTTGAACTAACAATTCTGAACCCTCAGAAAGCTTTTAAAGATTTAAAATCAAAAGTTGAAGTTCCTTCAACTGCCGTCTCTAAAGACTCTAGTGGAGATTTCTTTGTAGCCGTTGAAAACATGCCACAACTTATCGGCGGATTGGCATCGTTGCAAGAGAAGATCCAATATCCTGAAACCGCAAGAAAAGCCGGTATTGAGGGACGCGTTATCGTGCAATTTATTGTCGATGAAGAAGGGAATGTAGAAAATCCCCAGATTATCAGAGGTATTGGTGGCGGCTGTGATAAAGAAGCGCTTCGTGTTGTTAAGCAGGCGAAGTTCAAACCGGGTCGTCAACATGGCAAAGCCGTAAAGGTACAATATTCCCTGCCCATTGTTTTTAAACTACAGAAGAAACAAGATAGTAACTAGCAAAAACATTTAAAGCCTGTCAATCACTTTATTAAATAGCCCTGAAAAGGAGGCGGAGCTCTACGGTTCCGCCTCTTTCGTTATTAGACATAATTAATTTCCTGTCGGCTATCCGGCGAAACTGTTTTACCAATCATCACTGATCTCGTTTGGTATAATCCTCTATGATTATCAAATCAGTATATATGTCAGTTTTTCTTAAATACTGTAAATTAACACTCATTTAACTAAGTTTTATTTTTTTTGGCTTCATAGGTTCCGCTTTTCTTCATTAACAATGACCCACTTATAGGTTATGAAGAATAATTTACCAGCTTCTCATTCAAACCATATAAATATCTGCGATGATCGTTGGGATCCGTTTTCCTGACAATCAAGTTTTCCTCCACAGGGAAATGATTCAAAAACTTCTTGTTAGCAGATTTGATAATATCATTTCTCAGCCTCCTGCGATAGTCATAGTTATCGATATCGGCCCACAACAACTCTTCGATTTCCTGTGTATCCAAGTATCTCTTCTCTGCAAACAGAAATGTCAGTAATTTTTTCTCGTTCTCATTCAACCAATCAAGGTGATTGATATCCGAACCGGTTGGAAGTTTCGATACTACTTCAGAACCCCCGTTTTTCCACCGGTAAGCAAATACGAGTATAAAGATTACCGCACCGAAACCGATGATCAGGTATAAAGAAGCCAAAGAAGATTCAGGTTTCAACTGCTTGATCAAGTCAACCTTTGGAATTGTTACTACCCGAATCGGATAAAATTCGGAATTGGCTAAGTTGTTAATGCCAACAATTATGGCCTCTTGTTTTTTTGAATCATAAAGAAAATTCACAGGAACAAACAAATCGGATCTTTCAAACTTCATTTTAAAATCCTTGAGAGGCTTGGCAGTCTGCAAGTTAATTGGTTTCAGATAAAAAATATTGTCTGAGGTCTCCCTCTGAACCATTGGTAAAAACCATATTTTTTCTTCAGGGATATAAAAAGAAGAAGATAATGCATTGGTCTTGCCCACTTTAATACTACTGCGTGGCTCGTAAAATTGCAGATTTTTATTCGACAATGTCAGAACCTTATGCCATCTGTTGCTGTCGAAGGAAAATTCCCAAATATCCTGCAATCTTATCCTCCTGACATTTTGGTCATCCGGATGCCCTCCAACCGATGTCTCACCCCCATAAATAAATAATTTCTTAACATCGGAATCAAAAACACCCGTGTTAGGAGTACGACCCTTTGGAAAAGCTGATTTTGCATTTACATTTTGAATATTCCACTCTTTCAAGCCTCTGTTATAAAAGATGAGCAAGTTATGCCAATTCCAGTAACCGTATCCCCCAAAGGCATATAACGTGCCCCTGTAAAAGAAAGGATAATGATGAAACTGATTTTTATGATCTACTGAATGATCAATTCTTGAGATGTTGTACGAAGTGGTATCCAAATTATACATTTCTCCAACTCCATCAGACCAAAGTTGAAGTTTTTCAAAATCTGCATTATAACCGAATTCCAGATTGCTTAGTTGGTCGGGCATTGATTTTAAAGAATCCAGAAATTGCCAGCTTCTTTTATTCAGGTCATATTCCCAAAGCCCCTGGTCTACTAACAAAAATACCCTACTATTTGCAGTGTCAATGTCGGCGTAGATGGCTCCCCCCTTTTTAAGCAAAGGGCCGGCTTTAGAGTCCACATTAATAGCCAGTTGAAATGCCTCAGTTGACTGGAAAAAGTTAAAAATGAAAATCACACAAAAAAGTCTGAATAATAATCTCTCTATGTGCCTAGTTCCGAACCAGTTCATAAACCTATTTCAAGTAAATAAAATTTTAATATATGATTGATGGTCTGAAGCAATAAAACTATTTATTAAGAGAGAAGCTACTTAGGCAAGGAGTAACCGAAAGAGCCGGGGTGATTGCAAAATAAAATCCGAGGTTATGGCTAATTGGGACAATAATGTTGTATCCAGCCTCAATATTCATATTGAATCAAGAAATAATAAACAAGAGTAATTGGACCTAACAATCAATACAGAGGCTGTTTCCGGCCAACAGAAATTGACAAAGAAACTAAACAAAACCCTCAGGAATAACAGTGATTATTTAAACAAACTTTACCGATTATTTCAGTCGGAAAACTATTCATCCCTTGGCAATCAAGAGTTCAATCAATTAGAAACAGAATTTATTGAATTGAAAAATAATTCAATCAGAGCATCCATATTGACTGAATGCTTATCAATTATGTCGATGTATCCCGAATTGATAAAAAACTCAAACTTTGATAACGATTTTTTAAGGTATTGCAACGAAATCACACAGAATATTGCTTATGAGTCTTCCTCATAAAATAACCTGGTTTAATTTAAGAATAACATTCCCGGTTAAGTAATTTGGCAACGATGAAAAAGAAACAATCTTCAAATCATATTCAAAAAGAATTTTCGTACAGAGGGTTTGAAATAAATTATACCTATAAAATTCTTGACAGGATAGCCAAAGATTACATGTTTTGTCAAAAATGGGTATCAGATGATGAAGCCCAAAAAGAGCTAATAACTTTTGATGCCATTGGTGATAGTTTTAAAGAAGCTAAAGCCAAAATATGCGGTAAAATCGATGCCTTTATTGATCAATAAAAACTGAGTTACTTAAATGAATCTCTACTACATAATTCAGTGTCCCCAAAATCTTTCCTAACCAATTTTTGAATATTCTGATTGAACAATAGAATAATGACGGGAAATAGTAACTTCTATTCCTGACTTTAGTTTTTATATTTCGGCTTCATAGGTTCCGTTTTTTTTGTTTTATTATGGGATAATCGGAGGACGGTAAAACTCGAAACAAAACGTACGGTGTGAAAAAGATAGCAGCATACGGGGTGCACGTGTTTACTGCATTAGGTGCGGCTCTTGGCTTATGGGCCATCATTCTAACCTATGACGGGTTTTTTCAAAAGGCTCTTTGGGTCCTGGCGGCCTCTGTGATCATAGATTCCATTGACGGAACACTCGCACGTGCTGCCGATACCAAAACAAATGCTCCCAAAATTGATGGGGGCTTAATGGATAATATCGTCGACTTCGTGACCTGGACAGCGGCTCCCTTGCTTTGGATTTATGCTACTATGCACCTGCCCGTCTGGGTTCTTTTAATCTGTGCCGTTGCCAGTGCTTTCGGATTTTCCAATACACGGGCCAAAACAGACGATAATTTCTTTCTCGGCTTTCCCTCCTATTGGAATATCGTCGTCCTGTATATCTTTCTGTTAAACCTGCCTTTGCAATTTGCATCCTCTATATTATTAATGTTTGCAGCAGTAACTTTTTTGCCGGTAAAATTTTTGTATCCCTCCCGGACCGATTTCCTTCAAATGCTAACACTCATTTTAGGAAGCATTTTTGCTCTCCAGCTCTTGGCTCTATTATATTATTTCGATAAATCCCCGGCCTGGTTTATCTATACATCTTTTATTTTTCCCTTTTACTACTTTGGGCTGTCCTTCTACCTGAATTTCAAAACATCCGAAACATCCGGTTAACATTTTCCGTAGTATCAAAACAACATCTACAAAAACAATTTAAGAAACATTTGATATGGGAGCTCGTTTAAGAAAATCACATAGTGATAAAATGATTTCAGGAGTATGCGGGGGTATTGCAGAGTATCTTGGCTGGGATCCTACTATTATCAGAATTATTTTTGTGATCCTAACTTTCCTGGGCTGGGGAAGTCCGGTATTACTCTATTTAATTCTTGCCTTTGTTATGCCGGATTAAAAATCGGCTGCCCCATATAGCTTAATAATGCGTTTTGAAAATAGATCCCTATTTCATAACTATGGGTCATCAACCATGGAATAAATCATTAATGTATGAAAGTAGGGATTGTTGGTCCGGCCGACCGAGCAGTTGCATGGGAAAAACACCTGCGGCCTCATAAATCTGTCTCCGAAGTAGCTATTGCTGCCAGTTTGAAAGGTATGGGGGATATTGATGCTTGTCTGCTTTTGGATAAATCAGAAGATCGACTAAAACACCTGCTGGAAGCTGTAAAAATAGGATATCATACCTTTTTGATCGCTCCCCTTCCCACCAACTCTATAATGGTTGAAAAAGTATATCACGCAGCCCAGGAATCCAACGTATTGCTGCAATTCACCCACTGGCCAACGCTGGCACCTGCCTCAAAATGGATGGCGAAAAAGATTTCCAAACCCTCCTTTATTCAGGTGATACGGGAACTAAGTCATTCGGAATATATCGAGTCGGGATATGATTTCGACTACTATTGGATTGACGAGCTGGCCTTCTGCCTTCGATGGATTAACGGTGCCGTCCACCATATTGATTTAAAAACGGTGGAATTTGCCAATGACCATATTTATGCCATACACATGTTCCTGCGATTCGACAGTGGAGCGACAGCCAATATCTACATCAACACTGCGTCGGATGAAAACAACCATCACCGGCTGGCTGCAAATAATAATTTTCTGTTAGACTGCAACGTGTTGGAACAAACGGTACGCCTGGGGCAAGAGCACAATAATGGGCACCTCTATTTTAACCGTCAGTCCTTTGATGCCACAAGAGCCGCTGAACTTTCGACCCTGGAATTTCTGAAATCCGTGCAGATGAATCGGCCCACAATTTATAATGGCTACCACTTGTTGGAGCTTACAAAAGCAATGGATAAAATTAAAAAGCGTTTAACAAGGGTCTAGATCAGCTTAATATTCAGATGCTGCAAGAAGGTCAGCATGACATAAGTAGAAATGGAGGTACTATTTATTGCTTCTTTTATGCATCGTTTTGAAGAATTGCTTCAATTTATCTCTCGGAGCCAAGCGATCAATAAAATTAAACTGACCGGCAGCCAAACGTTCTCCCCCATCGATTACCACGCATTCACCCGTGATATATGGAGCCATATCGGATATTAAAAAAGTCGCCAGGTTGGCCAGTTCTTCATGATCGCCATAACGTCCGGCAGGAATCTTTGATAAAAATTGCTCTTCAAAATTCTCATCCGGAACCAGCCTTGTCCACGCTCCTTCAGTGGGAAACGGTCCCGGAGCAATAGCATTCAGACGAATGCCATATGTAGCCCATTCGTAGGCCAGTGATCGCGTCATAGCCAGCACACCTGCTTTGCCGCAGGCCGATGGCAGTACAAAAGCCGAGCCGGTAGACTCAGAATAAGTCGTAACCATATTCAAGATATTCCCTTCTTTTTCTTCATCGATCAAATAGTTACCAAAAACATGCGTGCAGTTAAAAGAGCCATGCAGTACAATATCGACCACTGCTTTGAACCCGCCGGGCGTCAGATCTTCGGATGCTGACAAAAAGTTGCCTGCTGCATTATTGACAAGGCCAGTCATTTGCCCAAAATCCGAAACAATCCGGGCGATCATTTCCTTGACCCGATTATAATCACGAACATCAACTACATAATATTTTACAGCAATATTATCACCGGCTTCTGATATCTCCTGAACGGCCTTTTGCAGTTTATCTTCCGTACGTCCGCAAATAGCAATATCGGAACCGAGCGAGGCAAACTTTTTGGACATGGCCAGCCCTAACCCACTCCCGCCTCCGGTTATCAGGATGGTTTGGCCGTCTAATGTGTCATTTGTAAACATATTTTTAGTATAAGGTAGAAAGTAATTGGTAGATAGCAGTCGGTTTAAGCATTAACTTAAATTTTCGAAGATACCGGCAGCGCCCATACCTCCACCCACGCACATGGTCACCATCCCATACCGTTTATTCAACCGCTTCAAATCATAGAGTATCTGTGTTGTCAGCTTTGCGCCGGTACAGCCCAAGGGATGCCCCATGGCTATGGCACCACCGTTGATATTGACTATATCTTCGTCTAAATCCAGCTCTCGTATCACAGCCACTGACTGCGCTGCGAAAGCTTCATTTAATTCGATCAAATCGATTTCATCCAAACCGATACCTGTTTGTTTGATTACTTTGGGTACGGCCTCGACAGGCCCGATCCCCATAATTTCGGGCGGAACCCCTGCTATCGAAAATCCCACGTATCGAGCCATCGGTTCCAGTTCCAGCTCTTCAGCTTTTTCGCGACTCATAACAATAACTGCGGCCGCAGCATCATTCATCTGGGATGAATTCCCAGCTGTTACCGTGCCTCCCTGTTTAAAGGCAGGATGTAATTTTGCCAGAATTTCTTCTGAGGTATCGCGCCGAGGTCCTTCATCGGTATCAAACATAAATTCCTGCTCTTCTACTTCTCCACCGGCCGTCACTTTCTTCTCTTTCACCTTGATAGGCACAATCTGATCCTCAAAATAACCTTCATCCCAACCTTTGAGGGCCCGTTGGTGGCTCCGGTATGCAAAAGCATCCTGCGCTTCCCGGCTCACATCATATTTTTCGGCCACATTTTCAGCTGTCAGTCCCATATTGATATAAATTTCGGGATAATTCTCAACCAGATCGGGGTCGGGCTCCACAACATATCCGCCCATCGGAACCATCGACATGGATTCTACGCCTCCGGCAATGATGACATCAGCTCCGCCGGTCATAATCCGTTCGGCAGCCTGCGCTATCGTTTGTAATCCTGAAGAGCAGAAGCGGTTCACCGTCGCGGCAGGTACCGATGGCGGCAAACCACCCAGTGTTGCACATTGTCGGGCCATGTTTAATCCCTGAGCCCCTTCGGGAAAGGCACAACCCAAAATCACATCATCAACCTGCTCGGGCTGCAGGTTCGGGGCACGCTCCAGCAGGGATTTTATAACCTCCCCTCCCAATGTGTCGGGATGGGTAAACCGAAGTGATCCTTTATTTGCTTTTCCAGTTGGCGTTCGCGCAGCAGCAACAATAACAGCTTCATTCATTTTGTTAGTCATGAGTCTTGAATAGTGAGTCGTGAGTTATTAATTCAATTTATTTGAAAATACATAGATCATTTTCTGTAATTCGTCAATTTCGTTACATAATTTTTCACTATCTGAGTCATCTAGCATCTTCAAATTATTCGCAATGATAAGTTGTGTTTCTAATTCATAAGAAGAACCATATGCTATACCTAAAAAATGCTTAAAATCTCCAGTGGTATTTCTACCGGCTCCCTCCGCTATATTTGAACCAATCGAAACCACGCATCTCCTAAGTTGTGATACCAAGCCATATTTTTCTTCTTTTGGAAAATCAGACGTTACCTGATAGACTTTT
>Ga0102944_1002069_pt1 | contig 12179 bp, 17 predicted proteins | sample SalPonD_shore_MG_FD_78172 | JGI IMG/M metagenome (GOLD analysis project Ga0102944, IMG submission 78172) | Salt pond soil microbial communities from South San Francisco under conditions of wetland restoration - Salt Pond MetaG... | ecosystem: Environmental > Aquatic > Marine > Intertidal zone >... | reverse complement strand
AATTTAAAAGGAAATAAATCTGATATTCTAGAATATTATCATCATAATTTCGCGGCAGCTTATCAAGCTTGTTATAAATTGTGTTTATATAAAAGAAGTTCACTAATAACCGAGATTTTAACTAATTTTCTAGAACAAATACAAACTGATTCTGATCGAAAAATCAAGTTCTTTTTGGTTAGAGATGCGTGTATGTATTATGACAGAACAGTTAAAAACATTCAAAAACTCGCAAATTTTAAATTTTGAGGATTTCTTTTGTATTTTGTATGATTAGATATTTTAAAATATTCAACTTGATTTATGATTACACTTCAAGAATAAAATCTTAAATTATTTATTGATAATATTTAATCAATAAATCTAAAAATATTAGAGAAGCAGTCTTTAATGTTTGTGTTTATAGTCATTTTGACACTTGATACACGTCCTTTTAAAACAAACTTCACAATCTTCTAATATAAAACTACAATCAGGACAAAAAATACCATTACACTCTTCACATTCTTCCATTTCAGTATAAGCAGTATGTTTAGTTGTAAAGATCGTTTTAATACTTTTATCCTCAATTTCAATTGAAATAGCTTTAGAAAAAGTCATATATTTTTTACAATTATCACATTTAATCAATAGAATGGACATAATTTACTAATTTTAATATTTTGATTTTATTTATTAAAATAAATAAAATTTCAATTGTATTATTCTGAAGAAAACTAAAATGAAAATTATGTTTAAATTATTTTCAAAAATAGTTAATCATGAGTGAAGCAAAATTTAAATTACTTTTGGTTGATACTGATCAAGATCTGGATATTGTTACTTGCGACTCTTGTTTGAAATGTTATAGCAACAAAACGGGGAATACTATTCTATCCGAAAATGTGATTTCTAAAAAAGAAATGAGTTGGTTTGTTGGTATTACTGCCAAACCTGATACAGGTTGGTCCATTCGGCCAAAGAGAATCAAATGTGTTTGTAAAACAAAGCTTAAGAATTTTTAAATAATCTCGATAAATTTATGTATTAAATATATAAATTAAAGAATTAGAAGCTTTTAATATGATTAAAAAAATTAAATTGAACTATTATACAATGAACATTTCATTTAAAACTTCTTTGGCTAATTTTACTTCACCATAAAACTGAGCTACTTTCAAATATGCTGCTTTAAAATATTTGAACAAATAACTACTTGGATTGGGATAATAAGGTACATCTTCAAGTGAACTTACCATCCGCTCAATTAATTCTGCTTTCGTTTTGATTTGACTCCATGATTTAGTTTGATCAAAATCTAATAAATAAAGTTTGTATTGAGTCTTTTTAATTTTACCCAAAGTCAGTTCCGTATCAAAAGCATCTAGTTTAGCACCATAATGAATTATCGCAATCAAAGTGCCAGCTGCTTGAGTTAGTTCCTTTAAATTAAAATATTTTCTCAATACATTAATTCCGACTTGACGCCCCCGCAAAAATTGATCTGTTTTAATTACTACATCCAAATTCTTTTCAGCACCGAGTTGAGGATGCCATACCATTTCACCTTCAATCGGTTGAATCCGTTTCATTTGGAAGATACATTCCGTAAATTGATTACCTTCAGCCAATTTAATCCACTTAGAAGGTCTTAAAATAGCAAGGTGTTTAGTTTTTTGAGGAAATTGTTTACTATATTTAAGATAGGCTTGATATGCTTTATTCCACATACTATATTCATGTTTTAAACTGGTACATTCGTGATTATGAGAACGTTTATAGACGATATTGGGATTGGAAACATCATAATAAACTTCACCATAACCCCCTCTACCAATCACTATTTTTTGATCCATCTCAATATTAGTTTTTATAAAAAATTATATTTTCAATATTCAATCGAAGCTGAATTTGAGAAATTAATTAAAAAGGAATTGCATAAAGTGAATGGAGATGAATTGAAAAAAGTCGATGGAAAGGTATTGAAGAAAGTTAATGAAAAGGAATTGAAAGAAGTTGGTGAAGATGAATTAAAGAAAGTCAATGGAAAGGAATCTCAAGCCGCTGGCTCGAGTCGAAGACCCCAAAGCGAGGTCGCAATCGCATTGCGGTTCAAAAAATAGAACATACAAATTAATGCTAATCAAACAAAAACAATTGATTTTTAATTTATTTTTATATTAAAAAATAATTAAAGTTAATTATGAAGCTCAAAAACAAAATTGTATTAATGTTGAATATCCTAAGGAACTTAAAACCGTCTTATGACACAGAAGGCTGTCAACAAATTGTTTCCTTAAATATCATTGAAGAATTTGGTATAAAACCCAATGAATCGGGTTTATATCAAGCTATTAAAAATTTTGATGGTACTTATCATATAATTAGATTATTAACAGATAATAATAATTGGGCTGTTTGTAAAACAATTCCTGAAAAAGATCTTATAACTAAATTCCTAGCTGGAATGAAAAAGAAAAAACCTCATAAAGTTGAATTACACTGGGGATCTCAAATTATACTTCAATATAACATTCATTAAATAATTATATTATTAATTTCAATATCTTCAATGCTCTTCTTTTGAATACTCCAATGTTCTTCCTTTCAACACTTTTCATGCTCCTCTTTAAATACTTCAATGTTCTCCCTTTTGAATACTTCTGACATTCTTTCTTTCAACACTTTAAATACTCTTCTTTTGAATACTTCTGACATTCTTTCTTTCAAAGCTTCCAATGCTCTTCTTTCAAAACTCCCAATGCTCTTCTTTTGAGTACTTCAATGCTCTTTTTTCAATACTTTAAATACTTTTATTCTAATTTATATATTACACATTTATATATAAATTTCTAGACTTAAAATTTGCTTTAATCATAAATTCCTTCTTTTAATTTTACATTATCATTGTAAAGGGAATTATAAACTTTTAAAAATGCCAAAATGTGTTCATTAGTGTCAAATATAGTATTTTCAAGATCGTTCACATCAAAATAATCAGGATAAACACTTTCTTTACCAATTCCAAATGAAGTGGTTAATCGCAAATAGGTGCGAATCAAATATTCACCCCAATCACCATAAATATCATTGGAAGTAACTAATTTCATATCACTAAAATTAGGATCTTTATTAATTTTATCGAATGAAGTTTTAGCAATATTGTAAATGAAAGTTTGGCCTTCAAAACTATAATTATCGTAGTTAGTATATACTTTAATAAAATTCAATAAATCTTTATTTTGAGCTTTCAATCGATTATGATGACGCTGAATTTCTTGCAATGGTGTTAAATGCTCTTTTTCAAAGTATTTTTGATAATATTCTTTCCAAAATTCGTTATTTTCGTATATAATACTCTGAATCCTTTTATTAGTTTGAGCTAGAATTTGAATATCTTCTAAATTAAAATTTAAAGCCATTCGATAAATCGTATTGGCATTCAAAGTATCAAATTTAATTTTCTTTTCTTTTAATTTAGAATTGAGAAAATGATGATTTTTAAGATCAGATTTACTAATTTCATTCCTTTGATAGAGTCGATATAGTTTGGAAAGATCTTGTTTATCAAAATTAAAAAATCGAAGTCTATTTTGAAACTGATTTTGATTCAATTTAGGCATGATGAAAGAAGATTTTAAGATAAAAATATATATCAATTTCATTTTAAATAGAGAGCCATTGAAAGATCAAAATTCCTATTTATCCAAAGTAACAATAAAATTAAAAATGATATTTAAAATGGATCTCCAACGTAAACAGACTTTATTTGATTGTGTCCTTTCAAAACACCCCGATTTAACCACCAATGATCTAGAAATCATTTGGCATAAATACGTCACCAAAACAAAGCTCATTCTCGATATACTGGCTATATTAAGAAATCATTATTATAAATCCAATGGAAAACAAGATCAATATCGAGCTAAAAGTTATGATCGCGCTATCAAAGTGATTCAAGCAGCAGGTGTACCAATCTTTACTGCTAAACAAGCTCAACGATTAAAAGGTATTGGTACTAGTATCAGTTCCAAAATTGATGAAATTCTCAAAACAGGTACTTTAAAAATCTTATCAGGTGAAATGGAAGCTCAATTGAAAAAGAAAGAAGTCATAGAGATGTTAAGTAAAATTTGGGGAGTTGGACCTAAAAAAGCAGAAACATTTTATGAAGCGGGAGTCAGAAAATTGAGTGATCTTCAAAATTTAGTTTTAAATCCTCAAGAACGTTTAGGTGTTAAATATTATAAAGAATTCAATCGTAAAACAGATCGAAAAATTATTGCAGCAGTAGAAACTGATTTAAGGAAGATATTGAAACAAATTCTAGCTATCGCTAAATTTAATATTCTCGGTTCTTATCGTCGGGAAGTTGAAATGGTAGGTGATCTCGATATCTTGATTTCGCCTGGAAAAAGCGAAAGTATTACTCCAGCCGAACTTTTAAAGGAGTATGTACAAAAATTAAAACAAAAAGGTTATATTCTTGATAGTTTGTCGTTAGGCCCACAAAAATTCATGGGCGTCATCAAAATCGATAGTCACATTTTACGCTTAGATATTTTCAGTATTGAGTTAAAGAATTATGGCGCAGCGATGGTTTATTTTACTGGACCTAAAAGTTTTAATTTGGATATTTTGCATCCGGCAGCTAAAAGAAGAGGTTTGAAGTTTAGTCAACACGGCGTGATTGATCGAACTACTAATAAGATAATTCCATTAGCAACGGAAGAAGCGGTCTTTAAAACTTTAGGTTTGAAGTACCTTCCACCTTCAGATAGATTTTAAAATAATATTTAACGTTGATTTGAATTAGTAGTAATATTACTCGAATTAGAGCAATCTAAACATTTTTTTGGATTGTGTAAACAACCATCGGGGCAAACCATATGACTTCTTTGATCACATTTATCATAGCGACAGCCAAAACAATTTGATTTAACAGTAGAATCCATTAGTATTTTATTTGTTCTATTTTAAATTACAAATTATATTTTTGTAATTTTTTTTGGAATTGTATCTTTCAGTCTTTAATTCTCCTTTTTCAAAATACTGAAACCTCTTTCAGTGTATTTCTTGACTCTCATTTCATATCTCTTTTCATCACACCATTTCTTTTTCTGTTGATAGCTTTCTTTCTTTAAAATTGCTTCAGGCTTCAACACTTCAAATTTTTCACCATCGAAGATGACTTTACAGAAATCAAAATCAAAGCTATCGGCCATCGATTTAAAGGAAGAGTGTTTATTAGGATCAATCTGGATGATTTGAACGGGAGTACAACCTTTACACTCTTTATTTTGAGTACAATCTTCATTGTCGTTACCATGATAACTATAATAATGCACCTTCAAAATATCAACACTACTGTTATAACGACTTAGATTATCTATATGGTTGTGTCTCAGATAATTAATATTATTACGCAAATAACAACCCATTTCAGAATAATAGTTAATGTCAAATTGACTCCGATATCCACAACCAGGTAGATACTTAAAGTAAGGCTTCAAATCTTCTAATTCTACTTTATTATCAGTAAAACATTCATTTGCTTTAATTTGATTAACCAAATCACGAAGGGTGTGCGAATCCAACTTCAAATCATCTTTGCTTTTATCCATTACCCACAAATCAATATCAGAGTCCCGCCAATTTTCGCCTAATAGCATTTGCAAAGGAGCTGAACCCATCATGACGGTATTAGTTTGTTTGAGCCATCTACAAAAGACCTCAGGGTCGTGCACACGTCCTTCCAACCATTCATGTGCTTTCTTAAGTACATATTTGTCTCCCGTCTTTTGAAGTGAAGTAATCAATTCGATTGATGTGAGATTAGAGTTTGATTTAGACATATTAAATATTTGAATATTTTAGTTTAATTTAGTTTTTATTTTATTTTTTTTTGAAGATTCATTTTGAAAATTTTAAATCTTGAGGAAATAGAAATAAAAATTATATATCAATAATTCGCTGTCTTAATCTTCATGATCAATTTTACGAAAGATAAAGAGGTAATTAACGCCAATTTTATCACTGAATACGTTTTCAATTGAAAATAAGTTTTCCATCGCTTTAGTGATTTGTTGCAAATTTGGACAAAAAAGTGGTCGTTTTTGAATTGAATTTAAACCATGCAGTACCTTATAATGATAACCAAAAGCCTCATCATAATCTTCATCATCAATATTAATAACCAAATTTAAAATTAAAATACCATTACTTTCTAACCAACCATGAAATAAATTCATACATACTTCAAAATATTCATAATTTCGGATGTATTGAGTTAAATTAATACAAACAATCGTCTTTACATTATAATGGAGTTGAAAGATATTCAAATTATTGTTTAATATATATTCACACTTCGGTCTAACTCGTAAATCCGATTCAATACTTTCATCATTATCTAAGACAGTCACTCCTACTTTCAAAGGTATATAAAAGGGAATACCTCCGAAAGGTAAAAGTACTTGCTCAATATTACTTTTATGAATATATTTACATAAATATAACATACATTCTCTAAAACTCGATATAAAAGGTGACCACAAACACATTTCTTTACTGATTTTGGGATGAGATGAATTTTGAGTTAAAAATAGAGTTAGATACATGATACTTTTACTATCAAAATAACCAAAGATACGATAATGTTGATAGGGATACCAATCTATTTCAGTTTGTTTCTTTGGATCAGGGGCTTTTTCTTTAATATTTTTAAGTAGAAATTGAGGTTCATACCCCCGTTCTGTTATAAACTTGAGCAAGACTTTATAAGAATTAAACCTCATTTTAAGTAAGAATTATATTTTAATTTCGAGTCAAAATTATTTTTGTTCTGAAATTAAAGAGTCAATAATCAATAAGCCAAAAATAAATTGAAAAATTTTGGTATTAAAACTAATTACCTTTTGTTCTGAAATGAAAGAGTCGATAATCAATGAACTAAAAATAAATTAAAAAGTTTATTTTGAAAATTTTAGAATAACACTCATTTTTATTATCAAATTTCTCATTAAATATCAAAACGAAATTAAATTAACTTTTAAATCTTGAAATCAAATTACAAAACTTTGAATAATTTTTTTCTCATACAAAGCGAAATGACTTCTTTTGCGAAATTAATAGGTTTCAAATCCAATACATTCTCTAAGAATGGAATATTTATAAAAAAATATTATGATATTTCCAAAGAACACTGGGAGCGTATTCTGAAAGCTTCTTTGTTATTTAGTGAACAAGAAATAGGTCCAAAAGTAATATCTTATGAAAAATGTGAAAGTTATGGAAGTATAACATATCGGAGTGTTATATCTATCATGAATAAACTTGAGCATAAAAGTCTGAAGATAGAACATGCAACAAAAGGTATTATGGAGACTATAAAAAGAATGCATAAATTAGGTTATGCTCATGGTGATCTGAATGCTATGAATATAGGTTACTTGGATGGTAAATACTATATTCTTGATCATGATACGGTATTCAAAATAAAACAAAAACCTCCAAAATGGCTTTTAAAATGGATGCAGGAAGGATTCGACTTTGAACCTGAAGATTATGATAAATTTATAAATTATGACTTAGAAAATTGGATATATGACCTCCAATGCTAGTAATAACCAAATTATATGCTATTCTCTTTAAATAAAAATATATCCCTTCAGGATTTAAAGAAAATCCGAAAATTGTTAAAAATTAGCAAAGCTAATTTTCGATGCATTTTTTGATTTTTCAATTTTCTTATTTTTTAAATATTCCGTATGTGGAATCTTTCGGCCTGAAGGGATAACATAAAATATATCAAATTGAAATTGAATTAACTTTTTATTTTAAAATTTAACCTTTTCCCAAAATTAGAATGGCGAATACTTCAAAGTCTAATTTCTTTGCTCAGGCAGCTAAGATTGCTCTTACTAGTTCTATTCGACAGCAACATGCGGCAGTAATTGTGCATAATCATAAGATTATTGCTATCGCTTGTAATGATTTGTCTTACCATGCTGAAGAGCATGCTCTGCGGCTTTTACAGCGTAAACTATTTAAACAATATAAATTACAAGAATTCAGTCAAGCATAAGCGACGTCTACCAAAGATTGATTTGTATATTGTTCGAGTATCGCGTGAAACCGGGTTGACTGTTTATTCCAAACCTTGTAAGGAATGTATTAAGTGTTTAAAGCAATATCGAGTTAGACGAGTTTATTACACAACAGGTGACTACACTAAAAAAGAGTGGCAATACGAACGAGTTGATCAAATCGAGAATGAACACCTTTCTTGGTCTCAGAAAAATTGTATAAAGAGTTAAAATCAACAAAACTAATATAATCAAATCAAGAATAAGCCTTTCTTGGTCTCAAAAGAATAATAAATAAAGATCAAAAGTACAATATTATTTTTCAAATGAATTTCTATTAAAAAAAATTAATAGAAAATAGAGTTTTGAATCAGAATTCATAAATTTAAGAATGACTACTTTTGAATTTGTGAAAGGTCAGATGCCTCAATTTCCAACTCAAGATCAAATTGTTGATATTGCCCACACTCAAATCTCCGATTTTATCATCAATCTAAATCAAAAGAAATATTTTGTTGAAGTAAATATGACTCCTGCATTTTTAGAAAGTTCCCTTTCAGTTTGTGTTATTCAACTTACTCCTGATTATAAACTAACAAATAACATGAAACAAACTTCATTAACCGCTTCTAATTGGGAACAAACCAAGAGTTACTTGAATGACTTTATTTTAACAAACTTTTAAATAATTTTGTTTATCTCTCAGGCCTGTCGAACAAAATTCGATAATTCTAAAAAATACATTAAAAATTTAATGTATTTTCCTCGTCTTCGCTCAGCTCCCTCTGGCTGCCAAGCTAGTCAGGCCGAAGATAGCTTTTATATATTTCGATCTAAAAGGATAACATCCAAAAATAATAAAGATGTATATTTTTAATTATAATTATTTAGTCTAGTGATAATTTCACTGTAATCAGCTGCATTGATCAACATCCAATCAAATTGTTTATAGAAAATAGTTTTAGCAGAAGTATAACCTTTTAATTTAGCTACTTCAACACCAGAGATCAAAATATCTTCAGGTAAAGCATTACCAATGATTACTTTTATAATTTCGAAAGTACTCATGATTTTAAAGAGTTTTATTTGAAAGAATTAAATAAAATTCAATTGTATTGAAAGTATTCATGATTTTAAAGAGTTTTATTTAGAAAAATAAAATAAAATTCGATTTAATTTTCGTTTAATTTGGTTAAGTTTTTAATCTTTCAGAAAGATCATTCAAATTCTTTTAATTTGGATAAGTTTTTGATCTCTAAAAAAGTCATTCAAATTCTACTTCTAATTTCAAATATTTTTCTTTATATTTTTTTGGAAAAATGCAAACAAAAGAACCTATCTTTAACTTTAAAATAGCATTTATTAATTGAGTTAGATTAATACCGTCATTTTCAGATTTAATTGAAATGAAATTGTCCTTTTTAGATCCAATTGAGATTTTATTAATTTCCTCTTTTTTAAATAGAATTGATTCTAAGGTTAATTCTACTATTAAGCCTTTCAACAAATCTTTATACCAATTTTCACCATGTTTAGTTTTAATATATGAATATATCCCTTGATCTTCGTCTTCATCGATATAGATCGACTCGTCATAATCATCATAGACCAACCACCAATCTATTTTATTAATTTTAGGGTTGAATAGATCAATATACCGAAATAAACAACTTAAAAAATCAAGCCGATGCTCTGGGGTAAGATCATTATAAATATTCATCTTTCTTGTTTTGGTGTTTTGATTGATTTTTAAATTAATAATTTTTGAGTATTTATTTGTTCTAAAAATCACAAAACTTTCATTTCAAAATGAAATATATTATTCTAAATATATTTAAAAAAATGAATTCAATTTTTGATAGTATTACCAGTGTCAAAAGCAAACACGATGAAGATCTACCAAGTAGCTCATTGCAAGATCAATCTGTCTCTATTTTGAAAGAAGAAGGTATTTTGAATGAACAAAATATTACTTTCACAAAATCTCAAAAAATCAAAACTAATTATTCTGAGCTTATTTTTGGAATTCACCCAGCGCATACTCATGATTTGGGTTTAAAACATTATAAATTTGATCCAAAAGAACATTCCAAGAAAATAACAAAACTGAAAACGCTTAATGATATTCAAAAAGAAGATTATACAGAATATAAGAAAATTACTAAAAAAGTAGCTCATCTTAATCTAGTTCAATATATTGCTGTCGCTTCAGCTATTCATTCCAATTCAATTGAAGAGGATTGGGATTTGATTAAAATTGTCAATGAGGAGTGTCCAGCTAGTTGGAAAGAAGCGTTCGAACTCGGCTTTAAAGATCTTTTAGCCGTGAATGATGTATTGATCGATGAAATCAATGCTGGCAAAATGATATGTCCAGAGAAAGCAAACATCTTTCGAGCTTTTGAGTTGTGTCCTCTAAATAATGTTAAAGTTGTGATTTTAGGTCAAGATCCCTATCATGCTATTTATCAAAATAAGCCGGTTGCTAATGGATTATCTTTCAGTACTAATCGAGATTATAAAATTCAACCATCACTTCGAAATATCTATAAACTCTTAAGTAAAACAATTAAAGGCTTTGAAATGCCTACTCATGGTGATCTAACTTATTGGGCTGAACAAGGTGTTTTATTGATGAATACCGCTTTAACAACAGTAAAACATAAAGCCGGAGCGCATACAGAATTTTGGGATGGTTTCACTACTCAAATCATTAATGTGATTAACAAAGTCAAACCTGAGTGTGTTTATATGTTGTGGGGTAATCATGCTATTAAGATGAAGAAATACATTTTTCACAATGAATTTGTTTTGGAAGCAAATCATCCAAGTCCAATGGTGCGAAATAGTGATTTTCAAAAGTGTGATCACTTTCGTAGAGCCAATACTTTGTTAAAAGCTTCCGGTCAAAAAGAAATTGATTGGTGTTTGCCTGATTAAGAAATCTAGTGTTTTAATTTCTTTAAAGCTTTCAATCAAAAGGATTTCAAAGATATATTTGAGATAATATATCTTAATTTTTTAATGTCTGTAGAGAATTCAAAATCTGATTACTTATTTTCTATTTCTTCTACCACCATACCAATAACCCATTACAAAACCTACACCAGACAATGTTCCAAACTTCCACCAATTATATTTGGCTTTACCAATTTGAATGAATTGATCAATAGTACCATTCCAAAGATAACTTTTATTTGTTTTATATTGACAAAAACTAAATAATGTCCTTTCAATGTTTCTTTCAAAACCATATTTATTTACATCTGGATTCAAGTATTTGGTAAATACTGTATTAACATCCCACTTAATTGAAGAAAAAGTCAATTCGGTTTGATTTTCAGTAGGCATATGCCAAACTAAACCAAAATCAACGTTCGAATTCATTTGATCAGCAATGCTTTTTTTGTATTTATTACTTTGAGTCATTCTGATAGTATATCCTTTCCACTTAATTTGAATAGATTTACTAATAGCATTCTTGATATATTTCTCTTTGGCAACATTTCGAGCTTTACCTTCTTCGATTAATTCTTTAATTGAATTCGGATCAGCCTCCAGTTGAGCCAACTCTTCGAAATTGGGATTTAACTTATTGAATACTTTCAAGAAATTAGGATCAATCTGATGGATCTGGTTGATTCTGGTGTTGATTCCAGTATCATCCCAAATCCAATTCTTGGGTTCAAGCGAAGACCACGTGAATCCAATTTTATTGTATTGTTTTTGTTTTTTATATCTGGCGATGTTGTTAAGGTACCACAAAAACAAAGACATCGGCTTTTCATCGTAACAAATTTCGTATACTCTACTGGTGAGCGTTTTATTTGTTTTAACTGAATCTAAAATGATCAAATTAGGCGATAATTCTTTTAAATGATTAAGTGAATACTTTTCCTTATCAGTATTGACCAATAAAATCATCCTTTGATGTGTTTGAATTTCAGTTACTAAGTCGAAAAAATCAGTATAAGGTACAAATTGAACGTTTTTGTTCTTCAATTTACTCCATAAGATATAAGCAGCGATATTAAGATCGAAATCAGAATCTCGATAAATTACTTGAGTGATGTTATCAAGAATTTTTTGATTAGAATTCATCTTTAGATTTTT
>Ga0102944_1002068_pt1 | contig 12179 bp, 7 predicted proteins | sample SalPonD_shore_MG_FD_78172 | JGI IMG/M metagenome (GOLD analysis project Ga0102944, IMG submission 78172) | Salt pond soil microbial communities from South San Francisco under conditions of wetland restoration - Salt Pond MetaG... | ecosystem: Environmental > Aquatic > Marine > Intertidal zone >... | reverse complement strand
GGGAATAGATTTCTCCTCCCCGAAAGGGTTCGGGACAGGCCCCTTCGGTCGTCGAAATGACATCACGGGGTTACTTTTTTATTATTGAGAATAATCGAACTCACGTTAATAATTAACATTGCCTGAGTAAATTTATCTCAATAAACCACCTCATTCAACTCATCCCGCAACTGCCGCCACTTCGGTAAATAGGTATCCAGCAACGCTCTAAACCGCTCCGTGTGCAGACGTTCTATTAGGTGCACCATCTCATGAACGACCACGTATTCCAGGCACTTGGGCGATTTTTTCGCCAGCTCCAGGTTGAGCAGGATACGCCCGTTTTCTGTGCTGCAGGAGCCCCATTTGGTTTTCATGAAACGGACCTTCCAGTCGCTGACCGCCACTCCTATCTTATCTTCCCATTTCTGAATCAGCGGGGGGATCTGTTTTTTTAACTCCTTCCGATACCACTCGGTGACCACTTTTTTCCGCTTCTCCCGGTCGCTGCCCGGACGGATATACAGATCCATATATTTCTTGTTGCGAATGACCACTTTGGACGGGGCATCGCGTTCGATGATGTTTAACAAATACCGTTGTCCCTGGAAATAATGGCTTTCCTGCTGTATAAAATCCCGTTCCGGCTGACGAACCTGGGCCCGAAAATTCTTGATATGCTTCTTGATCCACCCCAGCTTGGACACCGCAAAAAGCCGGATCGATTCCGTTTTCATGTTCCGGGGACTGGAAATCCGCACGCGCCCCGAAGGCGGATACACCGCCAGGTGCATATTCTTGATATCCTTCTTCACCACATCAATGTCGATGCCGGAAACGGTAATGTGCGTTCGCTCAGTACTCATGCTGGTTTTTGATGACCTCCAAAATTTCCTGCGCATCAAAAAGTTCCGGTAAACTCATTTTTATGGCTCGTTTAACCTCCCGTTCCTTGATTTTATTCTCCCGCCATCCATCCTTGGCCGTGTATTTTACGGTTTGGTCGATAGCCAGGGCCAGTTTATCGTCGTTGTTCAGATTGTCGTACAGGGCTTTTTGACCGGAGGTTTGCACCCGTTCCGGGTAATTTTGCCCATCCACCTGTTTGACCTTGCGGGTCAGCTCCACCAGCTTTTTCAGGTAAGCTTTATATTCCATGGCCGCCCTTTTGCGCTGCTGAATTAGCTCGTCCAGCAGCTCCGACATCTTCTCATAATACTTCGGGTTAGCGGGACGCTCTTCGATGATCACCTTGCGGAGGTTGTTTTCGATGGTTTCGGCCACGGCTTCAGGATCTTCCTGTATCTTTTTGGGAAGTGCCGTAACTGCGTCCTCCCCCCGCTGCACCACTAGTTCAATCAACGACAAATCATCCAGTTCGGAGATCTTTTGACTGGGATCGGCGCTGATATACATATCGATGAGCTGGCGCATGCCCGGTTCGAAGGTTTTCAGATCGATGTAATCGCCGCTGGCGTGTTTGACTTCGTCGCGGACATCCGCATAAAAACGGACCCGCTGTTTGATGTCCCGCGCTTCTTCTTTACTGTACCCGGCCCGGAGCATCTCATTAGCCAGGTCGGTATAGGCCCGGATCAGGGACGCCGTTAATTTATACAGCATGACCCGTTTTTCTTCGGTTTCTTTCAGGTCGTCTTTATTCTCGGGATCTCCACAGAAATAATGAATAAATTCCTTGGTGGTTCGCGGGTGCACCGGTTCGCAAAGGGCATCCACCGCATCCAGCGCTTCGTCGAGTTTTTCCCGTGCTTGTTCGTACCGGTCTTTCAACAGGCCTTCCACATCTTCCTTGTCATAACCGTCCAGGGCCTCCGAGGTGTAATCGCTGATCGATTTTTCCAGGCTCTTAAACAGATCCTTGTAATCCACCACGTAGCCATACTCTTTATCTTCGCTGTGGAGGCGGTTTACCCGGCAAATGGCCTGGAAGAGCCCGTGATCCTGCATGGGCTTGTCGATATACAGATAGGTGGCCGGGGGAGCATCAAAACCGGTCAGCAGCTTATCCACCACAATCAGCAGCTTCATCTGGGCTGGTTCCCTGACGAATTTCTTTTTGACCTCTTCCTCAAATTGTTCCGTGCTTTTTCCGTCCAGCATCTGCTGGTACACCTTATATTTATGCAACTCCTCCGTTTCCCCCGCACCGGTCGATTCGCCTTTCACCTTATCAATGCTGGGGTTGTAGGAAGTTACGATAGCGCAGTGCTTACCCAGCTCATATTCCTGGAACAGTGCATAAAATTTGCAGGCATCGTAAATGCTGTTGGCTACCAACAAGGCATTCCCCTGCCCGGTGCAAAGCCGATCCTTGATCTTGAAATCCTTAACGATGTCATAGACGATTTTTTGCAGGCGGTCTTTAGAGCTGAGCAGTTTCTTCATCGTGCCCCAGCGTTTCATCAGCTCTTCCCGGGCCACATCATTCAGGCCTTCGGTTTCCTTTTCAAACCACTCATCAATACTTTGCTGATCGGTGATCTTCTGATCGATATCCCGCGCCTCATACCGTAAATCCAGCACCACGTTATCTTCCACCGCCTCGTCGAACTTGTAGGTATGGATATAGGGACCAAAAACCTCAAGACTGGTTTTTTTATCGTCTTTGAGCAGCGGCGTACCGGTGAACCCGATAAACATGGCCTCGGGCAGGATGGCTTTCATGGCGCGATGCAGCTTGCCCGACTGCGTGCGGTGACACTCATCCACAAAGACATAAATATCCCCCTTGGCTTTGAAATTTTTGGGCAGATTCTGGCGGATCTCTTTAATGTAACTCTCGTATTCCCCTTCGTCTTTGGTCCCAAACTTATGAACCAGTGAAGATAATAAGGGATATTCATGCTGGTTCAACTTGTCGATCAGATCGGAACCGCTTTGGGCCCGTTTCATGGTCTCCCCGGCATCGTCAAACACGCGTACGATCTGCTTGTCGAGTTCGATGCGGTCGGTGATGACCAGCACGCGCGAATCGTCGATCTGCTCACGAATCCACTGGGCCAGCCACACCATCGTCAGGCTCTTGCCGCTGCCCTGCGTGTGCCAGATGATCCCGTCTTCACGCTTTTTAACCCGGTCCCGAGCGGCTTCCACCCCAAAATACTGGTGCGGTCGACACACTTTCTTGGTGCCCGCATCAAACAGCATAAAATCATGGATCAGCTCCATGAGCCGCTTTTTATGGCAAAGCTGCACCAGGTGTTTATCCAGCAGGTAATCAAAATCTTCGTCGGCGGGTTCTTTCCATTTCTGATAATACTTTTCCGGCGTTTCGATGGTGCCATAGCGAAGCCCGGCCGTATCGTTGCCGGCCATCACCAGCTGCATGGTATTAAAGAACGATTTAATAAACGCGGGTTTCTGGTTGTCCAGGTTTTGGCGGATGCCTTCGTTGACCGAGACCTTGGAGCGCTTCAATTCCAGGATGCCCACGGCAATGCCGTTGATATACAGCACCACATCGGGACGTTTGTCGTGCTGTCCCTGTACGGTTACTTCCTGGGCAATGCCAAAATCGTTATTGAGCGGGTGTTCCCAGTCGATAAAATGAACGGTCTGCTTGTTCTCGCCCTGCGAGCGTCGCACTTCGGTGCCGTACCGGAGTTTTCGATAGACTTCGTGATTGGCATCGTAGAGCGAGTCGGCCTGGGAACCGGCGACTCGACTCAGTTCAAAAACGGCTTTGTCGATGAGCCCCTGGTCATACCCCTGGCGGTTCAAAAAGCGGCGAAGATATGTTTCCTCCACATTCCGGTTGCCATCCCGCTCTTCCCAGTTCCCCAGGTACTGGTAATCCAAACGCTCCCGGAATAACCGGACCACCCGGTTTTGGGTATTGCGTTCTATTTGGCCAACGTCGCTCATCATTTAAAAAGATTTAAATATTCCTGAAAGACATATAATCTATTTCTTTCAGCACCCGTTACTTCTGTTAAAATACCAAGATCTTCCAGAGATGCTAACAGTTTATATGCGGTTGGCATGGATACCTCGGCCACCTCGCTCACACGTTCGGGCCTCATAATCGGATGTTTGTAGAGATTTCTAACCACTTTTTGAGCATTAACTAAACGACTACCCAGGGATTGCAAGTCGTGGTCTATACGTTGTTGAAGCTGCATAAGGGCGTCGAAGGTCTGAATCCCACTTTTTGCTGTTTCAATGATGCCTGTCAAAAAAAATTTGATCCATTGTTCTATGTCATTTTTTTCCCGAACGCGCATCAAGTTATCATAATAAAGGGTTCGATGATGCTCAAAAAAATCAGACAAATACAAAATCGGCTTTTTTAAAATTTCTTTACTGACCAGATAAAGCGTGATCATCAAACGACCCACCCTGCCATTTCCATCCAAAAAGGGATGAATCGTTTCAAATTGGTAGTGAACTATAGCTATTTTAAGCAAATCCGGAAGATGAATCTCCTCGTTGTAAACAAAATGCTCCAAATCGCTCATTAAATCAGAAATACTCTCATGGATAGGAGGTATAAACAAGGCATCATTTATGGTAGCTCCTCCAATCCAGTTTTGACTTGTTCTGAAATCCCCCGGCTGTTTGCGTTCTCCTCGAACTCCCTGCATCAATACTCTATGGGTGTTTCTTATTAATCTTGATGAAAAAGGAAGTTTTTCGAGTTCTGCAATAGCGGTGTTCATGGCAGCAATATAATTTTGAACCTCTTCCCAGTCATCTCTCTTTTCTGGTGAAACATTCTCTTTATCTAACAGAGCTTCTTCTATTTGAGTTTGTGTACCTTCAATCTTACTGCTTTGAGTAGCCTCTTTGGCCACATGCATACTGATATAAAGATCAATATTGGGGATATATTCAGAATACATATCCAGGCGCCCCAATTGCCGGTCGGCCTTACTCAGTAGATCGAGAACTTCCATGTTATCCACTTTCCACCGACGATTTATGGGGTTGGGCTGGAAACTCTCATAATGATCCTGGTTTACGTAAATTCCCGCTTTAAAATTTTTCATCAAGTCTTTAATAAAAAAATCCTTATTTAAGATAATCAGCTATTTCTTAAATAAGGAAGATGCTTATTTAAAGCAAATAGTAAATCATTAAATAAGGCTATTTTATAATTAACTTTTATAACGCGTTTTGCGGTTGAATCTTAGAATCAAGTAGTAGTTTGAAGTTCATTATGGGATTCATTTGCTAATAATCCCTCTTGAGAGCCTGTAAAAAAATAAGTACAGAAATTTAACAGCAACTAATTTATTTAAGTTTGATTGTTGATTTATAAGCAAAAGTCGTCAGAGTCCCCCTTTGAAGGGGGTGCAGGGGGATGACTACAGCGTTCCAAAATCAATAATTCTTATTTTTTAGGCACATTTTATTTGATTTTGGATTTTTTCACAGCCTGTACAGAGGGGATTTTATATTTTAGTTTACACCACCTTTTATGATTTTCAAAACAAGAAATCCAACATAATTCCAGATTTATTACACTGAAAATCAGTTATTCAATTTAATCTCTGACAAAATTTCCTTGAGTGCTTTTGCAACTTTAAGAGTCTCTGCCTCAAAATTAAAAATACTATCGTCTTTTATCCGCATCACTTCTTTATGTCTACGATTATCCATTTTTAAAGAGGTATCAAACCGCCCGCTTTTATAAATATGAAGGCTTCTCAAATCAATATCGATCCCACCGTTATCCCTTATAAAAACTTCGGGGGCAGTTCCATTTAGTTTTACTTTATAGTCGATGGCAACTGTTGGCCCTTCAGGCAATTCAATATCATGAACAAGCGTGTATTTTCGCCAAATCCCTTGATGTATACTGTTATCCAAATCATCAATATGATTTGCTATTTTCTTTACCCGCTCATGACGCTGGTTATTAATTTCTTGCTGATATTCAAACAATTCTTGAATCTCATCATAATTATCTTTAAAAAATTCCAGTATTTCCGAATCCATAGTTTTCCCTTTTAGATTTTCGATCGATTGTATAAAATCCAGCAAATATCGGATATATCGATCCGACCCATTTTGTATATAAAATCCAATATTTTGATGGACAGCCTTAAACAACTTTTGATAAGTAATATGAATAAATCCGTTGGTAAGTTTAGCTTGGTCAATCCCATTTAGTGAAAGAACAATTTTTAACGGTTTATGCTTTTCAGTGGATATTCTTTTAACGTGACGAGCGTATTCATTCAAATCATTGTACAATTCAGCATAAATTTTATTTTCTATGGCTATACAATAGGAATCAGTTTTAATAATGAGATCTATTCGTTTTGAATTGAGGGTCAGCGCTTCTCGTATTACATCGTTAGTTTGTTCCGATGAAAAATCAGATTCCATGTCCGGAATCATCTCTAAAAGAGATCGCAACAAAAGGTTATCCAACCCGTGATCTTCATCGCTGTCAAAGTAAAATGCCAGGATGTTACTGCAAACTTCTTCATAATGGGGATAACCGGCAATCTCAAACAAGGTAGGAGGCGCCGTTTCAAGCTCCGGGAGCTGACGAAAATCTGTTAAAAGTCCGCTAAGTTGTTGCAGTTTTTCTGTCATGTCTGTGCAATTATTTTTTTTGATTTTATGCTTACATTAATCTCATCTTACTCGTCAACATTCCTGCATCAATTGTCCAACATTTGACATGATTTCACCCCACTTATAAATCGCCTTTCTTGACCTTTCTATTTAGCTTCCTGACCGGTCCTTTGAATGCCTTAACCATCCGCTCAGCTACATCGGTCATATACTTTATCATGTTGTCCCAGTCATCTTTGTCATATACAGAGACTTCGTTTAACTGGTATTTAATTCTACATGATATATTTTCATTCATTCTCTCCCAGATCAGCTCATCCCCAAATTCTTCTTCAATTTTATCTTTATGTTGAGTGAGATAGTCAAAGCACGCTTTGTTTTCCTTCTTATCGCCCCGGTTGATGTAGAGTTCCCCTCGTGCATAATTGCGCGATACCACCATATTTATATTTACACCGCTCATCCCAATACCAATACCCAGCCAGTTATCTTTTGATGGTGAAATATTGGAAAACAACGGGTTTTGTTGATTGGTGTAATCCAGAAACTTCCGCCAGAACTCAAGCCGTACATGGTGGCGTTTCTTTAAATTTTCCTGCGTGGCAATCTCCTCCTGCGCTTTTGATGCCATGCTGATTGAATACTCTTCAGCATCAACTACCGGCAGAATCTGATCAAAATTTAAGAAAAGCTGATCCTTAAAACTATACGGCGAGACTTTAAAACACTGAATACGAATATTAAAATTCATCAGCCAAAGAACGGTGGAGGTTACTTCTTTTCTGAATTTAGCCGCTATCATCATGATACGTTGTGCCGCCCCCTGATTAAGCTGAACTTCAGAGAAATCTTCTTTTTCTAAAAAATCAGCCAGCATTTCATCCGCAGATTTCTCTTCCCCATTCACTTCCAGATAATCCTGAAAAATGTTGCGAATATCATCTTTGCTAAGGCTGCTACAATAGGAAGCATACTTGAGTACCTGCCAGGTGACATCCCTCCCGCTGTCATCAAGCTTATTTTCAATAATGACCAAATTACCCTGTTTATCCAGGGCTAACAGGTCGAGCCTTTCGCGGGTATCCTGGAACCCCGAAAATTCTTTTTGAATGATCAACAGCTCCTCACCAAGGCAATACGGATCCTTGGAGATCCACTCTTGTAAATGATCCCGCTCTCTAAAACCGAGCTCCGAAAAAGATTTTTCTTCCAGTCGATTAATCTGATTCAGCTTTTTATCTATTTGATACATGGCATAAGGATTTTTTTAATCATCGACTTTTAAAAAGTATGAAATCGTCTTTTTAAAATTATTGTTACACCAACCGCGTCTTTCCCGTCAACAGCTCCTGCATCATACCCTGCTTGATTTTATCATACTTATTACGCTTGGCCTGTAAAGCCTTTATCTCTGCATCCATGTCGTTGATAATTACAACGATAGCCTTTTGTTCTTCGATACTATCTGGGAAAAATACCTCGATATTTTCAATGGTGGTACTATTCAAACTTGGAACACCCGAAGCTTCATTATAAGAAGTCCAGTCAATTAACAAGAATTTGTAATAGAGAAATTTCGCAATCGCATTTTCATTTACCTGAGTATAGAAGAGAGTATCAATAGTCCAAAAGGGCTCTTCCATATATTGAGGACGATCAATAGTGCCCTTCCTACCTATTAGTACAGATGGCTTGTCATATAAATATGTAGTAGCCTTCCCGATTTGACCACTTGTTCCCAATATTGGATATTCGCCACTTTCGGAAGCCACTGATTTTTGCGACTTCCCATGCATAACTGTTAACAATTCCCACAACTTCTTCTCCTCCCACTCGCCACTAAACCCGGGCAACCGTTTCTTCCCCGTAAGCAGCTGCTGCATGGCACTTTTTTTGATCTGCTGTTTCTTTTCGATGAGGGCATCGAGTTCGGCGATCAGGGCATCCACATCGCTCAGAGCCTCGGCAATGGCGCGTTGTTCTTTGAGAGTTGGTATGATAACATAATATTTTCGAATCTGAACACCAGTCAGTTGAGGGATTCCACTGCTTTCCTGATGTAAGTTTAGACCCTCATTTATATAGTGTGCCAGATATTTAAAGTAAATATCTGGCTTAGGAGCAATAACTATTAATCTTCCAATTGCACCGAAACTTTTTTCACGAGCGAAAGCTGTTCCTAAACCAACTCCTCTTCCAATTACAGTTACGCTATTCCCCTTATATTCTGAAAAATCATAGTAACCATAAAGTCCTCTATCCGCTACAGTATTCGAGTAGACGGGATATTTATATGTAGAGTCTGAATAATCAGCGTAATGATCTTTCTTTAAATCACGACCAATTTTAACTTCCGAAACTTCTCCAATTTTTCTTACTCCCCAATCCTCTGGAATAACGTCCACTTCGGTCCGTTTATATCCTTCGGGAACAGCTTTTGTGGTTGGCTTTTCAGTAACTACTTCCATTCAACCCCCATCGTTTCCAGGTGGGCATTTACTTTTACTTCCAGCGCTTCCACTTCGGAATCAATATCCATAACAGCGCGATCATAACGATCGGCCAGCTCTTTCAGGCGCAGGGTCAGGTGACGGGAAACCGCATCCACCTCATCATCAATCTTCTGCTTAATCGAAGGCAGCCACTTGTCGTCCACCACCAGCGTTTTCACTTCATCGGGGCTGAGTTTGGGATATTTGGTATTCACTTTTTGGTTGAGCACTTTTTCCGCTTTCTTCACGGCTTTTTTGGCTTTCGATTCCACATTATAAGCCTTTTTGTATTTTTGGAGCAGCTCATACTCTTCCCCATAATCTGGATCACCCTTAATCTCCCTGATCCGGCTGTTCAAATTGGTTTTGGTGACATTGCCCGCATCGCTGAGCACGTTTTCCAGGAGCCCGTCTTCATGGGCATGCTCCTGCTCCAGTTCGTCCATGGTCTGCGAGGCTTCCTCCTGTTTTTGCTTGAGCTGCTCCATTTCGGCCTGCTCTTCGGGGGAATAGCGGTCAATCACCAAATGCTTGGGCACCAGCTCGCATTCAAACTGTCCCTTCTTAATCTTGCCCGTGCTGGTACGCACCGGTTCCAGCGTGGCTTTCCAGCTATCCTCCACAATCATATACACATCATCTTTCATGGTCCCGGCCCAGTAGTCCATCAGGTGCTGGTAGATATCGTATTTGTCAATGAGCGACTTGCCGGTATAGGCCTCCAGCAGGGATTCCGACAGGGTTTCTATTAATTCCGAAGGGCTGGTTTCGTGGGTGATGCCTTTCATGGCATCGTAATTCTGCAATCTCCATTCTTTAAAAACCCGGTCCAGCTTCTGCCTATATTGCCGAAATTCGGGATGCGAAAAGATGGTTTCGTTAATCTCATCCTTGTCCACCCGAAGCTCGCTGTATCCTGCCCGGAGCGGTGCAAACAGCTCTTTTCTCAGCGTGGGATATACTTCCCAGAATCCATCCAGCGCATCGATATCCCGGTTGGGAATCCCACCCTTCAGGTGGCCTTCCAGGTCCTGTATATCTTCATCTTCCGTGGTATCAATATAGCGGGGGATATTCAGGTTGTAGTCGTTCTCCCGGATTTCATCGAACGGCACCAACCGGGCATAGCCCCCGGTTTGCCGCCGACTCCGGAAGTAATCCACGATCTTGTGAATATCGCGCTCCCGCAGGCGGTTCTTGTTGCCGTCCTTTTTATAGCCTTCGCTGGCGTCAATCATAAAGATACCTCCACGCGTGCCGGCTTCTTCCTTATCCAGCACCACCACACAGGCCGGAATGCCCGTCCCGTAAAACAGGTTGGCCGGCAGCCCGATGATGCCTTTAATATAACCGCGCTCAATCAAATTACGGCGGATGGTCTCCTCAGCATTGCCCCGGAACAGCACGCCGTGGGGCAAAATTACGGCTGCCTTACCCGTGTTCTTCAGCGATTTTACAATATGCAGCAAAAAGGCATAATCCCCATTGCTCTTGGGCGGCACGCCAAAACCGTCAAACCGGTTATACGGGTCATTATTGGGATCCAGCCCGTTGGTCCACGCTTTATAGGAAAACGGCGGATTGGCCACCACATAATCAAAGCGTTTCAGCACTCCGTTTCGGGTAAATTTGGGATCGGCCAGCGTGTTGCCCTTCATGATACTGTGCACCGCCGTGGGATAATTGTGCAGCACCATGTTCATCTTGGCCAGAGCCGACGTGGCGTTATCCATCTCCTGCCCGTAGATCGTCAGGTCCACCTCGGCTTCATCGGCCACCTTGAGCAGGAGCGATCCGCTGCCGCAGGTCGGGTCGTACACGGTCTGGGATGGGTGGTGCGCCTTTTCCACGCCCACCACTTTGGACAGTATGCGGGAGACTTCGGCCGGGGTATAAAACTGTCCCTTGCTCTTCCCCGACTCCGTGGCAAAGTGGCGCATCAGGTATTCATAGGCATCGCCCAGCAGGTCATCCCCGCCCGCCTGGTTGTCCGCAAAGTTCAGGGCCGAGTTCTGAAAAATGCTTATCAACCGCGTCAAGCGATCCACTTTTTCCTTGCCGCTGCCCAGCTTTTCATCGTCATTAAAGTCGGTCTGGTCGATAACGCCTTTCAGATCATTCGCTTCGGCAATGGGCGCAATAATCCGCTTGTTGATCTGGTCCCCGATATCGGACTTCCCTTTAAGGGCAATCATATCATCGAAGCTTGACCCTTCGGGAATAAGCAGCAGGGCGTCTTCCTGTCCGGCGTATTTGTCAGAGACGTATTTCAGAAATAAGAGCGTGAGTACATAATCTTTGTATTGCGAAGCATCCATTCCCCCGCGCAGCTCATCGCAGCTTTTCCAGATGGAGGAATAGAGGTCGCTTTTTTTGATGGCCATTTAGTGCAAAAGTCTCATTAAATTTTAAATAATTTCGAGAGAGCTTTGCCAAACGGTGCATTTAATCAAAATCCCTGGTTTTGCAAAGCTTTCCACGTGGGTATAATATATAAGTCCATTAATTAATGTACAGCTGATTATAATAATTAAACTCACCTTCTTCGAAGAAGACTTTGCAGCATTTGATAGAACTATCTAAATTCCTGTCGCGAGACTCCAGTCTCGTGACGACCTCACTGAGAGTCTCCAGACTCGACCGGCAATAAGCGATCAATAAGGAAAAATTGCAGTGAGGAATAATATCCTTAGAACAAGGACGCAGAGCGTCCGGTTGGCGTTACGCCGCGTAGCGTCGTAACGAGTATGAGGGCTAAATAATCCTGATCATCCTTCAATCCCGAAAATCATGATTCACACGTTTATCGCTGGGCTAGATGGACCCCACCCAAAAAGCGGGTGGAGCCCATCGGTAATCGTTAACAACGCTAAAAGGGAGGTCCCCTCCCGCTCGTTTTACGGGTGGTTTTCTTTGCCTGGGATGCAGAGCATTGTTATAAGTCGGGTTGGGGACTGATTTATTCACGTATGCTGCCCCTAAGCTGGTTCGACTTCGGGCGAAAAAGCACGCCCTGCGCTCACCATGACGTGTTGGGTGCTTTTTTAATGTTCTGAAGTTTCGCACCCACTCAAAGAGTTAAAATTACCCCATGTAATCGAATGAACTGAGATGGAGCATGCCGGATATTTCGGTTTCCAAGTTACGGGTCAGCACGTT
>Ga0102944_1002067_pt1 | contig 12182 bp, 11 predicted proteins | sample SalPonD_shore_MG_FD_78172 | JGI IMG/M metagenome (GOLD analysis project Ga0102944, IMG submission 78172) | Salt pond soil microbial communities from South San Francisco under conditions of wetland restoration - Salt Pond MetaG... | ecosystem: Environmental > Aquatic > Marine > Intertidal zone >... | reverse complement strand
CAGTTCTTGTTTGTTAACAAAAGTAAAATCAGAGATCACAAACCGGTTTTTCCACAGGTCTTCTTTGAATCCAACCACCAGTTGGTTATTTTCTTTATCAATTTGTACAACATTATAGGGCAGCTCACTGTCCAGTTCAAGTCCCTTTTTCTGTCCAATGGTATAGAAAGGATATCCTTTATGCCGACCGATGATATTACCTTTCATATCAGTCACGTTCCCTTTACCGGGTAAAGATTGACTAAAAGGATATTGCCTGATGAAGGACTGGTAAGAATCATTCTGCAAAAAACATACGCTCATACTTTCTTTTTTGGTTGCCAGATTGTTAAAACCCAGTTCATTGGCCAGGGAACGAATCTCTTTCTTGGTAAAGCCTCCGAGAGGGGTTAAAGCCCTGGCCATGAATTTCTGGTCAAGGTTCCAGAGAAAATAGGACTGGTCCTTGACTTTATCCACTCCTTCAAAAATATAATAGTTATCTCTGAAGGGTAGTATATTCACATAATGACCTGTAGCTACATAATAGCAATCCATTTTATCGGCCTTTTGCAGCAGGTAATTCCATTTGATCTGCACATTACAAAAAGCACAGGGAGCAGGCGTTTTACCATCCAGGTACTCTTTCACAAACCGGTTGATCACCAGCTCGGAAAATGGATCGCGGACATCCATCACAAGATGCTTAATACCGATTTGATCTGCCAGTTTATGTGCTTCCAGCAAATATGGCAATTCCTCTTCTTCGTGATGACCATCTCCTTTCCTGTCCCACAGGCGCAGAGAGACACCCGTTACCTCATACCCTTGTTTTTTCAGCAACAGGGCCGTCATTGTGCTGTCCAGACCTCCGCTCATCCCTAATAAAACCCTCCTTTTACTAATCATAAGTAATTTTTAACCACAAAAGTAAAAAGAAAGTTTTTGTTAAATAAAGGTTTAAAGTTGGCATGTTTAAATTAAATATGTATTAATAAATGAAAAAGCGATATACCCTGCGTTTTGTAACAACAATCATTTTAGGTTATTTTTGCAGCAAATTAAAAGTAATACTATGCTGGAAGTAGTAGTGATCCGTCATGGAGAAACGGAATGGAACAAGGAACGTATATTTCAGGGTCAGAAGAACAGTCCCCTCACTGAGAAAGGGAAAAAACAAGCCAAAGAACTGGGGAAAAGGCTATCCGGAGATACTTTTAACAGGATATTTGCAAGTGACCTTGGCAGGGCCTGGCAGACAGCTGAACTGATTTGCGCTGCAGGCAACCATCCTTCGACAGAAAGCGACATAAGGATACAGGAAAGAAGCTTCGGGATTGCAGAGGGCAAGACATATGAAGAATTGATGAGCAAGCATCCGGACATTTTTGAAAGTCTGAAAAAGAGAGATCCTGAATACGCCGTTCCGGGAGGAGAAAGTCCTGTTGAACTCTATGAAAGAACTGTTGATTTTTTCACTGAAAAAGCCCGGGGACTTTACGGAAAAAGAATTTTGGTCGTTACCCACGGTGGAGTGCTCACCATGTTCACCAGGTATGTGCTATCTATCCCCCTCGATCAGCCCAGAAAATTTAAACTTCCAAATACCGGTTATAATGAATTTGTATTTGAAAATGGATACTGGATGATCAAAACCCTGGGGGATGTCGGACATTTAAAAGGTGAACTTGCCGAAGGAATGATTTAATTTCATGTAAAATCATCCCAAATAAGCCTAATTCTTAAAAAGTTTTGTTGAAATGTTCATATCTTTTAAATAAATACCTGTTGTGTTTTATGACCAATATGTATTTTAGTCGCGTATGAAAGATTAGCAATTACTTACAGATTTTTCAAAGTATCAACCATAGATGATCACGGAATGAAACAAAAGAAAGATGAAGGCTTAAGGCGACGGCACAGGCAGGCAATGTTACTGAACAGCAAAGAATTAAAAGCCATTAACAGCTACTGCAAACGCTATCGGATCACCAACAAGTCGAAATTTATGCGGGAAACTATTATTACCGCTGTCCTAAAGAAATTTGACGAAGACTATCCAACACTATTCGATGACCAGCCCAACCTGTTTAACTCAAGGTAAACTTACCCATTAGTGTATAAATCAATTTTTTATGTATTTTAATTTAATGTCGTAAATATTTACTTTTTAAACTTAATTGTGTATATTTATGCCATTACAGGTTGAAGATTATTTAAACAACGTCATTCTATGGCTGTCGAAAGTATGGATGTAAGAATAGAAAAAACAAGAAACACACCATATTTTGGTATTAGTGAAGGTCTGATTGAAATTAAGGGCCGCTCGATACCTGAAGATGCCTTTGAATTCTTCGAACCGGTAGTAGACAGCATTAAACACTTCCTCAATTCTACAAACAGCCCAATAACTTTCAATATTCATCTTGATTATGTAAACAGCGGTTCAAAGAAATACCTCACCAACATTCTAAAGATTCTTGAAGACCACAAAAACAAAGGAGTTCAGGTAAACATCAACTGGCTGTTCGATAAAGATGATGAATCAATTATGGAACTTGGCCAGGACCTCGCCTCTCTGATGCAACTCCAGTTTCATTTTATGGAAATAGAATAACTTTTCCCGCCATTCTCTTCCCTTCTTCTCACAGCATCAAGGATTTCATACCATTAAACAATTTATACACGGATTTGTTAGCCAACATAAACAGCCGGAGCTTTAGCCGGAAAATCGGATTTAATTATTGCCGGCTGTCAAAAAATGGGAAGTATTTTATACATAATGAAAGACTACTTAATGTCTGTCCATAATGTCCGATAACTGGGCTGTTGTAAAAGTTTTTTATTACGTATATAATTTTCATTTAAAAATAAAATCAAAATGAAATTTGTGTTTTCTTTTTTTATAAATTAGTGCTGCTAAACAATTGGTAAATGAGTTTTCAGATAACAATAATTCGTTTGGACTTTATACATCCCAACTGATATCAAGAGAGTTAATCTCTTTAAAAAGTACGGGTATAAATGAGTGGGTGAGTTTTTAACAATTTATAATGCAAACGGCATGAAACTTCATCATTTATTTACACTTCCTTCACATTGTTTCAGACCCCTTTACCAGGCGCATATCAGATATTATATCCTGTACTCCAATTTACTTATAATAAGTTCAATACAAAGGCTTCTGCACAGCTGAAAAAATTTGACATCCTTAAAAGTAAAAATAAAGTCAAATTTTCAATGTTGAATTGAAAATTCATTTATATTTGCCGCGCTAAAATAAGTATTAACCAATAAATTATTTATGTTAAATAATGACAAATCAGACATCTACTATAAGTCTGGCCCGGGGTGGTACAGATTTACAAGGTATTCTTGTGGGTAACAGAATTCCCCGTGACTATTTTGTTACCACAGGAATTGGTCAGAGCGACATCGCTATTCATGCAGGATCATACCATTTGGCTTTAAAAGCTGCAAATATTGAGATGTGTAATATAATGACCTATTCATCAATATTACCTGGAATAGCAAACAAGGTCGAACGACCGGAACATTTAGAACACGGGGCAGTTATGGAATCCATAATGTCTGTATGTAATGCTGAAAAAGGCCAGCGGGCCACAGCAGGAATTATTTACGGTTGGTTATATGATAAAGCCACCAATGATAAATACGGTGGCCTGGTATGTGAGCATTACGGTAATTACAGTGAAACAGAATTAAAGATGAGGCTGGAAGCCAGTCTTGATGAACTTTACTATAATGGTTTTTCTGATCAGTACCAGCTCAGGGATACTGAGTTTTTCACACAAAGTTTTGTAGCTGAAAAGAATTACGGGACAGCGCTCGTTGCTCTTTGCTTCGTAAATTATGTTTATCCGGTTATCGGATCCTGATCTCTTTCTTCCGGTGTGAACCGGCAGGTTTACTGATTAACCATAAATAAATGTATTATGATACACTACGGAGCATTACCAGAACCTTTCAACCACCTCGACAAGGCCAGGGTGGTGATACTGCCTGTACTCTATGATGGAACCAGTACGTGGATCAAGGGAGCCGACAAAGGCCCTGAAGCCCTTCTGGAGGCATCTGCCAACATGGAATTGTACGATATTGAGACCAACAGTGAGGTATACCAACAAGGTATCTTTACTGCTGATCCTGTTACTGAAGCATCCTCTCCGGAGAAGGTATATGAAGCTACCCGTGAGGCAACACGGAAATATCTGAATATGGATAAGTTTGTGGTAATGATTGGCGGTGAACATTCTGTTACCGCTGGTCCTGTAAAAGCCCATGCTGAAAAATATCCCGGTATGTCAGTGTTGCAACTGGATGCTCATACAGATCTGCGCCCTGAATACGAGGGAAGCAAATACAATCATGCCTGCGTTATGTCACGCGTTAGCGAAATTTGCCCCATTGTACAGGTAGGAATTCGAAGCATGGACATCGAAGAAAAACAGTATATCCGGCAAGACAGAATTTTTTATGCCGAAAACATGGCTGGTTCAACCACCTGGATAGACAAAGTAGTCGATATGCTTTCCGAAGATGTTTACATTACTGTTGATCTTGATGTTTTTGATCCATCTGTCATGCCTTCTACCGGAACACCAGAACCAGGAGGTATGTTATGGTACGAAACACTGCAATTGCTGAAAAAGGTCATACAAGAGAAAAACATGATCGGTTTCGACATTGTAGAACTTTGTCCCGATGAACATAATAAGGCACCTGATTTTCTTGCTGCCAAGCTGCTTTATAAAATGTTAAGCTATAAATTCAAATAATTATTTTTAACCATTACAAACTGACCGTATAACCAATAATTTTTTTGTTTATATTTATTTTTCCCTGAGTAATTCTAAACGGTCATTATTTAATACAAAAAAACACAAATGAAAAAGACAGATTTATTAAAAGATACCGTCAAACATATTGATATTACGTCCTTTGACTCAACTCCTATTATTGATTCCATGCGGGAAATGTCATTTACTTCCAGAGATACGGCAAGAGCTACTGACATTTTTCTTAAAATGCTGAAGGATAAAGACTGCAGTAACATCCTCACCCTTGCCGGCAGCACCAGTGCAGGCGGATGCATGCAGGTGTATGTCAACATGGTGAAAAACAATATGATTGATGCCATTGTAGCTACGGGCGCTTCAATTGTTGATATGGACTTTTTTGAAGCCCTGGGTTTCAAACACTATAAAGACACTCCCGGTGTACCTGACAAGCAGCTGCGCAGTTTGTATATCGACCGAATTTATGATACGTATATTGATGAAGATGATTTACAGGTTTGTGACAATACCATCAGGGAAATAGCCGATAACCTGGAACCCAGACCCTATTCCTCGAGGGAATTTATCAAAGAAATGGGGAAATACCTCGTTGGAAAAAGCGTTAAGAAAGATTCACTGATACAGACAGCCTATGAACACAATGTGCCCATTTTCTGTCCGGCTTTCAGCGACAGCAGTGCTGGTTTCGGGCTGGTGATGCACCAATACAAGAATCCCGGCAAACATGTTACCATCGACTCAGTAAAAGATTTTCTTGAGCTTACGAAGGTAAAAATCGCTGCCAAAACAACCGGATTATTTATGATTGGAGGTGGTGTACCGAAGAATTTTGCACAGGATACCGTTGTATGTGCCGAGATGCTCGGTGAATTTGCCGAAATGCATAAATACGCTGTACAGATCACCGTTGCCGATGTACGTGATGGTGCCTGCTCAAGCTCAACACTACAGGAAGCATCGTCGTGGGGAAAGGTACAGACAAAATTTGAACAAATGGTGTATGCTGAAGCAACTTCGGTATTGCCTCTGATGATCAGTTATGCATTCCACAACGGTGCCTGGCAGAAAAGAGAGAAAAAAGAATGGGCCAAACTTTTTGAAGAAATTTAAATTCTGATTATATGAACAGGTGCAAATGCATTCAAAGTTGTAAAACCCGGGACGGCCAAAATGATTTTGTCGTTGAAACGTTTTACAACTTTGATTATATCCCGCCAACTGGCGAGAAACCACCCTTTTACAGGGTGTTTGACAACAATAACGGACTCTTTGGAAACTTTGATTATCTGACATTCCATAAGTTTTTCAAAAAGTACTGAGTCAATTACTCAATTTTATGATGCGCTGATTTTTGCGTGTTCCACTGATGCACCAGCTACATCCCTCCGGGAAGACTTTTGCTATTACGCAAAAGTTTTTTCATTAATTCTTTATCCTGTAATCCATTCATATTATTTAATATGATTGTCTTCATAATTACCTGAAAAGGCCATTAATTTTCTTCATTTGCCCCAACCCTATAGGGTGTGAAGAAAATTAATTTGCTTTCTGCCTGATTTTCTGCCACTTTACCCTTTAGGGCTCAGGGCAAAAAGTAGCTGAAAATCCTGGTATTAGCTTCTCGGAGTGTACTCAATATTCTAATCTTATCTTCAAAACAATTACTAATTGCACAGAAATATTAATTTTACAAATCAAAAATAAAGTATTTCAAGACTCGTTTATTAGTAAGAAATCATCATAAAAAAAGTAAAATGAATTTGTTGACATTTTTATTACAGATTAATGTAGCTGATACGCTATCTGCATCACAGCCCGGGCAGGCCGGAGAGGTAAGTCTTCCTTTTGTTGAACTTGCCTTCAAAGGTGGCTGGATTATGATTCCCATAGTGCTGTTGTCCGTAATTGCAGTTTACATTTTTTCTGAGCGCTATTATGCCATCAAGAAAGTATCCAAAAAGGATGAAAATTTCATGAACCGGATAAAAGACTATATCCACGACAGCAAAATAGAATCGGCAGTCACATTATGCCGGGCTACAGATAATCCTGTTGCCAGGATGATAGAAACAGGTATTCACCGCATCGGACGTCCGCTTACTGATGTGAATGCTGCAATTGAAAATGTTGGCAGACTTGAGATATACAAACTGGAAAAAGGACTGCCCACGCTGGCCACCGTTGCAGGCGGAGCACCAATGATCGGATTCCTTGGTACTGTCATTGGTATGATCCGGGCCTTTTACGATATGTCTATGGCCGGTAACAACATCGATATCGGTTTATTATCCAATGGCATTTACACGGCAATGGTTACAACGGTAGCCGGACTGATCGTTGGCATCCTGGCTTATTTTGCCTACAACATCCTGGTTGCCAAAGTCGAGAAAGTGGTCAATATGCTTGAGGCAAATACCACCGAATTTATGGACCTGCTCAATGAACCAGTAAATTAATTAACCCATGGCATTACGATCATCCAATAAAATCAGTGTACAATTCAGCATGTCGTCAATGACTGACATTGTATTTCTGTTGCTGATCTTTTTTATGATCACCTCAACCCTTATTGCTCCGAATGCATTAAAGTTGTTGCTCCCGCAGAGCAATAACCAGACAAAGGCCAAACCCTATACAACCGTCTCCATAACCAGAGATCTGAATTATTATGTTGAGACCCGGCAGGTGCCTTTCCCGGAGCTGGAAGCCGTTCTGCAGAAAAAATTACAGGGGGTTGAAGATCCTGCAATCTCCCTGCATGTAGACAAAAGAGTGCCGGTTGAGGAAGTCGTCAAAGTAATGAACATTGCAAAGGATCATAAGTACAAACTTATCCTGGCAACCAGTCCAAATTAGCTGTTTCATGCAAAAACGCAAATATGGCATATTAGGAACTTTACTTTTTCACGGAATATTGATTGCATTGTTGATATTCTTCGGGTTTTCCACGCCCCTTCCTTTGCCGGAAGAAGAAGGTATCCTGGTTAATTTCGGAACCAGTACTACAGGCAGTGGAAATACCGAGCCGGTGCGATCTGAACCTGCCCGGAGCGAACCGGCGCCTCAACCCAACAATACTGTTCAGAAAAAAAGTCCGGTAATCACCCAGGATTATGAAGAAGCCCCGGCTATTAAAGAAAAATCACAAGGAAAAACAGAAACACCAGTAACAAAACCTGAACCCAAACCAGAGAAGAAGCAGACAACAGAACCCAAAAAAGAAGTGCCGGTAAAAGAAGAGAAAAAAGAAGTAGTAAATACCCACGCGCTGTATACAGGTAAAAATCCTTCGGGAGATAAAAAAGGAGAAGGAAACACTACCGGGAAAGGCAACCAGGGAAATGTATCAGGTTCTGAAAATTCAGCGAATCATACTGAAGGAAGTAGCAGTGGCAGCAAAGGTATCTCCTTCAGCCTTGCCGGACGTAATCCTTTGTTGTTGCCCAAGCCTGATTACAATTATCAGGTTGAAGGTAAGGTAGTGGTCGAAGTTACTGTTGACAGGCTGGGGAATGTAACCAATGCTGTTGCCGGAGTGAGGGGATCAACCACACTGGATGAGAACCTGCTGAATGCTGCTAAAAAAGCCGCCCTTCGGGCACGGTTCGACACCAAACCCGACGCTCCTGCCTATCAGAAAGGGACCATTACGTACCATTTTATGCTTCAGTAAGATTTTAAAGAAATAATTTTCAAAGAAACAACACATCCTTCAGATCGTCCGGGGAAAAAACCCAACGGCCAAAGATCAGACTATTTTGCTGTTAATTGCCTAATTAATTTTGCAGATTGAGAATTATTTTCTGCTAAATTTCATTAATTTTGTAACAGTAACTTAATTATTTACTGGATTTTTCTTTCCTGAACGAAATTGAAAATACAGGACGGTTGCCTCCGGTTGACAGTTTTCAATTAAAATCACCAGCTGGAAATAAAAAAACATTTCATCGGTTAAACAATCACACGGAATTATATGGCTGTAGTAACAACAGATGAAGATAAACTAATCCGGGATCGATTCGATCTGCTACTGAAGGAATGTACCCAGTGCAATGATCTGAAAGGTCGGGATTTGTTGGAAAAAGCTTTCAAACTGGCTAAGGATGCCCATCAGAACACCCGTCGTAAATCTGGCGAGCCATATATTCTCCATCCGATTGAAGTAGCACGAATTGTTTCCAGGGAAATAGGGCTGGGCCCAAAGTCAATGGCCTGTTCGCTGCTGCATGATGTGGTTGAAGATACCGAATACACCCTGGAAGACATCGAAAACATGTTTGGCCCGAAAATCGCCTCTATCATTGACGGGTTGACCAAAATCGCAGAAGTTTTCGACCAGAAATCTTCGCTTCAGGCTGAGAATTTCCGTAAAATGCTGCTTACACTTTCCGATGATGTAAGGGTAATCTTAATAAAACTGGCTGACCGGCTGCACAATATGCGCACACTGGACTCCATGCCGGAAAATAAAAGAATTAAAATTTCTGGTGAAACCATCTATCTGTATGCCCCGCTGGCACATCGCCTTGGTCTTTATGCCATAAAGACAGAGCTGGAAGATCTGAGTCTCAAATACAGGTATCCGGAGATTTATAAGGAAATTTCGCAAAAAATAAAAGAGGATGAGAAGCGCAGGCAGCTTTTTATTAATAAATTTTCACTCCCGATCATTGAAAAACTGGAAAGTTATAATATTGATTTTGATATCAGCGGGCGTCCAAAATCAATTTATTCGATCTGGAATAAAATGCAGACCAAAAATATCTCTTTTGAAGAGATCTATGATTTGTTTGCCATCCGGATTGTTTTCACTGCCGTTCCCGACATCCCGGAAAAAACGCAATGCTGGAATATCTATTCACTGATCACAGATATTTACATGCCCAAACCCGATCGCATCCGCGACTGGGTGAGTACTCCAAAAGCCAACGGATATGAAGCCCTTCATGCAACTGTCATGGGCCCCAACGGAAGATGGGTGGAAGTGCAAATCCGCACACGCAGGATGGATGAAATAGCTGAAAGAGGTTTTGCTGCCCACTGGAAATATAAATCAGACACCAGTCATGAAAGTGAAATTGACCGCTGGATCAGAAATATCCGCGAGATGCTTTCAAGTCCACAGTCCAATGCACTTGAATTTCTGGATGATTTCAAGCTCAATCTTTTCTCTTCTGAGATCCTTGTCTTCACCCCGAAAGGACACATCAAGACACTCCCGAAAAACGCAACCACACTTGACTTTGCCTTCGATATTCACTCACAGGTTGGCAACAAGGCAATTGGCGCCAAGGTAAACCACAAGCTTGTTCCACTTAATTATAAACTCTCCAGTGGCGATCAGGTTGAAATTATTACCTCCGATAAACAAAAACCCCAGCGGGAATGGCTGGATTATGTCATCACAGCCAAAGCCAAATCAAGCATCAAAACAGCCCTGAAAGCTGAAACAAAAAACCGTATAGAAAAAGGGAAAGCCATTCTTGAGGAAAAGCTGGGAGAACTGAATCTGCACCCGAGCAGCCGGATCTTTAAAAAGCTGCTCCCGGCCTATGAAGTGGTGTCGAAAGATGAGCTTTATAGTAAAATCGGCAGCGAGATCATTTCACTGGATAACCTCAAAAAGGTTCTCAAAAAAAACACAAAAAATAAATGGATCCGTTACTGGGGTTTACAGTTTTCCAAATCTTCATCAAAAAGCAAATCAACTACTGCTTTAAAACCTGCAATCAAACCAGGTTTCAAAAAAAGTGTTCCGTTTATTTTGCGGGAAAACATTGATACACCCGATGAAGAATATCAGATTGCACGTTGCTGCAACCCTATTCCCGGCGATGATGTAATAGGATACAAAAATCCGGGAGAACCCGTTATTATTCATAAAACCAAATGTCCTGTAGCCATTAAGCTGATGAGCAGTCATGGCGACCTCATCGTACCGGCAAAATGGACCACCCATAAAATACTTTCTTTTCTGGTCAGGATCAACCTCAGAGGAATTGACCGTTTCGGAATCTATAACAACATTACTACTGTTATTTCCAAAGAACTTACCGTCAACATGCGTTCCATTAACCTGTCCAGTCATGACGGTATTTTTGACGGAACCATCGATTTATATGTTCATAATACTGCTGATCTGAATAACCTTATCTTAAACCTTATCAAAATAAAGGGAGTCGATCAGGTGAACAGGGTGGAAACCATTGAGGAAGAATAAAAAATATTATATCATTCTTGTACATAATATTAAAATTTTTTAATAATTTAGTCTGACTATTTTTAATTAGACTAAGTTATGGTACACGAAGAAACCAAAGACACTGTAAAGAAGATATTTACTGAATACCTTGAAAAAAAAGGCCATAGAAAAACTCCTGAACGTTATGCTATTTTAGATGAAATTTATTCCAGGGAAGGACATTTTGATGTTGAATCCCTGTATATTTTCATGAAAAATAAAAACTACCGGGTCAGTCGTGCCACACTTTATAATACAATTGAGTTGTTACTGGATTGTAACCTGGTTGTGAAACATCAGTTTGGAAAAAATATTGCCCAGTTTGAGAAAGCGTACCAGTGCATTCAGCACGATCACCTCATTGATATCAAAACAGGTGATGTGATAGAATTTTGTGATCCCCGTATTCAGGAAATAATCAAAACAGCCTGCGAACTGAACAACTTCAGACCCTCGCATCATTCCCTGTATATTTATGGTTATAATGAAGAAGAAGTAGAAAATAAATAGTGTCTGTACATAATGTCCCAATGGGCTATCAGGGATATAAAACTGTTACATTTCCATCTTGTTCAATAGTTACTCCCTGGGTATTTGACAAACGTATATAATATCGGTAAACTCCCTCACCGGCTTTTTTGCCACCATTGACTGATCCATCCCAAAACCGCGATGGATCAGTTGTTTCAAATATCCTGTTTCCAAACCGGTCGAATACGATAAACAGATACTTTTCAGGTATAAACAACAAATTGGGCCCAAAAAAATCATTTCTCCCGTCATTATTGGGTGTAAAAGCATTTGCAATGTTCAGCTCCGGAGTAAGCACAGTGCACCACGACATCGACTGGCTTGTGCTGTTCACTCCCCGCGGATTATTAGTTTCATGGGCTACCACATAGTAACAAACTTCGCCCGTCAGTAGATTTTGTTTGAATGTACCCAGATTATCAGCATAGGAAAGGCCGGTGGAAGTCCTGTTTATTTCAACGGGTGTTTCCCCGGGAATCTGTCGAAATAATTGATAATAATTAATATTACCAGCCCACTGATCATAAGGGGACCAGTTAAGGCTGATCAAGTCATGGTTTTTACTGCCTTCCAGTACAATATTCGTAGCCAGGTTTGAGGAAAAACGCCTG
>Ga0102944_1002066_pt1 | contig 12188 bp, 10 predicted proteins | sample SalPonD_shore_MG_FD_78172 | JGI IMG/M metagenome (GOLD analysis project Ga0102944, IMG submission 78172) | Salt pond soil microbial communities from South San Francisco under conditions of wetland restoration - Salt Pond MetaG... | ecosystem: Environmental > Aquatic > Marine > Intertidal zone >... | reverse complement strand
TAGGGGAAAGTGCCATCATGAAAGTGATCGGTAACTGTCCCGAGTACAAGGTAGATCTGAACATGATCTACCTCGCCAATATTCCGGGAGACTACATCGTCCGTAATCACATTGTAGAAAAGCACTACGCGGTGAAATTTCACTTTGCCGTTCACGGAAAAAACGCGTTTACTTCGTTCATGCGGGAAAGGTTCAACGAGTACTTTGATCGTTCAGTTGACGAAGCTCCCGTGATCGGCTCATTTGAAGCGTTGCGTCGATTGCATCTTTCTGCTGAAGAGCTTTTCTCCTTCTGGGTTGAGCCTGAGAAGATCCTGAACGTAGACGGCCAGACCATTAAACTTGTGGAAGGGGTCTATGTAGTCAACTATGATATTCCGGCGCTCCTTCACCGCAACAGCCGCAACACAGACATTGCCGTTATGCTGTTCCGTACTACACTGACGTATGAGTACTTCAGCGGTCTGGTAGAAAAAATGCGGGAAGCAATGATCTCGCTGGGACTCTTAAGCCCGGTGGTTCCCATTGCACGGGCCTTTCACTATTCTAAAAATCCATTTGAACAATTAATAGACGGGCTTGGATACCTGTGTAAGCCGGATGGTGGGGCTGCGTCTCTTTCAGATCTTTCCTTTGCTGTCTATCTGGATTCACAGGGAACGGAAAATGACACGGTTCTAGACACCTTAAGCCATCCCATTGCGCGTTTCCATGCAGAGGATGGCACCGAGTATGAGGACAATCTTCTCACCTGCACCTATCACAACTCATTTTCCGAGTCCCTCGAGCAATTGCGCCGGGTACGTTACCACTACCCGCTTGATCCCAGTTAGCGGCTGTTTCTCAAATTTACCTCTGATAGGAGTGAAAACCCGGTAATGCGCACCACCCGGTCGGAATAAGGGTCAGTTTGCAGTTTCCGCTGTTGACGCACCTCAGCCAGAAGCGGCGTGATGCGGTTTTCAATTCTCAGGTCCGGTGGAACAATGATGGTGAGCTCTCCCATGAGAGAGAAGACGTTCAGGGTGGTGAGCCCCGGAGGAACGTGCGTATCCGTGAGGTCGATGACCATTGAGCCGAGCACGTTAACCGTGCTGCAGTAGTCAGCCTCCAACCAGTTACCTCTCAGTTCCCGTGAGCCCAACATAGAGACAATCTTCTGCCCGTTACCTTCATTCTGGAACGGGGCGTATCCTGCAGATGAGCGTGGCACCAGGCCGTCAAGCGCATCTTCCAGCTGTTCCAGGGTGCGGGCATTGCTGGCTAGCTCAACCCGGGACTCAAACTCTTCAGTGGAAAGGCGGTCCTCACTGTAGTAGCGGGTGAGGGCTTCTATGACCTGTTCTCTCTTCCGGTCCATGTTTGCTGCCATATAACTTCCGGTATTGCGTGATGCCTAAGCGTATCTCCAGTGGTGACGGAGGTCAAGATTGTGTAGGCCAGTTGAGGGCTGTGTGGTATCATTTGCGGACGATGGCAGAGAGTGAACGCTTCCTGATTGATTTGCTTGAACGTGTCATACCGTTTCGCTTTCTTAAACGGGCGCAGAAAGAGGAGCTCGCAACGGTTCTGTGTGAACACCGCTTCTCCACGGGTGAGGTGATAATAAGGCAGGGTGACCGGTCTGACCGAAAGGTTTATATCCTCGCTTCAGGTTCCGTGGAAGTTGTTGATCACAAGGGTGAGGCCGCACGAGTGGTGAACGTGATCATTTCCGGTCACTACTTTGGAGAGTGGGAGCCGCTGTTCGAGGTGGAGCGCGCCTTTGAGATCAAGGCAACGGAGCCTTCGCTTTGCTACGCCATGGGCGGAGACCGATTCCTGTTTCTTCTGCAGGCCTCGCGTCCCTTTGCACAGGCACTCGGCACTATTCTGCGCGACAAGCAACGTATTTTTACTGCATTTGACCGTTTCAAGGTAGAGTTGCTGCGGGCAGTGAACAGGGGGCATATCAATTTGAGCGAGCTGGTACCGCTTTATGTGGATGTGGACCCCGCGCTGCACCCGAAATGCCGTGACGAGCACACCATAGACTTTGCGGGGCTCACCTACGCGATCAGACGGCTGCCTGACAACGTGACCCGAACCTTTGCCTATTTGCTTACAGACGAATTGCCGCCGGCCTACGGCGCAGCTATCCGCTTTTTCCCTTCCGTGGGTACTACGGCACGACGGCGAGACATCTGGGAGATGCTGCCTGGAAAGAGCCTTGTTCTGCTTAGAAACGGTGATTCTGACCTGGTAGACCTCATTACCTGCCTCTGTGTGTACGCGGTGGAGGCCCGCAAGATCCGGCATCGTATCTCTAATCCTGTCAGCCTTGAGCTTCTGGAACGCTATCTAGGTGGTCAACGGGAAGACGGACCGCAGGTCCCCACGGAGTTCTTGCGCGAGCTTCCTTTCAGCGAAGAGGAGGTGAGGGGGCTGATCTCCACCTGGCCGAGCCGTACCGTGGAGCGTTTGCGGGAAATTGCCCGTCATCGTGAAATGTTCAATATCGATGTTAGACGTCAGACCAGCAACTATAACAGCCGGCGGACTGATCTCTGGACGGCACAGGTCGCCAATGCCACGCGGGAGCTGCTGGGGGTTCAACCTTCCGCTTTGGATGAATCAGTACGCGTTCACATTATCAGCAGCAACACGCATTCGGTAACGAACTGCGTCAATCCCTGGTTTCCCGCGCACGCAGATGACGTGCTGCGGTGGGCGCGAAGTACGGAGCACCCGGTTGTCCGGGAAGAGTGGACAAATGAGTTTGACCCTATTTTTGCGGTGGCCCGTGACTATTTTACGGCGCATCCTGAAGCCGCGCGCGAAAGCCTTGAGTGGGAAGAAGAGTACGGCATTTTGCGAATGAAGGAAACGGCCAGCACGGGTATTCAGGTGCAGCTCATAGATAGCGCCCGGCTTTCCGGATGTGAGATTGATCCTGCTGTGACGGCCGTGCGGGAAGGGTCCAAAGACGTGATTGTCAACATAGACTATGCCTTTGGTGAGCAGGCTCAGCACATAATGCGCAACCTGCTTATGCTTTTTGGCGGAAATCTGGCAAGCATTAACTTTCTTGGGAAGGCCGGGGCGCTGTTGGGACGCCGAGGTGACATTTTGGCGCCCACCGCATTTATAGAGCAGACCTCGGATTACTTTCAGCCGCTGCCTGCGGCCGACGGAAGCTGTATCCGCTGCCTGGAAGAACGGTTGCCGGATCACACGGTGCACCAGGGGCCCCTTCTGACGGTTGAAGGCACCTTGCTGCAGAATCGCCTCATGCTCAATTTCTATCGAAAGGTGTGGGGCTGCATTGGTATGGAAATGGAAGGCGCCCACTATTACCGGCAGGTGGTTGAATCTGCGGAACTCGGTGTGGTCCGGGGCGGCCCCCCCCTTCGGTTCTTCTACTACGTTTCGGATCTCCCGCTGCAGTCTGACTCTTCGCTCGCGGCACGGTTGCATGTGCAGGAAGGAATTCCTCCGCTCTACGCCATCACGCGACAAATCTTAAGTGAGATCTTTGGCACGTCACAGCTGTCAGATAATTAGCCTGAAGAACGCTCGGCCGCTTTTTCTATGACGTGTCTCACGCGAGTTGCTGCGTCCGGAAGTGCGGCCGCGTACTGCGCCATTTGCGCCTCGTCACCCCCGCGCGCCGCTTCTTCCAGGTCAAGAAGCAGCGACCGAAGCGCCTGTGCGGAGATATTGCCGGCCGCGCCGGCAAGGGTATGGGCGGCACGTGCCAGACCGGAAGGATCGGATGCTCTCTCTGCCTTCATGATCTCTGCTACACGGGCGTCCAGCGATTGGAGGAACCCGCGGAGGATGTGCGCTGCAAGTTCTTTGTCCCCGTTCAGCCGCATATAGAGTTCATCAAGGTCAAATAATGACTGACGTTGACGCTCACTTTTGCGTTTCCTAACGGTGCGTTTTGGTGCTGCTGCACCGCCAATGTAGGAGCGGACCGTAAGTATGAAGGAAGACAGATCAAGTGGCTTAGGAATAAAATCATCCATTCCGGCGTTCATGCACGCCGCACGGTCTTCATCAGAATTGTAGGCAGTAAGCGCCACAACAGGAACCTCGTGGTCCAGGACCGGGGATTTTCTGTCCCGAATGACACGTGTGATCTGCAGTCCGTCCATTTCCGGTATCTGCACGTCCATCAGGATCAGCCGGTAGCGCTGTTTAGAGAGCATGTCCAGCGCCTGCCGTCCGGTAGACGCGATCTCAATGACGTATCCTTCTCTAAGGAGAATCTGGTTTGTGACAAGCTGATTGATCTCGTTATCTTCCACAAGGAGCACGTCTTTCGGTGACTCACTCATCGACTCTTTCCTTCAGGAGGCCGGTAATACGTGCAAGCAATGCCTCACGGGAGAACGGCTTACTGATGCATGAATTGATGCCTGCGCCTTCGCAGATTTGGTAATCTTCTGCGGTGGCCCGCGAACGGACGGCAAGTAAGGGAATCGAAGACGAGCCGCCGCCGCACTCGCCCTTGCGGATTCGACGGGATGCTTCAATGCCGTCCATTACCGGCATAGTGACTCCCATGACCACCAGATCAAAAACACGTTGAGAAAGCGCGTCAAGAAGCTCCTGCCCGTTTGAGACAGAACGCACGTACATGTTTTCTTTTTCCAGGATTCTAACGAGGAGAAGCGCATCCACCGGATTACTCTCTGCAACAAGGATCCGGTAGTTACTCTCTGGAGGCTCGGTGCTGCTTGTGTCCTGATTGATGCTACTCTGCAAAGAGGGGCAGGTGAGGGGAATATTGACGTGGAACACGCTTCCCGACGCGGAACTGCTCTCCGCGTAGAGTTGTCCACCCATGAGCCTTGCAAACTGTCTGGCAATGGTCAAACCAAGTCCAGGACCTTGAAAGCTCTTGTTGTATGCGCTGTCAGCCTGGGTAAAGCTCTCAAAAATACTGCGGCGATTCTCTTCCGGGATGCCGATCCCGGTGTCGCTTACTTCAAATAGGACGGTGCGCACGGTTTCTCCGGCAACGGAACCGCGGGCGCGCAGAGATAATCCGCCCTCACGGGTAAATTTGAGGGCGTTACTGAGAAGGTTCACCAGAATTTGCTGGAGTCGTTCCCGGTCTCCCCGCACAATGCTCGGTACGGTTTCTTCAATTTCGAGTTCAAACCAGAGCTCCTTTTCTGCTGTCAGAGATTGGTACATGTCCCGGAGGTCGAAAAGTAGATTGTGAAGGTTAAAGTGCTTGTGCTGCAGCGTGATTTGTCCGTTCTCTATTCGAGAAATATCAAGAACGTCGTTAATCAAGGTCAGAAGGGTTCGGGCAGAATTGTGCAGAGCCTCCATGTGGGGACGCTGCTCTCTGTTGAGCTCACCGGAGAGGATTAACTCGCTCATGGCAATAATGCCGTTCATGGGCGTTCTAATTTCATGGCTCATGTTTGCCAGAAAGGTGCTTTTTGCCCTGAGGGCAGCGTCCGCGTCTTCTCTGGTAAGGAGCAGCTCGTCCTCTATCTGTCGGTTTCGGGAGAGATCCGTCAGGACACACAGCGCGTAGGTTGTCCGGTCTGTTTTTTCAAACGGGGAGCTTTGACTTGATACCGGAAGAATCTCTCCGCGACGGCTCACAAGCGGAATCTCCATGGTGGCGTGAACGCCATCCTCGCAAATGCACCGTAGATGATCTTTGAACCGCTCGCGGTGCTCTTTGGGAAGAAACTCCAGAAAGGATCTGCCGGTTAAGTCTGCACCCTCGTTATGAAGGAGCACCCGGGCTTGTCTGTTGCTTTCTGCAATGGTTGCGTTGGGATCAAGCACGAGGTAGGCAATTGGGGCTTCAAGGAAAAACGTGCGGTACAGCTTTGCCGGTCCGGACTTCTCTGCTGGGCCGGGATGCGGATAGTTTGCTTCTTCCCGCGGATATTGCCCTTGTGTACTTTTGTTGTTCCCGTGGATGACAGCGCTCCCCCGCCAGAGACTCCGGCTCCACACTCCGTGGGGTGCATGCGGTGCCCCACGGCAGCGTTACTTAAATATAATGCAATCAGCGTCCGGCGCCACTATCGGCAAGCAGAAAATTGAGCAAAGGCGGATAGTCTTCGAAAACCGGCAGGGTAGGGTGTTCATCCACAATGCTCTTTGGTGGCCGAAAAAGCGCACCACGCTGAGCAGTCTCTATCATTGAAAGGTCATTATAGGAATCTCCAACTGCCGTCACAAAAAGGCCCATATCCATGAATCCCGTTACAGCAGACTTTTTCCCATTCCGTTGACGTAGCTCATAACCGGTTATATGTCCGTCTCCGTTTGTACGGAGCCTGTTGCAGAGTATGGTAGGCCAGTCCAGCTGTTTCATGAGCGGGCGGGAGAACTCCAGAAAGGTATCAGATAGGATCACTACCTGCGTCTGCTCGCGGAGTGTGTCAAGAAACGGCTTTGCACCTTCAAGTGGTCTGATTTCGGCTATAACTTCCTGGATATCACGCAGGCTGAGGTGATGTTTTTCCAGGATATCCAGGCGATGCCTCATCAGTTCGTCATAATCCGGTACATCACGCGTGGTGAGCTTGAGTTCCGGGATACTTGTTTTTTGAGAAAACGCTATCCATATCTCGGGCACCAACACGCCTTCCAGGTCCAGGCACACCAGATTCATGAAACACTCCAAGTCTTTGATTTATCCGATTTATACCATATTTTGCACTGCCCCACAATTCGGTAGTGGGGCTGCTGCGCTACGAATTGTGCGAGTCTTTCCATTCAGATGAAGGGTCAGGCGGAAAACTACCGGAGAGCACTCCATGCAGAGCAAGGCCGTTTTGATCGAGCTCAGAAACAGGTGCCACAATGTCTGCGTCCATCATGGATGCAATGCGCTGGATAGAGGAGAGCATCTGTGTCTGCTCCCAGCGGGAAAGCTCGCTAAAGCGCCGAATGAACTGTTCCTGAAGGAACGTCGGATTGGCCTCCAGGATGGCCTTCGCCTTTTCCGTGATCTGCAGGGTGACTTTTCTCTTGTCTACTGAACTACGCAGACGAACGGCAAGTCCGTTGGACTCCAGTCTGTCAATAATACTCGTCACTGTTGCCTGACTGAGGCTGACTCTCCTGGCAAGCTGTCCAACCGTAATTCCGTTGTGGGCCGAGATTTCGCGGACAAGTACCAGTTGCGGGCCGGTGAGGCCAAAGTTCTTTGACAGTCGTTTTGAATGGACGTCCATTGCACGAATAATCTGGCGAAGTGTCGAAAGTACCTCCTGACTCAGCTCTAAATCGGTACTCACAATTAGACTCCTTAACTCGTGCTTTCCTGTGGATACAGTTTGTATTGGTTTGGCTCAATCTCACATCTGGACACAGATTATGAATGTGACATTGGAAATCTTTGCGACTGCTCTCCACAAGAACCGCACAGCACATTATAATTACAATACAAATATATTGCTCTCGATAGATTCGCGCAATCCTAATCATACCCTATTGAGGTTACTTTTGGTATTCTTTGCAGTTATTTTGGACTTTGAGCCGTTTCGTTACGGTTTTTCAGGGATCACTTCCCCATAAATGCTGGAAAAATATGCAATTACCTGGACCAACCGGGGTGAGTGGGGCTGCACGGCTCCAGACTCAGCGTCAACCATGCGGTTTAGAAAATCCATATAGTACGAAGTGTTTGCCTTGACAGGGGAAGGTTAATTGAATACCTTATGTTTAACGCAAATGATACTTGAGCCTGAGAATCTTAACGCCAAGCTACCATAGAGGAAAGAGGATCCCGGGAAGGAAAATTCATGGAAGAAAAAGTAAAGATTCGGGTTGAAAACCTGTACAAGGTTTTTGGCCGCAACCCCGCTCGCGCTGTGGATATGGTGAAGAAGGGCATTTCTAAAGAGGAGATACTTAAGAAATCCAAACTGGCGGTGGGCGTTGCCGATGCAACGTTTAACGTGTACGAAGGTGAGACCGTTGTTGTCATGGGCCTTTCCGGAAGTGGAAAGTCAACACTCATTCGGTGCGTCAATCGGCTGATGGAACCCACGGCAGGAAGAGTCATTGTTGATGACGTTGACGTCACCGCACTTGACGCTAACGGACTTCGGGATATCAGGCGGAAGAAGTTTGGGATGGTATTTCAGAGCTTTGCGCTTTTCCCTCACAAGACGGTGGTGGAAAATGTGGAGTTTGGTCTGGAAGTTCAGGATGTAGATCCCGAAGTACGGCGGAAGAAAGCAGAAGATGCCCTGAAGTTAGTAGGTCTGAGCGGATGGGGTGACTACCTTCCTGAAAACCTTTCCGGCGGCATGAAACAGCGTGTGGGACTTGCGCGCGCGCTTGCCATTGATCCGGATATCCTCTTGATGGATGAGGCGTTCAGCGCCCTCGATCCGCTTATTAGAACGGACATGCAGGACGAGCTTCTTGCGCTGGAAAGCCGGGTTAAGAAAACCATCCTGTTTATCACGCACGATCTTGATGAGGCCTTGAAAATGGGTGACCGTATTGTGCTCATGAAGGACGGAAAGATTGTGCAGATTGGTACACCTGAAGAGATCCTCTCCAAACCTGCAAATGAATATGTGGAACGCTTTGTTGAAAACGTTGACATAACCAAAGTCTTGACCGCTCAGGATGTGATGAAACGGCCAACGCCGGTTGCGTTTGTAAAGGACGGGCCCCGGACGGCGCTCCGGAAAATGAAAGAAGCCGGCTTGTCCGGAATTTTTGTTGTTCGGCAGAATCATGAACTGGTTGGACATGTGACTGCAGATCGTGCCGCCCAGGCAGCAAAGGACGAAGAGAAATGGCTGGACGGCATAACCAACGCAGATGAAGTGTCTTCCGTACCAATGGACGAACCAGTACGCCAGATTTTCCCGCTGGTTGCCGAAAACGGCAACCCTGTGGCGGTTGTGGACGGAGACAACATATTGAAAGGCGTGATTGTTAGAGGATCGGTCCTGGCTGCGCTTGCGGAACGAGGAGAAGAGTAATGAATGTACCCAAGATACCTCTGGGAGCTGGGATAGAGGCAATCCTAAACTTTCTCACAAACGCACTGTCTCCGCTGACCCGCGCGTTTTCTAACGGTGTTGAGCTGGGAATCGAAGGGATCGTTACCGGGCTAAGCCTGGTGCCTCCCATTATACTTATTGTCGCGCTGGCACTTCTGGCTTGGAAACTTGCCGGTTACAAAATTGCCATTTTTGCCATTATTGGGCTCTTGTTTATATGGAATCTGAGATTGTGGGATCCAACACTTTCAACACTTGCCCTTGTTTTGATTGCAACCTTTCTTGCAATGGTTCTCGGTATCCCGCTCGGTATTCTGGCCGGGCTGTACGATCCGTTTCATAAATTTGTGACACCCATACTGGATTTTATGCAGACCATGCCGGCGTTTGTCTATCTTATTCCTGCCATTCCGTTTTTTGGCTTGGGTCCGGTGGCCGCGGTATTCGCAACTATCATATTTGCAATCCCGCCGGCAATTCGTCTTACAGCACTTGGGATCAGGCAAATTGACGTTGAAATGATTGAAGCGTCAGAAGCATTCGGAACGACCACAATGCAGAAGCTGAGGAAAGTGCAGCTTCCGCTTGCGCTTCCAACGATTATGGCAGGTGTAAATCAAACCATAATGCTTTCCCTTTCCATGGTTGTCATTGCAGCTATGATCGGTGCCGGTGGCCTTGGTGGCGAGGTATGGCGAGCAATCCAGCGGTTGCGCCCGGGACAGGGTTTTGAAGCAGGTTTGGCTGTAGTCATTATTGCCATGCTTCTTGACCGCATTACTCAGAGCATTACAAAGAGAAATCGCGCGGACAGTGTGTGAGATTCGCGCGGCAAAATAGTGAGCACCGCCCCTTTCAATGGGCCATGAAGGAGTGGAGGGGGCTTTTGGAGAATGACAGATGGATCTTCTGTCGTTGTGCAGAAGGAAACAGAGCGATGAAAATCGTAAGAGGAGGAATCTATGAAGTTTCTTAAAGGGCTTGTATTGAGCCTCATGATCGTTGCCCTCGTTGGGGGCATGGCATTTGCAAGTGGTCAGCAGCAGGCTGGCGGGCAGATGGAGAAGAAAGGAAAAGTCGAGCTCGCCTATGTTGAATGGGCACGTGCCGTGGCAATCACGCATGTAGCCGGCGAAATCCTTGGGAGAATGGGCTATGACGTAAGGCTTGATAACGTTGCAAACGCTGCAATGTGGCAGGCCGTCGCAGCAGGAGATGCGGATGCACTTCTTTGCGCGTGGCTCCCGGTAACTCACCAGAATTACTACGGACCCGATGGCCGCTTTACCGACCAGGTTGTTGACGTTGGTAAGAACTACACCGGCGCAAAGCTCGGTCTGGTGGTTCCCGCGTACGTGCAAGAAAACTCAATCGCGGACCTGGTTGCCAACGGCGACAAGTACGGATGGGAAATTGTGGGTATTGACCCGGGTGCCGGCATGATGCAGGCAACTGAGAAGGCCATTAACGATAACGTATACGGTCTTGGTAAGTTTAAACTGATTGAAGGCAGCGGACCCACCATGACTGCGGCTCTTGGCCAGGCAGTCAAAGAAAAGAATCCAATTGTGGTAACCGGATGGGCACCGCACTGGATGTTTGGACGCTGGGACCTGAAGATCCTGGACGACCCGAAAGGGGTATTCGGCAAAGCCGAGCACATCGATACTGTAGTGCGCAAGGGGCTGGAACAGGATAAGCCGGAAGTCTACAAGTTTCTTGCGAACTTTGACTGGCTTTCAATCGATCTTGGTCAGTCAATGGTCTGGAACCAGGAAGGTATGGACCCGGCGGAAAGCGCCAAGAAGTTTGTTGACGAGAACCTTGACAAGATCAAGGCCGCCATGCCGGAAGGTATGAGTCTCTAAGATTAGAGATCAACAGATAGATAGAGGCTGCCCTGAAAGGGGCAGTCTTTTTTTTGGTGCGCGCGGCTGGGCGCACTCACTTGGGAGTGAAAGTCTCCTACAGGCTTGACAGGGGGAACTGTTAGCCGAACGCCAAGGGCTGGTCACAGCCTTCGGCTGTTGCTCGCCCATGCAACCTGGGCGTAGTAGGCCGACTCGACCACGGCTGAAGGCCCAAACTACTGCAAGACGGGTCACACCGTCGTTTCGTTAGACGGAGGAGGGACAGAGTAGTATGGCTGAAATGCCCGAACCCATCCCGGAAGGTAGCGGAGGGAATCCGCGAGGTACCGGAGGTGGTGTGCCAAACGTCACGGCGGCGGCGGGTGCGGCGAAACGGTGGTGCGGCGGGAGTAGACGGCATGACCGTCAGCGAACTGCCCGGCCACCTAAAGCAGCACTGACCGAAGATCACGGAGAAGTTGCTCCCGGGCACTTACGTGCCGCAGCAGGTCAGGCGGGTAGAGATACCCAAGCCCGGCGGCAAAGGAGTGTGGCTTCTGGGAATACCGACGGTCACCGACAGACTCATACAGCAAGCTCTACACCAGGTGCTCCTTCCGGTATTCGACCCCGATTTCTCCGACCACAGCTATGGCTTCCGCCCGGGCAGAAGTGCCCACCACGCGGTACTGGCAGCTCGGGACTACGTGGCCGAAGGGCGTCGGTGGGTAGTGGAGATGGACCTGGAAAAGTTCTTTGACCGGGTTAACCACGATGTACTGATGAGCCGCGTTGCGCGCAAGGTCAAAGACCGGGCCGTGCTCCGGCTGATCCGCCGATACCTTACCGCGGGCATCCTGTGTGGCGGAGTTGTTGAAGTACCACGGCGGAGACACGCCTTCTGCCGGTATGCCGAGGATTGTAATACCTACGTATACAGCCAGCGCGCCGGAGAACGGCTTTTGACCTCGCTGGAGCGGTACCTGGACGAAACGCTGCGGCGGCTAAAAGGAAAGATGAAAATGGAAACGCGACGTGGACGAGGCCAAAGCCTTGCCACCACGCTCGCGCATTTACGCCCACTGCTACGGGGATGGTTCACCTACTTCCGCCTTGCGGAGGTGAAGAACGTCTTCGAGGAGCTCGATGGATGGCTAAGACGCCGACTCCGATGCATCCTCTGGAAGCAGTGGAAGCGCGGCACTTGGTGAAATGCCGGTGCTCAACACATGCACCTTGCCCTTCCTAAACGGTACTTCGACCGCCTTGGTTCCGGTGTCTTAATTGTCGTAGAACCGCCGTATACGGAACCGTACGTACGGTGGTGTGAGAGGACGGCGGGGGT
>Ga0102944_1002064_pt1 | contig 12199 bp, 6 predicted proteins | sample SalPonD_shore_MG_FD_78172 | JGI IMG/M metagenome (GOLD analysis project Ga0102944, IMG submission 78172) | Salt pond soil microbial communities from South San Francisco under conditions of wetland restoration - Salt Pond MetaG... | ecosystem: Environmental > Aquatic > Marine > Intertidal zone >... | reverse complement strand
GGGAAATCTATCAACGAATGGGGGCGTTTATCATGCCCATTGCTTGTGAAGGGCAATTGCCGTTGCGGATTCCTCCGCGATGGTCGAAATGACAATGTTGGGGAGTGGTCGGAATGACGGCGTTGCTCTTGACTAATGGTTGGTAACTATACTCCCATAACGGACTCGCACCGCCAAGTTATTCGTCATGCACGGGGCAACTAAAAAAAAGGCTCAGCAAATACTGAGCCCTTTTTCTTTAAGTATGTTCTATTGAATTATTTTTCCCAATAGAAGGTACCGGTTAGCGCATCGCCACCGTTTAACATACCTTTTGCTGCCTGGTAATTCGTTGAATTTAGTGTCTGTTCGTTATCCGGATAAGTCAATCGGGTCGGAACCTGATTCAATACAGCTAACGGACCTGGTTTCAGAGTTGTGAAACCATTTCTTCTATATTCAGTCCAGGCTTCAAAACCCTGGCCATATAGTGCAATCCACTCCTGTTCGGCCAATTGTTTCAGTTGTTGAGCTTGACTTCCGCTCAGTTGAACACTTGGCTGAGCCAGGTAATTAGTGATCTGACTCTGTGTAACTCCGGTTGGGAATTCACTGGCGTCTAACTGCAAGTTACCGAAAATTGGTACACTCGGATTCAAAGAACTCAGAACGGCGTTCAACCGGTCTGCCGTAAATTGCTGCATAGAGGTTTTGATAGCATCGTTATATAATTGAGATGCCGTTTTACCGTTGTAATTATACCATCCACGGATAGCAGCTTCAGCCATGAAAAACTTCACTTCTGAAGCGGTCATTAACCAACCCGGGCAGCTTGGAGCTATGAAATAGGCTCCAATGTCAGATACCTGACCCAATGGTTTGGAGTTATTTGCCGCACCATTTTGAACACCTTCATACTTATCTCCGGCTTGTTTCATGGAATCATTCCGCACCGGAATAGCATAAACAGGCAGACGGGGATCATTCAATGACTTAAGCGTATCGGCCATTGTAATACTGATCTTGAAATCTTCCCGGCTATTGTACCAGGCACCAACAGGATTTTGATACGGATAGTCCTTATAATGAAATCCGGCATTATCATCATTACTTGTGATGAGATTTCCATTTTGAAGTACGGCTTTAACACCGGCTTCAGCTGTTCCAGGATCCACATTGGAAAGACGCATATAGAGGCGAAGCTCGAGTGAATTAGCAAGCTTTTTCCACTTTGTCATGTCACCACTATAGATCAGATCCTGATTACCGATAGACGGTTTGGAAGGATTAATCATTGCAGCGGCTGCCTTGATACGGGCAATCAGCGCGGTATACACATCTTTTTGCGAATCATACTTAGGCTGAACATTTGGTGTTGAAGCATCACCCTGTAAGGCCTGAGAATAGGGAATCGGTCCCCATAAGTCCGTCATATTCTGATAATTATAGACGGTCAGAATTTCGGCTATGGCAACAACATTATCATTACCCAGCGTTTTAGCCTGTTCTTCGATCTTTTTCAGGTCTTCATTAACCCGGTACAGGTTATCCCAGTCGTTATTGATCATATTAGCACGACCGGAAAGATCATACCGGTCTTCTTCCGTATACTGGATTTTAGCATACTGCTGAACCCAGATACCGCCGACATACATATTCATGCCGGCATCATATACCTGATTCATTAATGCGTGTTCCGCATCAGGCAGGGTCATAGTTGCAGGGGCAGAAGTTGGTGAGTTAGGATTCTTATTGATCTGTTGGAATCCACTGTCACAGGCACTCATCCCTACAATCACTAAGACCGCAAGTATTCCTCTTTTTAAAATCTTATATGTCTTCATAAGAAAATTCTTGTTATTGATTAAACTTTATTATAGCGAGAGTCGCACATTGAAACCAAAACTGCGTACGGATGGAATCTGATTGGACTCAAATCCCTGAATATTTCCGTTACCAAATGCGGATTCAGGATCAATGTTGGGTACGTTCTTATGAATAATCCAAAGGTTACGACCTACTAATGATAACTCAACCCGGCTAAACGGACTATTATTCACCAATTTTTTTGGCAACGAATAAGTCAATTCTAACTGACGGAGTTTTACATAGCTGGCGTCATATACGTTTGGTCCCGCTAATCCATAATAAGAACTATGGAAAAAGTGCTCAGCCGTGACAGCCGTTGTATTAGGTGAACCATCTTCGTTTACACCCGGATATACATGAGTGTCAGAAGCTGATTTTTCACGACCAACCAATGTTGATTTCAGGATACCTGTGTAATGACCAAACATGTTGGTTACAGAATAGAGATGTCCACCTTGTTGCACATCAATCAACGTACTCAAGCTGAGATTCTTATAAGAGAAAGTATTAGAGAAACTTCCGGTCCAGTTGGGCTGATAAGAACCAAAGTTTTTGAGGTCAGATGTTCTTTCAGGAATACCGCCACTCATAATTCTCTGGCCTTTACTGTTATATTTCCAGCCTCTGCCCCAAAGGGTACCAATAGGTTCACCGGGTTTGGAGAGAAGATAAACGCCCCAGGAACTGGCCATCTGATAACTGTCGACACCTTTGGTTAAGCTAATAACTTCATTTTTGTTTTTAGCCCAGTTAACAGTGAAATCCCAAGTAAAATCACGTGATTGTACGGGGGTGGCGTTGAAGGTAACCTCTATCCCTTTGTTATCAACCTCACCGGCATTAATAAATTGGTGAGTAAAACCACTCGATCCGGGAATCTGTACACCAAGAATTTGATCCTCTGTTTTACGGCTGTAATAAGTCAGGTCTAAGCCCATTCTGTTTTTAAAGAAACGCAGATTGGTTCCGAGTTCCCATGAAGTTGTTTTTTCAGGCTTCAAATTCAGGTTAGGAATAGTAGTACTCAACCTGTAGAACGGCAGACTTCCGAAGAGTCCCTGAGAAGCATATGTCGCCTGTAACTGATAAGGATTCGTATCATTACCTACACGTGTCCAGCTTGCACGGATTTTACCGAAAGTCAGAAAATCCGATTTAATTCCCAGCATATCCGTAAAGACATCACTGACACTTACAGATGGGTAAAAATAGGAATTATTAGCTTGTGGTAATGTAGAAGACCAGTCATTACGTCCGGTAAGATCTAAATAAAGATAATCTTTATAGCCGATCGTAGCCGATCCGTAAATACTGTTCACTTTTTTTCGTGAATAATAATTATCAGGGACAAGTGGTTGACCTGAGTTAGTTAGGTTATATACACCGGGAACACTTAAAGTTGGAGCCGTAGCACCTGTTTGATTATGTATGGTGTAAATAGATTCGCCACCTAATTGAGCACTTACATGAAAATCTTTTGTAAGATCTTTATCAGCGCTTAAAATAAGGTCGGAAGTGGTTTGGCTTACATAATAGTCGCCCGTAAAATAATGTCCCAAGCCGCTATAAGCTATATCATTGACAGCAATACCACGTGAACGATTTTCACGATAGGTATCCGTTCCGGTATAACCACGCAGATTCAACCAATTGTTGAAATCATAGGTCAATTGAATCCTGCCGATGATACGGTCACGAGTCTGTTTGTCAAAATCCTTATAGGTTTCCCAGAACACATTGTTGTGATAATTGTAGTTCCAGTTTCTTTCCGTTCCATCAGGATTCTGAAAATCTCTGAGTTTGCTTATATCCACCTGTCGGCCGATCCATTGTGTTAACTGCTGCATCGGGTTCAGTGAAGAATAACCAACATTAGGACGGTTACGTCCAATGAGTCGGATATAGCTTACATTACCGGTTGCAGTAAGTTTATCGGTCAAATGAGCCGTTGTATTCAACGCCACATTGCTTCTGTTCAAAGAACTGTTTGGAATCGTTCCGGCCTGACTGAGGTTCGTAAAGGATAAGCGATAAGTCGCGTTATCTTTGCTTCCGCCGGAAATTGCAAAGTTATTTGAAATGGTGTGGCCTGTATTGAAATAATCTTTCACATTATTGGGATGTGCAACCCATGGTACTGCTTTGCCGTTCGACCACCATTGTGTAATTTTCTGACCGTTTAAACGGGGTCCCCAGCTTTCATCAATACCATCATTTGTTCCACCGCCTTTACCATCAACAAATTGAAACTGTCCATCTGAACCTTGTCCGTAAAGGTTTTGCAGATTCGGAAGAACAGCTACTTGTTGAAAAGTAGTAGTGGAATTAATTGAAATCCCAACGGCTTTACCATTTTTGGGTCCACCGCTTTTAGTAGTTATTACGATAGCACCGTTTGCAGCACGTGATCCATAAAGAGCAGCGGCATTCGGGCCTTTCAGTACGTTAATGGATGCGATGTTATCAGGATCAATATCCATAGCGGCATTACCATAATCAGGGCCGCCACCATAAGCATTATAACTTCTGAAAGTACTGTTATCAATGGGAACACCATCAACAACAAACAGCGGCTGGTTATTTCCGGCCAGTGAACTTACACCCCGTAAAACAATACGTGTAGAACTACCGGGAGTACCTTGTGAACTTGTGATATGTACACCGGCAATTTTACCTTGTAAGTTATTTACGAAGTTAGCAGATCTGTTTGACTCCATGGATTTGGTATTAACATTCTGTGAAGAGTAACCAAGTGATCGCTCTTTACGTTTAATACCGAATGCCGTTACAACGACATTTTCCAACTGTTCAACAGATGGTGATAATTGTACATTAATTGTTGTTTGTCCGGATATGGCCACCGATTTGGCGTCATAACCGATATAAGAGAACACAAGTGAATCAGCACTTTGTGGTACTGACAAACTATAAGCACCGTTAGCATTTGTTGCTGTACCAACGGTTGTTCCTTTTACAAACACGTTTACACCGGGTAAAGACTTGCCTGTTGAGGCGTCAGTAACTTTACCCTTTACATTGCGTTGTTGCGCGTTTACTTGAGATACCATGCCTACTATGAGCATGCAACTCACTAATAGAGTATTCAGTAGAACCTTCTTCATACGATTTATTTATTTGAGTTAGCTAGTTAATTCAGTCCCTTAGAACCTCACGTTCGATTAACTCGATACTGTCTATTAATAAAAATTAATATTCGAAAAATCCAGTCTTTATTTTTAATTAATGCAAAAATCGTATTTTTTTTATTTATATATTTTTTTATACATTAATATGCTTAAGCTCTAAAGCAATGTCTGCCTGCCTTCTATTTTAGTTCGTTTCCCGATAATTAACTATAAAAAGAAGAAAACGTTCTTATAATAAGTCTCACACACGCATTTCCAGTTTTTTTTATCGTCCGCAATAACTATTCTTTTAAAATAAATTAGGATAATTTAATGCTAAGCCTGTTTATACCTGTAATGAATTGTTAATCTTACATACCAGCGAAGTGTGGATTTTAATTCAAATATTAAGACTTCAATATCTCCGTTACGCATATTAACATATGTAAATAATATTCACCTATTATCCTGACATATGAACTTTTTACATACGGGGGGCGGTGTTTATTACGGATTACTTTTATCAGCTGCATATATATTTACATATGGTTCGGTTCAAATAAAATTAATTACACCGGATAAATGTTTGCTATTGTTTTTCTTCATTTCCAATATAATTGTTAACATCCTATACTAAATATTTATATGACAGCGCATCTGATAAATAAAAGTTATTGCTATCTTTATTATTATCCGGCAATCATCCGGTCATAATATTTAGAATGTTAAATCACTGTTGTCCGATAAAATTTCAAAATCTTAAAAACCGGTCTGTCATACGTGGATTAGTCAAATTATGTGGATATGAGAAAAAAGGCCCCCAAAGGTTCTTTTTAGTTAACCGGAATTTCATTGAACTTTTAAGATTATCTCGTTACGAGACACTGTCTCGTAATGAACCGGTGAACACTCTGTGTCCATTCACAGGTTAGCACCCGTCTTCCATTATTCATAAAAAATCACTTTTTTAACATCATTGAACAATTTGATTACGTTTTCCCCCGGACAACAGTGATGTTAAATAGGGAATTCTTCATTAAAATAGTAAAATGCAGAGAGCATAGAATTAGGGAGATTCGATTAAATCATAATTTGCGAACTTCTATTCCTTAATAATTTTTAGAACAGCTAACTGACATTTGTATATTACCTAATCATTAATCAGATGAACCGTTTTAATATTCCGAATATATATCATATATATAGGTATATATTAAATCATCCTATAGATGATAGTAAGCAATACTAAAATCACACACGGATTTACGTTGTTGGTAATAATATTAATTTTATTTCGTAAACTTGATTGCAAAAGTGTGAATGAAGAATTGTATTAACGTTTATATAAATTACTAACTGTCCTATTATTTATGCTAAATTTACCCGGTTGGTAATATCTGTCACATATTCACTTTTTATATAGTTCCAGGTATTTTACACGTAAGATGATCTCCATCTGAACTCTATTTGATATGAGCTTTTATCTGCTTCCTTTCATCGGATTTTTAATAGGCCTAATTGTCACACTAATAGGAGGTGGCGGGGGGATTTTTTATGTATTAATACTCACACTCGGTTATAATGTGGATATGTCGACGGCGGTCTCCACCTCATTAGCAACCATAATACCCACAACATTTGTTGCTTCTATCAGTCACCACAGGTCAGGAAATTTACGAATACGGAAGGGAGTCTATCCTTTATTAGGCGGAATTATCGGTGCTGTCGGGGGTGCATTACTAACATCTCTTTTCGTCGATTCCGTACTCAGGAGAATATTCGGCTTATTCATGCTTGTAATGGGCAGCCTTGTTTATAAAGGCGTTCTAAAGCAATCCAATCCTAATAAATTACTAAAAGGCGACACAACTCCTTCTGCAAAAAAAAAATCGGAAGTGACCAACAAAAAATATTTAGCTTCTGCCGGTTACGGTTTATTAGGTGGAGTCATGGCCGGTATGTTAGGACTCAGCGGGGCTCCACCGATTGTAACCGGCCTGTATTTATTAGGCAACTCAGCCGTTGAGGTTATTGGAACATCCGTTTTTGTTGTACTGGGTATTTCCTGTGTAGGATTATCTACTCATCTTGCCCTGGGACAGGTAAACTGGTATCTCGTGGAAATGCTGGCAATTGGTACGACAGCAGGAGCATTTATCGGGCCTAATTTTCTCAAGTATATCGACACTGCAAAACTGGAAAAATATTATAGCCCGGTATTTTTTATTATGGCAGTTGGCATTGGTTTAATCCTGATTTTTTAGGATTAAAACTGTCCACATTCAGTTTTTTTATTAGCTGCTGATAGCTGATGGTTAAAAGCTTATTACGCAATTAATATATTACCAATCACAGAACATTCTTTCATTCTTCATTTTGCTGAGAAAACTAATAACGGCCGGGATGAGGGTATTCTGGCTTTATTTTTGGCTAAAATTTTATCCGCGGCCTAAAAAATTCCGTTTTCCTTTCTCCTATTTTACAGTTTCTATTCTTTTGGAAAATATTCGAAGAATTTCAGGAATAGACATTTATTCTGCATTCTATATTCTTCATTCTTAAAAATCATGTAGCGTTTTGCAAGTATTAGCCATCCAATACATACAAGAGTATATATTTTTCCAATATCAACGAAACAAATTATCTGTCATACGTATTACAATGTAAACTTTACCATTAACCCCTATTTGAATAATTTTAATTTATGATGAAAATAGTTACATCCGGTAAATACGTATTTCTATCTCTGTTATCAGTACTAATATTTTTGTTTTTCCCAACCCAAACGCTTTGGGCACAAATAAAACAAGACACTACCTCCTATTCATTACAACCATTACATATCAAAAAAAATATTGATATCACCGGTAAATTAACGAACGCTGACTGGAAAAAAGCAAAAACTATTTACATTAAATATGAGGTCCAGCCAAATGACGAAGGTCTTGCCAAAGTTACAACTAAAGTCAAAACACTATACAGTAAAAATTATCTATATATAGGTTTCATTTGTTCTGATCCACACCCCAGGGAAATACGTGCTCATGTAGCAGATCGTGACCAGGATTTTAATGATGATTGGGTAGGCATAATCCTGGATCCCTTCGATAATAATCAGCATGGATATGAATTGTTTGTCAACCCGCTTGGAATCCAGATGGACGGTATGCGTAACAGCGATAATAACGAAGATATGAATTTTGATGCTTTATGGTATTCTAAAGGGGCCATCAATAAATCAGGCTATACCGCGGTCATGAAAATACCGTTTAAAAGCCTCAATTTCCCGAACAGAAAAATTCAAGACTGGTCCATTCAATTCCTCCGCAACTATCCGCGAAGTACCCGTTATGTTTATGCATGGACACATGTAAATATTAATAACCCCTGTATCATGTGTCAAAGTGGTCAACTTGCAGACATGACTAATGTGAAAAATACTAATACGGTTGAAATTCTGCCTTACGCCATAGGATACCAGGGAAGTACGATCAACAACTCCAATGATCCTTCATCGGGCCTGGATAATAAACCGGTAAATGGCCGTATCGGGGGCAGTATTTCTTATTCACCAACATCGACTACCTCCATTAATGCCGTTATTAATCCCGATTTCAGTCAGGTTGAAACCGATGCCACCCAAATAAGCGCTAATCAAACCTTCGCTTTATATTATCCTGAAAAGAGACCTTTTTTCATGAAAGGCGCTGATCTGTTCAATACACCTGAAGATCTATACTATTCCCGTATGATCAACCATCCATTAACTGCAGGCAAATTTATAGAAAATGCCAGCAAATATACACTTGCATTCCTTACGGCATATGACAGAAATGCCCCTTTTATCATACCGGGTCTGCAGAGAAGTTCTCTTATAAAATCGGATGTACATGCATATAGTAATGTTTTACGTGGCAAATATAATATTGGATCCGAATCATATATCGGAGGATTATTGACTACCCGAAATCAGGGGCAGGGATATAATTATGTAGGCAGTATCGACTGGAGCCTGTTACTGGCTGATCATTATTATTTCAGCGGACAGGCAGCTTATTCCGATACCAAAGAGTTGAATGATACGACATTATTTAATGACTCCAGGATATTTGGCACGAGTAAATATGATGCCACTTTTAACGGCCAGCACTTCGGTGGAACCCTTTTATCAACAGAATTCAGCCGGCAGGCGAAATATTATAATTTTTCTATCCAGTACCAATCTTATTCACCGACCTTTCAAACACAGGAAGGATTTATCAATAAAACGGACCGCCGTGTTATTCAGGGTAATCAATCTTTTTCCTATTACCCGGGTACGTGGTTATTATCGCGCGGTGACATATCTGTACATGGATTTTGGCGATATGATTTCAATAATCTGTTGCAGGAACGATGGTTGAATATTGGATGGAATAATCATTTTGCCGGGCAAACTCAATTATATATTGGTTTGCTGCCTCTTAATGATGAGCAATTTAATGGTTATTTTTTCACTAAATTGAATAGAATTATGTTCAATCTGAATTCGAATGCACTTAATGCTTTTTCATTCGGTGGACATTTTGAAACCGGACATTACATTTACCGGGCAGACAAACCGAAAACCGGTCACGGTTACAGCGTATCCGCAAATGCTACGTTCAAGCCTACCCCCCGCCTGCATTTATCCCTGGATTATAGTTATTCCACGTTATCCTCTCTGGATAATAAAACCAATTATTATAGCGGTGATATTTTCCGGTTAAACAGTCGCTACAATTTCTCCCGTAAACTATTCGCCCGTTTTATCACCCAGTACGATTCCTTTAACAAACAAATCCAGGTTTATCCTTTGGTTTATTACAAACTCAACCCTTTTACTATCTTTTATGCCGGGATGACAGATTACATGGATAATTTTAATGAACCTAATGGATTTAACGGGTATAAACAGACGAACCGCGAATTTTTCGTCAAATTTCAATATTTGATCAGGAGTTAGTTGGTGATTTGATGTTGGGAGTCTTTTACAGTCAGTTATCAGCATTCAGCCGTCAGCTTTTTTTAATTAAAAATAAGTAATGAATAATTAGCAATTAGGTAAGTACTTAGAGTACTTCGAGTTTATAAGTACTTAAAGTTGATAAAGCATGGAGGGTTTTGGACTGCAGATTAGTCCGAATTTGGATTAGTGGGATTAATAGATTTTAGGATTACAAGTCGAATCCAATAATCCCTGGATCTGGAAAATCCTAATTCTGACAAATAAAACATAACTAAAGCACCCATATCGAGCTTCTTGCCATTTCGTGTACCTAACTGTACACCAGAAAATAACGGTGGGCTTCACTTTGAGAAGTGGTGTCCACCTATCCTGGCTTCTTGCCCGTTTTAGATGGGCACCACCTTGAAGAGGGAGCCCATCTCTTCAAATCCTTAAAAATAATCCCGGCTCATCCTACCAATCCTGACCATCCGGATTCTAACTTTATGATATTATTTCATATCCAGTACCTAACGGCACACAGGGTATATTATCCATTATTTACGCTCAAAGCCGGTAGGGACGTAGCATGCTATGTCCCTACATACATCGGGCGTTGATATCACTTATGGCAATACCATGGAAGGAAATTACCGCTCCCAAAACCTTTTGGATCGCAATGACAATCAGGACCTTTTTTAATTGATCATTGTAAAAACTCTTACCACTTAACTCTTACTTCTTATCTCGCGAAGCGCGTCATCCGAGTTCTATCTTCGCTTTTTCTTTACGATACGATGCAATTGCGGCCGCAATGTTATCTGTGTGATAACACTGCCCTCTCTTTTTTGCAAGATTGTATCTAATGCGTCCACAACATCACCCGGTGTTAAATGAGCGGCTTCATGTGAATCCGGCTTAAAACTCAGATGATCATAAAATGCAGTATCGGTCATATCAGGCATAATGGTCACTACTTTTACCCCGCTCTTACGCACATCTTCAAAAAGGATATTACTGAAATGCTGAAGTCCGGCTTTAGTCGCCGCGTACGTACCACCCCATTTGCTGCGTATCTCCGCTGTTACGGATGTGATATTGATGATAAATCCTTCTGTTTCCTTCAGGCTTCGCAAAAACAACCGGGTGAGAATCAACGGCGCCGTCAGATTCGTCTGCACCATCTGTTCGATTTGTGATACCTGTAATTCTTCATGCGGGGCGAAATAAGCTACTCCGGCATTATTTATAAGCATATCTATTCGTTTATCCTCCCGATCCAGGATGTCTTCAGCTGCTTGCTCCAATTCCGACATGCTGGTGACATCACAAACTATGGGATGGAAAAGGTCATCCTTATAATTCGTCTTTGAAAAATCCCGTGCCAACCCATATACACGATACCCCTGTTCATTCAAATATTTGGAAACCGCTAACCCTATTCCTGATGATGTACCGGTGACGACGGCCGTTTTCATAAAACCTCAATATTATTTATCACATGTTCCTGTAATAAACCGACAACAAACTGCTCCATTTCTTTTCTTTCTTCATCGCGATAGGTTGTGACTCCATTTTTCGTTTCATAATCATGATACAAAACATCTGTATCAGAACGCTGATGTCGGATACGTTTCAGATATTCTCTGCTCATACGGAAAACGCCCACACTGAAATCATTTATTTGCTGAAGCGGTATATTTTCGGCTAATGTCTCAATAAGCCCGGCATAATGATCTTTCCAGTTCTTGACCCGCATGACAGGATCGATACAGATACGAACGGGCCAGCCGTCTTCCATGGCGGACTTCAATGCCCGAAGCCGGCTTTTTAACGGCGGTGTACGTTTTTCGTATAATTTAGCTATCGTATCCGGTGATAATGTCCAGGCCAGAATTACATTATCTACCGGTTTATGATGACGAATTGCACGGTAATTGGCACTTTTTGTGCGTATCTCAACAACCAATTCCGGATTTTGGGCAGCTGTTTCAATCCACCGGCTGCCAAAGGGAATGATATTCTCAAAAGCTAAAAGGTCGGTATCATAAGAAACAGCCAGGTACATCGGACCATTTTTCAATTCCTCTAAGGTATTCCTGACATAGTCCTCATTATTAACAAACATGACCACATTGGCCGATGGAAACATACCCTGCAAATAACAGTAGTCGCAGTCGTAGATGCAATTTAAAACGAGGGCGTTATAGAAAAAACGATCATAGCCAAAATCGGGTGTTACTTCAGAACCGGAGTAGAG
>Ga0102944_1002063_pt1 | contig 12200 bp, 13 predicted proteins | sample SalPonD_shore_MG_FD_78172 | JGI IMG/M metagenome (GOLD analysis project Ga0102944, IMG submission 78172) | Salt pond soil microbial communities from South San Francisco under conditions of wetland restoration - Salt Pond MetaG... | ecosystem: Environmental > Aquatic > Marine > Intertidal zone >... | reverse complement strand
TCAGAAGGGGAATATTACTTCCGTGAGGAACCGGTGCATAAACTCAGGGAAAAACAACGGACCGAGCTGCACCGGCAGTTTATTGGCTTTGTTTTCCAGGCCTATCATCTGATTGATGATTTAACCGTGTATGAAAACCTGGAAATGCCTTTGTTATACAAAAAGGTGAAGACTTCCGAGCGAAAGAGCCAGGTGGCCGATATGCTCGACCGGTTTGGGATCGTTGCTAAAAAAGATCTCTTCCCGAACCAGTTATCCGGTGGTCAACAACAGTTAGTAGCCATTGCCCGTGCCCTAATCATCCAGCCCCGGTTGATCTTAGCTGATGAACCGACCGGGAACCTTCAATCCAAACAGGGAGAACAGATCATGGATACCCTGAAACAGCTCAACAGCGAAGAAGGTGTTACTATCGTTCAAGTAACACACTCCGAAAAATTCGCCGAATACGGCAACCGGATTATTGAACTTGTAGATGGACGGGTTACCAGTGATCAATTAACAGTAAATCATTAACAATGATCAATTAATAATGAGTAATTAGTAATTGTGAAAAATCACATATGAAACAAAATATCATTCAAAATAAATCTTATGATTTTGCTGTTCGAGTGATCAGGATGTATCAGCTTCTTACAAAGGAAAAGAAAGAATTTGCTTTGTCTAAACAATTTCTTAAAAGTGATACATCAATCGGGGCCAATGTAGAAGAAGCTATTGGGGGAAGTTCCAAAAAAGATTTTTCTCAAAAAAATGAAAATTGCGTACAAAGAAGCCCGGGATACATCGTATTGGTTGCGATTACTAAAAAATACTGATTTTATCGATGATAAGGCTTTTAATTCAATTCATGACGAATGTGAAGAGTTATTGAAATTGCTCTATTCAATTATAAAAAGCTTTAAACCCTAATTGCTCATTTTCCATTGCTAATTACTAATTGATACGCGATCAGCAGCGGGCAAAAAAAAGCTGATGGCTGAGTGCTAAACACTGAATGCTATAATAATTCTGTAACAATTAATCCTATTTCTGTTCTATGTTATGGAAATGTTCGTCAAATAAAACAATACAATCAAACATTTATTAATAATTGATTGTATCACTATTTCATGATTATACTTGCTGTTGACGAGATCTCAATATATAACTTAGTTTACATACAGGATGAATAAATTCGGCTATTTACTACTGGTTATTGGTTTGTTTGTAGGGTGTGCATCCTCCCAAAAATTATTAGAGAAAGGGCGTTATGATAAGGCCATATCAAAATCCGCTAAAGCATTGCGAAAACATCCGAATGACGCAAAGCAACTTCATGTTCTCAAAGAGGCATTCACGAAAGCGAACGCGTTCGATAAGGAACAAATTGATTTCCTGAAAAAAGAGGATCGAAAAGAAAATTCATTTAAAATTTATAAGCTCTATACTAGTCTGAAAAACCGCCAGGATGTGATTCGCTCGATTCCAACTAAAGACCGGGAACAATTCACTCTTGTTAATTATGATGATCAAATCATTAATTCTAAAAAGCGGGCTGTTGATAATTTTTACCAGGAAGGTTTGACTTTATTAAACCGCGGCGGTAAACAGAACGCACGGGTTGCTTTCCTCGATTTCGAAAAAGTCTCAAATATCTATCCGAATTATCAACATGTGAACCGGCTTATTAATGAAGCTCATTATGCCGGCATGAATAATGTCCTGTTCCGTATTAAAAACAATTCAAATGTCATCCTGCCAAAAAATTTCAACAGCGAATTAAAGAAAATAAGTTTAAAAGGACTCAACACACGATGGATCAATTATGATACCTACCAGGATACCAGTATTAATTATGATTATTATATCGTATTGAATATTAATAAGATCAAAGTTTCGCCCGAAGCAATCGACCGGAAATCGTACACGGATATAAAAAAGATTCAGGATGGTATGAAGTATGTACTCGATGCGAACGGTAATGTGAAAAGAGACTCAGCCGGAAATGATATTAAAGTGCCTAATATGGTAACAGTAACAGCCAACGTCACCGAATCGATTCAACATAAAGAAACTCTAATAGGCGGGTCTATCGATTATGTAGATTTGGTAAGTAAACAACTAATTAAATCGGACCCGGTATCGGTTCACTCTGTATTCAACCATTATTCCGCAGATTATAAAGGAAATAAGAAAGCGCTCTCTAAAGAATCACGTAAAATAATTGGTGGACACCCGGTTCCGTTTCCATCAGACAAACAGATGCTAATGGATACTGCCCGGCTATTAAAAGATCATTCAAAAACCATCATTTATAATAACAAACGAATTTTGGCAGATTAATCTCGAAATAGCGCAGTACTTTCTACAACTGATATAAATAGAAAATGTAATCGGTTAAAGGTGGCTCATATCCAAGTTTCCGTATTCGGAATGTCATTTGGGCCCTATGATGCGTGGAGTGATTTAATACATGGGTTAATAAATCACGCAACGGAATATGGTGCGGTACCCCTTTTGAGTTCACATAATCCCGTTTACGATCCAGTTCTACTTCATCTACCGATTTTAAGAGATTTCGGTATTTGTCATTTATATTAAGTAATTGATCGTTCCATTGATCCGGAGGGATCAATTTTTGCATATCAATTTCGGATTTCCCCTGATCGATTCGTTCAAACCACATTTGTTCGATATCAATAATATGACTCATTAACGATTGTAAACGTTCATCGTCGATGTTATTCTCGAAAATGGCATTGATGACATTCTCACATGCCCACTTATCATACCGGAACAGCCTTGTAAAATATTGTATCATTTTAGTATGTAGTTAGTTACAGGTATATTATTAAGTTAGTCAAAAACGTAAACAATTTTTAATAACAGATTGTTCATCAACTATTGAGGATAGATAACAGATGAGATAAAAATTTGAATTTTGATATAAATACCCGAGGCCATATTTGGATCATTTTTAAATCCAAAAATCCATTAATCTAAAAAATCCAAATTCAGACTATATAGAACACGGATGACGCAGATGACGGTTGATTTAAAATTAACCGTCTTTTTAAATCCTATAAAATAATCCCGCCCATCCTATCAATCCTTCCCATCCGGATTCTAAAACCTTAGAGACATTCTTTCACATTCCGTACCTAACAGCACGGCGTATCTTTGCAATAATTCTATTTCTACCTATATCGTGTACCTTATGGAACACAGGAGAAAATGATCAAATAAATGTTATCAATGAATGATTAGGAAATAAACAACATAGCAAAGAACATATGTTTAAAGACCCAATTAACGAGCTCCCGGATCGGGGTCCGGGTTGACTTTTTAGTGGAGGGGAAAATGGTCTGTAGTCCGTGGTCCATTAAAAAAAATCTGCTTAAATCCGCGGAAATCTGTGGCAAAAGAAAAGGCAACGGATTTGAGGTGAGATGATCCGTTACCTTTAAAATTTCCTCTTTCGAGGTTTTCTATGGTATATAAATGTAACAAATTAGATAAGGAATTGTTTATAATTCTCATCGAATCATTACTATAAATTATTGTTGTATATGTATTTATATTAATATATATACATGCACTAATTATTTTTTTAACTGTATTTTCTTTTTCCCATATTATTCCTGCCCATTATTACATTTAAAAAACGGGTAGCTGGCAATTCGATCTGGTTAATGGAAATTATTAATATCAATACACATATATTTAATTATGAAAAACCGATGCGGTTGGGTTTCTGATGATCTGCTATACATTGAATATCATGATAAGGAATGGGGCGTTCCGGTTCATGATGATCAGACACATTTTGAATTTCTGATACTTGAAGGCGCACAGGCCGGATTGAGCTGGATTACCATACTACAAAAGCGTGAAAACTACCGGAATGCATTTGATCAATTTAATCCTGCTATCATAGCCACCTACGATAAGGATAAAATCGAGGAATTATGTAATGACAGTGGTATCATCCGCAACCGCTTAAAGATAAAGGCTGCCGTTACAAATGCACGAGCTTTTTTATCCATTCAGAAAGAATTTGGCAGTTTTGATCATTACATATGGAATTTTGTTGATGGCAAACCTATTCATAATGAATGGACTACACTTGGGGAAGTACCGGCGAAAACAGGATTGTCTATTGAGATGAGCAAAGCTTTAAAAAAACGCGGGTTCAAGTTTGTGGGTCCTACCATATGCTATTCTTACATGCAGGCTACCGGCCTTGTGAATGACCATGTTACATCGTGTTACAGATATAAACAGCTGGTAAATAATACATAGATGCCGGTCTATTCAATACTTTTTTTGCATCATTTACAAACATTTATAATATCAACAGGATGAAAGCTTTACATTTGAATAAACGATAAATAGATTGATCGATAATAACATTTATTTATGTCTCTCTTAATTACATATAACTAATCTGACATTATCTGAATTCCTGTACATTTGGGTTACCTGTTGTCTAATACTATTACCGATGGTAATGATGTCGCTCTCAATTCGCATCATGGAGTGCGAATACCGGGATTTCATATGAAGATGATCACAAAACTAACTGCAACATTTTATCTGACGGATTCTTTAAAATAAAATTTAGAATTATGGTGCTTTTCCCATTTTTATCAATTAATTACAGCCCAGATAATAACTAAAGGAGCAAATATGATTAAAACTACTGAACATAGTGTGCTAAAGTATTTAGCACTAACTTTGATCATTTTGATTAGCGGACCACTTTTAGGTAAATCCTACGCCTTGTCCTCTAAACAAAATGATACTACTGATGTATTTAGAAATATAAATTTCCGGGATATAGGTCCGGCTATAGCTGGTGGACGCGTTAGTTCTGTTCAAGGTGTACCCGGTAATCCCGATGTTTATTATATTGGTGCTGCCGGTGGTGGTGTCTGGAAAACAACAAATGGGGGAAATTCCTGGAAAGCCATTTTTAAAGATCAACCCACTTCGTCCATCGGGGCCATCGCCATTGCTCCTTCCAATCCAAATCTCGTTTGGGTGGGAACCGGAGAAGCCAACATACGCAATGATATAATTGATGGTCACGGTGTCTATTTTTCACCCGATGCCGGCGCCACATGGAAATCCATTGGATTAAATGATGTAGGCCAAATATCAAAAATTGTTGTCGACCCAAACAATCCCAATACGGTCTTTGTAGCTGCTATCGGTCATGCCTGGGGGCCCAACAAAGAAAGAGGGTTATTTAAAACTACCGATGGTGGACAACATTGGAAGAAAGTATTATTTGTTAACGATTCCACCGGTGTAACCGATGTTATTTTCAAGCCCGGCAACCCTGAAGTTATGTTTGCTGCTACCTGGAAAGTTATGAGACGCCCGTGGACACTGATCGATGGTGGTAAAACGAGTGCCATTTACAAGTCGACCGATGGGGGAGATACGTGGACAAAAGTGACCAAAGGATTGCCATCCGGTAACATCGGACGTATTGCTTTTGCAACCTCTAAATCAAACCCTGATCATATTTATGCGCTTGTAGCTGCTAAAAACGGTACATTATATGATACACACGACGGTGGACAAAGCTGGGACAAAGTAAGCAATAACCATCAGCTTGATGTCCGCCCGTTTTATTTTTCGACCATGGCAGTGGATCCGACTAATGACAACCACGTTTATTTTCTTTCATTCCGGATGTCGGAATCAACTGATGGTGGGAAGACCGTTAAAACAATCGCGAAGGGTGTTCATGTCGACTACCATGCGATTTGGATCGATCCGACGAATCCGAATCGAATGATCGTCGGTAATGACGGCGGAGTATACATATCTCGTACAGCTGGTAAATCATGGCATTATTGTGATAATATGCCAATCGAAGAATTCTATGAAGTTGCTGTTGATTCCAGTACGCCATTTAACCTGGGTGGTGGATTACAAGACAATAATGCATGGTACGGACCATCAAACAATATTCACGGAGGCAGTATCAAAGGGCGCCACTGGTTTTCAGTTGCCGGTGGTGATGGTGAATATGTGGTCCCCGCACCAAGCAATCCAAATATCGTCTATGCTGAATCACAGAACGGTTACATAAGCCGGACAGATCTGAAAACGGGAATCAGAAACTCCATTAAACCTACTTTTAAAGGAGTCAGTATGATCAGCCCGAAAGATCTGAAATACCGTTATAACTGGACAACCCCGATTGCCGTATCTTACAAAGATGCCAATACCGTTTATCTCGGAGCGAACGTACTGTTCAAAACAACCGATGGCGGTAGAACCTGGGATGCGATAAGTCCGGATCTGACCAGAAATGATAAAAGTACCCAGGTTAAGGCTGGTGGCCCCGTGGCACACGATATGAGTGGAGCGGAAACATACGGAACCATTCTTTCGATCGGATTATCCAAAAAAGATCCGAATGTTATATGGGTCGGTACTGACGACGGACAGATACAGGTTACCCGTGATGGCGGGAAAACATGGGATAATGTTTCAAAACACGTACCCAATCTTCACAAAGGTGGTCGTATTTACCAGGTTGGTGTCTCACCATTCAATCCCGGTACCTGTTATATCACGGTCAATTATCATATGATGGACAACCCGCATCCGTATGTTTATAAAACGTCAGATTACGGACATAAATGGAAAGAAATTGACAATGGTCTTCCGGCTGATTTTCCGGCAAATGTAGTTCGCGAAGATCCCAATCAAAAAGGTTTCCTCGTCCTGGGAACTGATAATGCATTGTATTATTCCAATAATGATGGTGATAGCTGGAATAAGATCAAAAGCAACTTTCCAACAGCACCTGTATGGGATGTCAAATTTGTGAAACGTGATCATGATTTGGTTCTTGCTACTCACGGACGTGGATTATTTGTCGCTGACAATATTCGACCATTTGAGGAAATGAACAATAATATCAAAAATGATAAATTTCATCTGTTTTCCTTGCAACCGGCCGTCATGATCAATCGCTTGTATCAGGATGGTTCCAATGAGCCCGGTCATTATTCCGCTCCCAATCCACCCTCCGGCGCTGTTATCGATTACTACCTGAAACATTCCATCAAGAAAAACAAAGAGGAGAAAAAAGAAGGTAAAACGCCGGTCAGGATTACGATTACCGATTCCAATGGTAAAGTAGTAAACACTTTATACGGTCCTGCCAAACCCGGTGTTAACAGGTTTGAATGGAATCTTCGATATAAAGGAGCTAAAAGATTAACCATTTATGGCAATGAACATCACAACGCCAACAACAGCAGAGGACCTGAAGTACTGCCGGGAACGTATAAAGTAAGTGTTACCGTAAATGGCAAGACACAATCACAATCTTTAGAAGTTAAACCGGATCCAAATCTTCCGTTTGATATGATGGCTGCCCAGAAACGCAATCAAGCCATGTTCCGTGCTATGAATGACGTTTCAGCTATGACTCAAATGTTAAATGAGATTCATGATTTGCATACGCAAATTGGCAACCTGAAGAAGACCATAAACAAGCAGGATAACAGTGATCAGTATAAAGCTGTGGTCAAACAAGCCGGCAAACTGGATAAAAAGCTGATGAAGATTAAGGATGAGGTTATTGAGACTAAAGCCCAGCATGGTGTTGGTGAAGATGACATACACTATCTGTCTCATCTGTACAGCTGGTTCCGCCGCATGGGATATTCACTCAGTTCTTATGATCAGGAACCAACACAACGTGCGATGAGTTATATGCAGGAACTTGAGGGCAAGCTGCATCCGTATATCACTAATTTCAATAGTATCCTTAATAAGGATGTTACAGACTTCAATAATGCAGCCAAAGCTCAAAACTTACCAACGCTTCTGGCAGGCAAACCCGTTTCAATGTAAACATAATTGAACAACAAACAGAAGAGGCCGTCCTGTTTGCAGGTGCGGCCTCTTTTTTTAAGAATATGATAATCGATTCCGGATGCCGGAAGTTCGTGAAGCTTTATCGTACTGTATAATAAGTGTCATCCGTGCGAATCCGTGATTCAGACAGAAAAACAACAAACCCGCCTAAAGCGAACTTATCCAAATCCAAATCAACACTGCCCTTTGGCTATGCTATACAAATCTTCATTCGTTTATTACCTCAAATTATCTTACCTTTATACGTTTTAAATTAACAATGGTTTATCGTCTACCTATTAACATAACAATATACCGTATCCAAAAAGTTATTAGTTACAAACATATAAGTCGTGATATTTAACTCCCGTCTGCTATTAGTCACATATTATCATCAATCCCAATTTTACCTATGGCAATGAATAGAAAATCTGATGAAAAGATTAACTGGATAAGTACGAGTGCTTTCTGGATCGTTCACTTATCATGTCTGGCAGCTTTTTGGACAGGATTCAGCTGGACAGCCGTTATTGTCTTACTTTTAACATACAGTGTACGCATGTTCGGTATAACTGCCGGTTATCATCGCTATTTCTCTCACCGTTCATTTAAAACGGGCCGGATCTTCCAATTTATTTTAGGTGCGTTTGGAGCGGCATCCGCCCAGAAGGGGCCATTATGGTGGGCTGCTTTACACCGGCATCATCATAAGTATTCCGATACTGAAAAAGATATTCACTCCCCCGCAAGACGTGGTTTTTGGTGGAGTCATGTAGGTTGGATTTTATGTGACAAATATAATAAAACCGACTATGACCTCGTACATGACCTGGCAAAATATCCTGAATTAAAATTTCTAAACCGTTTTCATCTTATACCACCCATTTTGCTTGCAGCAACATTATTTGGCTCAGGGTATGTAATTAATTTGTTTTTTCCTTCTCTCCACACTTCGGGATTACAATTGCTGATTTGGGGATTCTTCATCAGTACCGTTATGGTATATCACGGAACCTTTTCTGTTAATTCATTGGCGCATGTATTAGGACGAAAACGTTTTAATACCAAAGATGACAGCAAAAACAGCTTATTGATAGCACTTTATACTTTTGGGGAAGGCTGGCATAACAACCATCACCGCTATCCATCTTCGGAGCGTCAGGGTTTTTATTGGTGGGAAATAGATTTCTCTCATTATATGCTGAAAATTTTATCCTGGTTTCATATTGTCTGGGATTTGCGAACCCCACCCCAAAAAGTATATGCCGAAAAAAGATATTTGAAACGGCCGGTCAAGTTTTAAATGTTTAAATTGGAAATATATGGCACTTAAAATCCTTTGCCCAACCAATTAAAGACTATTTTATCCGAATTCAATATTGCATATATTATTAAATAATTATATTGTTTTATAAATATTAAAAACATCTAACTGTTTATCTAAAAAAAGGATAAGAGTATGAAAGTAAATATTGGTTCAGCTGACAGAACGATTCGTTTTATCTTAGGTATCGTTATTATCGCACTTGGATTTTACTATAAGAGTTGGTGGGGAATTGTAGGAATTATACCATTAGGTACTGCATTTATCCGGTTTTGCCCTCTTTACCTTCCATTCGGACTGTCAACAGCCCCCAAATCTGCTGAAAAATAATAGGTTATAAAACCCCGGATTTTCAAAACGTTAATAGGATAAATTCGGGGTTTTATATTCATCACCTTAGCTTCTGTCCACCTATTCATTTTCAATAATGGCACTAACAACATGAAAGATTTTTGGAATAAACGATACAAACGGGAAGATTTTGTTTATGGCATAACTCCCAATGCTTTTTTTAAACAATTTATCGATACACATAAACCCGGTAAGATCCTATTGCCGGCCGATGGTGAGGGACGCAACGGTGTTTATGCTGCTTATAACGGTTGGGAAGTGGATGCTTTCGATTATAGTGAAGAAGCCAAAAAGAAAGCCATCCGGCTGGCAGATAAATATGATGTGCAGCTGAATTATACCGTAGAAGATTTTGAATCTGTTACTTTTCCGGAAAATCATTACGATGCTGTGGCCCTGGTTTATGCTCATATGCCCTCCGATACCCGCAGAAAAATTCATCGCAAACTCATTAAGAGCCTGAAAAAAGGTGGAATGTTGATATTAGAAGCCTTCTCTAAAGAACAAATGAATTATTCATCCGGTGGTCCCAAAAATATTGATATGCTTTATAATCCCGAAGATCTCAAAAAAGATTTTGAACGATTGGATATTACCTATCTTGAACAAATGACTATTCACCTGGATGAAGGAGAGCATCATCAAGGTGAAGGAAATGTAATACGATTGATAGCAGAAAAATCAAAATAATCTGTTAGATTACTGTTAGTCTTACTATTCGTTATTGCAGGGAGGAGTTTATGCGTGATTATTTGGGTATATTTATTTCTGTTTTGCTTTTAAGCCTGCCGGTCGTTCTAAAAGCCCAACAAAATACCCCGAAAGACAGCCGACTTGAACAACTTACACGATTAAATGGATGGGTTATTTATTCGGCTATTTTCAGCTTACCACAGACACACCATATTTTTCTTGATGCTGCCGGTGACGAAGCATGGCAAACATATCAACCCGGTGATATGCCCCTGCATTTATCAGATGAACAGAAAGCTAATATTCTTAGTAAATCGGCTCTTTATTTAAAGGGATTAACAGAATACCAACAACATCAATATTTGGGTCAGTTAGTTGACTGGATTATATCTGAGCGCCAATTACAGATTTACAAACAATTGACCAGTGTTGAACAAACCTTGGCAGTATATTATCAGATCCATGAGACACGAAGTTTTTTCAAGCCTTACCTTCAATCTAGGGGGTTAGATCTAAATACGGATCCCAAAATGGTTGCGGCCACTCTTTCGTCAGCGGAAGGTTCGGAAATCACGTATCAGATTCTTAACCGACTGGCACTCATGAATCAAAAAGAAAAACTGACATTCTTCCGTAATTTCTATGATCATTTAATAAAAGATTTACCAAAATGGTAGTTCAGAATACAGAATATAGAATTATTGTTTTCCGGGGATAAACTTTGCTCAGTGGTTCCAATGAGGCAAAAATCTCATTACCCTCATTCGTCTCCATTTCGCTAAAAAACCCCAATACTCCTTTACGGGATTGGCCTGATTCAGGAACCATAAAATATGTTTTTTTACGCTGTATCCCACCGGATTCGTAACGCCTGTTTTTCTAAGGCCGGAGCCGCCCAAAGATGCATGGATGTTTTTGGACGGATCACAAAAACTTAATCGAATTCAAGTTGAATCTTTAACTAAGGTGAGGGGCTTACTTTTTTAGATTTCAATAAAATCTGACTTACTCACGTATAAAATAGCGATTATTATGGAATTTGAAATTTAACCGGATAACAGTGATTTCGAATTTTAACAGTTCAATATCGCTTACTATCATTCTTCTGCTTTAGCCATATTTTTAAGCTCAAGCGGTACATCCGAGAAAATTTTGCGCTGATAATTCGGAGAGTTTGACTCAGTAACAGCCATCGGTTTTCGGGGTTCTTTAATCGTCACTTTGGTTGTATTTGGATCAATTCTTTTAACAATAACCGTCAAACTATTTTCAGTAACAGACCGGCCATGAAAATAACCTGTATTATTCTTCTCACATTCAATTTCATAAGTATCATTATCTACCTTTTTAGTATCACTGATATCAAGCCATGCCTTTTGTATAGCTGTAGATGTGGCATGTAAAACGGTATTTAAATCAGCATTATATGTATTTGAGCCATGATAATGGTAACCATTCTTTGTAGATGCGCATCCGGAAAATAGAGATACCGACATAAATAGCATGATTACCGGAATAAATAGTTTTTTCATAATTCAATACTTAATAGATTAATGTTGCATAGATGTGCGATAGATTCTTAATCTTGATACATTTGCAGACATGTTTTATTTATTTTGCAAAATAATTCCTGAAAATGCAAATAGACTTAATTAGAATGTGTCTAATTGATATTTATAAATTTAAGTTCCTATCATAACGTTTATTACATTGCATCCACGATATTCATATATACCATTTTAAAATTATACTTACAGATTCTTGAAAGCGATTTTAGTTTAATCCATATTCATTGATTATTATCGACAATTAACTATTTCACTACCTAACATATACTATTCAATGGCCAAAAAGAACTCAAATAAACTTGCATTATCAATCATCACCTTCATTTTCTTTATGTGGGGATTCCTTACCGTGATGAATGATATTCTAATTCCGCATTTGAAATCCATGTTTC
>Ga0102944_1002059_pt1 | contig 12220 bp, 6 predicted proteins | sample SalPonD_shore_MG_FD_78172 | JGI IMG/M metagenome (GOLD analysis project Ga0102944, IMG submission 78172) | Salt pond soil microbial communities from South San Francisco under conditions of wetland restoration - Salt Pond MetaG... | ecosystem: Environmental > Aquatic > Marine > Intertidal zone >... | reverse complement strand
CTCATGAACATTATATTTGTATTCTGATAAAATTTCTCTAAAATTTTCTCTTATTTCTTTAAAATCTTCAGTAAAGGTTAATTTTAATAGATCTCTTATCTCTTGATTTTCAAAATTTTTTAAATTTTTGTAAATGGTCTCTAAATCCACTTTTTTCCCTGTAGTACTACATAATTGCAACAAATCTATAGCATTGGCGATCTTACCTTTTGATAACCGAAAAAGGAATTCTACAACACCTTGACCTAATTCCAGTGATTCAGATTTAGCAATCTGATTCATTAAATTTTCAAAATTACTATAATTTATTTGCGGAATTAAAAAAAGCTGACATCTTGAAACAATTGGATCAATTATACCTGAAATTTTGGTAGTAATTAGTATCATTCTACAGTTTGATCCATATATCTCCATCAATCTTCTGAAGCCTTGTTGATCAGATCCTAATCTTTCAAAATTTTTAACAACAAGAATTTTAAAAGGAATGTCTCCAATTGCTTTTAATTGAACAAATGGTTTTATTTTTACTTGTATAAAAGCAGGCGTAGTTATTTTTTTCCCTGCCATACTTCCAATTCTGCTGGTAGAAATATATGCATCTGAACGTGCTTGCGCTCTCTCTTCTTGTGTTAAACCTAAATCAGCATAGACTAATTTAAAGTTTGCATCATAATAACGTCCTAAAAACTCCTTAGCAAATAATCTTGCTATTGTTGTTTTCCCTATACCTTCTGCTCCAGTGAATAATAGATGTGGAAAATTCCCTTTTTGAATTATTTCCTTCAACCGTGAGATAGTACTTTCTCTTCCAGTTATCTCATCTAGATTTTTTGGTTGATATTTTAACCTCCATATAGGAGAATTATTTACCATTTTTGATCATTAAGTGTTTTTTAATTATTATTTGCTATTAGAAACAATTGAAGATAAAAGGGCTGTTAATTGTATCTCCTCATCCCCACCTTGGCTAATTTTGAAATCTATTTCACCAAAATAAGCAATAAGTTGAGATTTTCTAATAGGACTTAAATCTTTTAAATCTGGGATTATCCTTAATAATTGTCGAATAAAATTACGACTATCTAAATATTCTATGGAATTAAAGATGGTTCTTGTTTTTAGAAAATCACTCTTTAACAATGCTTCTTTGAGGTCTGCAAACACAGTGTTTTCGATAAATCCAGAGATTTTTAAAAGTTCATCTACATTAAGACTTTTAATTAATTCCAGCGAGACTGCCATCTGAAGGGTATTAATAGCTTTTCTTAAATCCCCTGAGGAGATAAAAAATAGAGTATCAAAAAATTCTTCTTCTCTTTCTTTTGGAATAGATAAATTCTCTTTTTTCGCGATAAGTTTTAATTTTTCTACTATTTTTTCTTTAGGTAGGCTTACAAATCTAAAAACAGCACATCTTGATACAATTGGGTCGATTATCTGGTTAATATAATTACACATAAGTATGAACTTCACGTTAGTAGGGGCACTCTCAATTATCCTTCTTAATGTTTGTTGAACTGTTTTTGGAATATTATCAGCTTCGTCTAAAATTACTATTTTCAACTCATTTTCTGTAATGATCATATTTTGATTTACAAAATCATTGAGTTTTTCTCTTACAAATTTCATTCTTACAGTATCAGAAGCATTTAATTCCAAGACATTTCGATAATATTTTTCCCCTGTGAGTAATTTATTTGCGATTATTAGAGCGGTACTTGTTTTTCCAGTCCCCGCTGGACCAGAAAAAATCATATGCGGCATATCAAATTTTCTTTTGACGAATGATTTTAGGTTATTTACCGCAATATTTTGACTAACTATTTCACTAAAATCTTTTGGTCTATATTTCTCAACCCAAGGACTTCCTAAATCAATGCTCATAAAAAATATTCAACACTTCTTATTTGTTAGGATAATCTTTTTCAAGGTCTAATTCGAGTACTTCATATCGTTTTTCAAAGTTCATTTGCTTGTAAAGTTTAGCTGCGCGTTTAGCTTGTTCTCTAATATTTACTTTAACTTTTTCGACTTGAATTTTCTTTAAATGTTCTAATGCCTTCTTTAGAAGAGTATGACCTATACCTCTTCGCCGATAATTCTCTTTTAAGAAAAATTGTTTTATATATCCTTCAGATTTCCCAAAAGGATCAATACGAAGTTCAGCAATTATCATACCCGCAACTTCTCCACTGCTTTCGTCAGTGGCTATTAAAATTCCGTGCCTTTGAAGGGGATCAAACAATCTTCTTCTAATACCCCAATCAAACCTTTTAGGCTCAAATTCTTCTCCCAAACCTTCAACTAAAAGTTTTGTAAGCTCCTTTAGCGCATTAATTTGCTCTGGTGAAGCAATTTCTACTTTGATATTATTATTTTTACTCATAATCTTTGATTGTAGTTTTAATAAGGCTTCGTTTTATCATTTATTGTTATTATTTAATTTAAATTTTCTTTACTCCTAATTAATAAAATCATGAGACCTATGTTAAATTTATTCTATTCTTGATAAACTCAAGATCACCTTGAAATAAATTGGATTTTTTTTTATATTTCTCATTTCAATCTTAAAAACTAAAATAAAAAGAGCAGGTGAACAAGAGAATTAATTCTCAAATACAATTTAAGATTTTAAATTTTTACAAATTGGTATAATAAATAAGAAGGAAAAAAAGATTTGTCTTATCTCGGGGAAGTTCCATCCCACGCCTTTACTGATGGATCCACATGCCCACATACAGGACATTCCTCTGAGACTTCCCAAGTTTCTAACGCGGGATGCACTCTTGTGTATAGATTTCCACACTCTTCACAGACTAAAAATTTGGCCCCGCAATTATTACACATTTTCAATTGTCCATTTTCCACGAATCTGAATGTTCGATTAATGATTTTTTGCGAAATGCTTAAATTCTCATCCATTCATCGTGGGCAATTCTAAAAGAGTCTCCACCGCATTCAGAACAATGTTTGCCATCAAATTCTTCAGCCATTTTACCTCACAATAATTATTTAATTACACTTATTTTCAGTATTATTGTTATCTCTATATAAATTTTACAAAATTCAAATTTTATTTAATTATTTTTGACTTAAATTTAATAAAAATTTTTTCAATTAGATAATAAAATTGGAGATTAATAAACCTAACTTGCTTTTTTATTGTAGACTTTTTGATTCTAAGTTAAAAATCAATGAATCCTCAAAAAATAAAGGAATAAAAATTCTGAATTAAAACTACATCTTCAGTTTTTTAGTTTTTGTCTTATCTTCGTCAGGATTTACATCTTCTAATTCTTTTATTAATCGAACAACCTTATCATCAGTTAGAGCTTCACTAAATTTTACTAACATTTCATAATCTCTTACAAAGAGACCCTTACGTTTCATAGGTTTTCCATCTGATTTAAGAGGATTTATCTCTAAGAACAGCATAGGCGGTCTCGTTTTACTTCCAGGTACTTTTACAACAAAAACACCAGGTATTGGTGTTTCCATTTTTGCCCACTCTTCTGCATTTTTTAGGTGTTCTATCAATTGAGCTTGAATATCAGACATTTTTTTATCACATTGTTCACAATGTATATTGTGGTTACACAATAATATTGTGACATACTTAAATAATTTTTCACTAAATTTTTTAATAAGTTATGTTTTATGATAATATAATATATATTTTGTTTATCTTTCTAACGAAATAGTCTAAAAAGTAAATTTCCTATTTCTGTCGGATTTCTTGGGGCCTATTTCCACTAAATACTTAAATATCACCTCGGTATATATCAATATATTAAATAAAATAATTGATGATTAAATGAGATTGATAAGTGTAAACTTACCTGAAACTTATTTGGAGATATTAGAAATGTTAGTTGCTGATGGGAAATTCCCAAATAGATCCGAAGCGATTAGGGTGGGTATACGAGATCTAATTAAAACAGAATATCGTATTGAAGAGAAAATTAAAAAAGAATATGGGTCTATTAGTGAACCAAGAATAGAAACAGAAACGCAAGAAAATATAGTTTTATAATTTAATACTTTTTATTCTTTCTTCTTTTTATTATTCATCAAATCTTTTCAGTCTATTCCGTCTCTCTGCTCTTCTTTTGGCTATTTCTGATTTCAAACCCTCTAGTTTCTCTTCATGTTTTACGCTTTCAGCAATTTCATATCCCATTTCCTTTTTATAAAATGAAATTTTATCTTCGAGGGAAGAGATTATCTCTTTATCAACATTTAAGCTCTCTAAATTAAATTTGGATTCATTCAACTCAGAAATCGCTTTCATATAATTTTTGTTTTTAATAGAACGTTCAGCTTTATCTAATGCTTCATAACTAACAATAAATCTATTATCCTCAGTCATATGGGGAGCCATCAAAACAATTAATGGAAGATTTGACTCTTCTTTTATGATTTCTATAACATTTTGAATTTGTTTTTCTGAATCCTTATCGCTAACTTCCTTCTTCTTTTCTAACAATTTTACAAGAGCTTCATTATATTTATAATTATTAATTAAAACTTTAGCAAGTTCTAATTTATCCATCACTTCTTCTTTGGGTTTTTCAGCACGTTTTCTTTCCCCCAACCGTCTTCGTTTCTCCTCAATTTCTTTACGTTTTTGTTCCTCATCCATTTTTTCTTTCTCTTTTATTAATTCCCTCAATTCTCTCTCTTCTGCCCTCTTTTTCTTTTGAGATTCTTGAATTCTTTCTGCGTTTGCTCTTTCTCTTTCGAGATTATATAATAACTCATTATTAATTCTTGATACTTCTATATCCCAATTGACTTGCATAAAAAAGTCTCTCGCTTTGATATATTTTTGATATGCTAGGTCAAATTCTCCAATATCTACCAAATCAGTTCCCTCTTCTAATAATTTAAAGGCTTCATCTGTGATTGCCTTTTCCTTACGCTTTTCCTCTTGAACTCGTAATATTTCTTTTCTTTTCTCTTCCTCTTCCAAATTCTTTAACGTATGCATCCTTTCTATTCTTTCCTCTAATTCTTTCTTAAATTTCTCCTCTTCTTGCTTTTTCTCCTCAATAAATTTTTGTTCCTTTTCATATTTCCGTTTTTCTCTAAGAATGGAATTAATTGATTCTTCTACTAAATCAATACCTGTATTCCATTCGATATTTTTGAATATTTCTTTACATTCTTTATACAAGGTAATTGCTTCTTCAAAATTATTTTGTTTTAGTTCTTTCTTTGCTTTTTCCATTAATCCAAAGGCGCGATCCTTTTGTTTCTCAAAAATTTCTTTTCTTTCTCTTTCTTTCTCAAGTATCTTTTCTTGTTCCTCTAATAGTTTTTGTTCTTCTTCCTTTGATTGTTTTATTAGTTGATGTTGTTCCAACATTTCATCTTTTTCTCTTGAAATTCTTTCTCGTTCAGCGATTCTTAATTTTCTATCTTCAATTAATTTTTGATTATAATAATTTATGGATTGAATCATTTTGTCAGCTTCGTTTTCCCAACCAATTTCTTTAAATAATTCACTTGCTTGCCTGTATAGATGAATTACACGTTCATAAGGACAATCGATATCTAAAATATTTTCTTTTTGGATTTTCTTATTATACTCTTTTGCCATTTCTAAGGCTTTATCGATAATATTAAACGCTTGTTCCTTTTGCTTCTCATATCGTTTTTGAGCTTCTTTTTGCTTAAGAATTGATTTTTCTTGTTCTTGTAAAATTTTCTTTTCTTCTTCTTTAGATTTTTCCATCAATTTTTGTTGCGCTAATAATTCCAGCTTCTGCCTTTTTAGCCTTCTTTGCTCTATCTGTTTTAATTTCTTATCATCTTCTAATTTCTTCTTATAATAATTTATAGATTCATTTAATTTCTCTGCTTCTCGCGACCAACCAACTTTTTGAAATCTTTCTCTAGCTTCTTTATATAAATCTATTACTTTTTCATACGGAGCTTCATGATTTAGAATTCCTTCCTTATCAATTTTTTTTTGGTAGTCCTTTGCAAGATTTTCTGCATTGGTGATTATTTGAAAAATTTCGTCATAAATATTTTTCTCCCTTTCCCTTTGCATTTGAACCTCAGCATATGCCTTCTCTGTTTCTCCTTCGATATCCTTCATAGTTAATTCAATAGGGCTACTAACTTCCCCTGCCTTTACCTTTTGTTTCTCTAATTCTCTTAATCTTTCATCCTTTTCCCTTTTTTCTTTATAGAAATCGATTGTTTCATATAAACGAACCGCTTCATTTTCCCATCCGATTTCAATTAATAAATCTTTGGCATTTTGATACATATTAATAGCTTTTTGATAAGGACTCTCAAAATCTAATAATTTAGGTTTTAATTTCAACTCATAAGCTTTAACTAACTGCTCTGCCTCATCAATGAGCTCCATAGCTTTATTTAATTTCTCTTGTCTTTCCACCTTTTCTTTTACTTCAGTTTCATCTATCTTTTTAGCAGGTTTTTCAATAGGCTTCTGAAGCTTATGCATCTCCTCAATTTTCTTATCTCTTTCTGTTTTTTGCTTTTCAATCGTTTTTAAGTTTTCTACCTTTTGTGCTTTTTCTTTGTAAATATTAATTTGATTTAAATAAATCTCTGCTTCATTAAACCATCCTCGATCCAATAAATCTTTCCTAATTTTTCGGTAAATTTTTATTACTTCTGGATATTTATTCACTATTTCAAAATCTCCTTTCTTAAGTTCACTCTCATATTCTCTCGCTATTTTTTCCGCTTCATTTACTCTCTCGGTAATTTCTTCCTGAAATTCTTGTTCTTCTTCCTTTTTTTTCAAATCTTTTGGAATTTTAGATATTTTGTCTTGTTTAGAACTTTTTTTAACTTCACTCACGAGTTCATAGTCTCTAGTTTTGCTGGATTCTATTCTTCTTAGCCTTTTATCTTTTTCTAACTTATCTTTATATAATTGTATTTGATTCGCATAGAGGGAAGCTTCTTCATTCCATCCTCTTTCTTGAAGCTGTGATCTTAACTTTCTATAAATTTTAATTATTTCTGGATAAGGACATTCTTGATCAAAGTTACCTCTCATTAAATTTACTTCATATTCCCTTGAAAGTCTCTCGGCTTCTTCAACCATTTTGTCTATTTTTTCTTCAAATTTTTTTTCCTTGAGTTCTTTTTTAATTTGGGTTTCAATATTTATTAACTCTTGCTCATCCTTCTCTTTTATTGGTCTAGTTTTATGAAATTCTTCTATTTTTTCTTGTTTTTTTGCTTTCGATGCTTCAATTGTTCTTAATTTTTTATCTTTTTCTAATTTATCTTGATAAATTTTTATCTGGTTTTTATAGATTGCTGCTTGGTTATCCCATCCCCTCTCATGTAGGGTTTTTCTAACATTCTCATATATTTCAATAATTTCACGATAAGGATTTTCTTCAGGAAATTTTCCTTCTTTTAACATTTTTTTTCTTTTGCTTTCATATTCCCGTGACATTTTATCAGATTTTTCCACCATATTTGAAATTTCTTCTTGGAATTCTTTCTCTTCCTTCCCTTTTTGTAATCTTTCTCTCCTTTGATCTTCTCTTTCTTCTTGCTTTTTCCCAACCTTATAAAGCTCTTCCATTTGGTCTTGCTTCTGTTCCTTCTCAGCTTCAATTTCCCTTAATTTTCTGTCTTTTTCTAGTTTTTCTTGGTAAATCTTAATCTGTTTAGAATATATTTCTGCTTCTACTTTCCATCCTTTCTTCATAAGTTTCTTGTATATTTGTTCATAGATATTAATCACTTCTAAATAAGGATTGGTTTCCGGGAGATTTCCATCTTTTAGCTGCTTTTTTAGATCTAGTTCATATTCTCTTACTAATCTCTCTGCGTTCTGCACCATGTTTGAAATTTCTTCTTGGAATTCTTTCTCTTCCTTCTCTTTTTGTAAACTTTCTCTTCTTCCATTCTCTCTTTCTTCTTCCTTAATCCCCACTTTATAAAGCTCTTCCATTTGGTCTTGTTTCTGCTTCTTCTCAGCCTCAATTTCTCTTAATTTTTTGTCTTTTTCTAGTTTTTCTTGGTAAATCTTAATCTGTTTTGAATATATATCCGCTTGCCTTTTCCAACCCTTTTTTAAAAGTTTCTTGTACACTTGTTCATAGATATCAATTACTTCTGGGTAGGGATTTTCTTCAGGAAGATTTCCCTTCTTTAATTCTTGTTTAAGAATCTGCTCATATTCTCTGACTAATCTCTCAGCTCTTTGCACTAAACTTGAAATTTCATTTTGGAAAGATTCCTCCTCTGCTTTTTGATTTTTCAATTCCTTTAATTTTGCGCTTCTCTCTAATTCTTCAGCTTCTCTTTTCTTTTTTGCCCCCTCTTCTAATAATTGTTTTTGTTTTTTTTCTAATTGAATTTTTTTCTCAGTTTCCTCTCTTTTTTCCTCTAATTTCCTTAAGAATTTTTCTTTTTTTATTTCCAATTTTTCTATTGTTTTTTGAATAAGATCAATTTCATAATCCCATTCTAAATCTTTGAATATTGATTTTGCTTTTTGATATTTTTCAATTGATTCATCAAATGCATTACTCATTGCCAATTCCGATGCCTCTTCCATAAATTTATATCCACGACTAGACATTTCCTCTTCCATTTTCTTATTCTTCATAAAATTTCTTAGGTTTTGATTATCTAATTCCTCTATCCCCGTTTTCACTCTCTCTTCTGAATTGTCAATCTCTTTTTCTTTAATTTCATCTTTCCTTGACCCATTCATTCTATTATTATTCTCGTTTTCATTCATAAAAACTCATCTCAAAAGCAAAATCTTGATTAAAATAAATAATTGTTAATTAAACACACTTCTAAGATAATATAAATTAACTTAGATATAAAAATTCATTATCCTAAAATATTTTAAAATTATAAGCAAGTATCACTTAGCAGGATTATAATTAACTCATCATACTTCAAAATCTTCCAAGGCATTATTGAGATAATCATCGCAAATCCTACCCCCCTCTTCTGTCAAACTCCAACCATCGGTGTTTTTCTGAACTAAATCTAATTTCGCTAAATTCTGAAGGGTGGAAACAACCTCTTCTTCTGGTTTTTCTATATCAAAATCAACCTTTAAACTGAGAATTATATCTTTAATTGGGGTAGGTCCTCCTAATTCATCTTCCATAACTCCTAAAGCGGCGATTATTTGTTGTTCTTCAACCATGACTTCATTCATTTCATGTGAGACTTCTTCCAATAACCAAGGATATTCTTCGAGCATGGATTTAATTTTTTTTTCATTCCCCGACTTAAATATTTCATCAAATGCTTCTCGAATTTTCTTTTTTTTAAACAAGCTAATTATTCTCCAAGAACTATTTAATTTAAGACTTTAATAATTAATTTACTTAATATTTCCTTAATATATTTTAGTTTTTAATCTTCATCTTATTTTTAACTATAGTTAAGTTTTTTGTATTATGTTTCTTAATATCTTCAATAGTAAATCTATATGAAAAATAAGTTTTTATAAAAATAATTAATTATAAAAAAAAGTTAATACAATGTTAAATAATTTCAAAGCTTACGGCTTTAGAGGTGGAGCCAATCCTTCTGACGGTGGGAGATTCAAATATCGTCCATTTAAGGCTGGTTCTCGACGTAAAACGATTATTTATTTACTAGTGATAGTTGTGATTGTCATAACTCTCCTTTCAATTTTTGTATTTTGGCCTATATATTGGGCAGGAATAAATCTGAACTCTCAACTTTATTTTAATAAGGCTGGGGGACTCGATTTCATTAAATTTAATTTTTTGAATTTCTGGTCAAATTATTTTTTCTGGAATAAAAGTTCATTGATCGGTGCATTTATTGGGAGTATTATTATGAGTATTCCTCCAGATAGGATTCTACTCACAGTACTTGGCACTAGATTAAGATTTGGAAAACCATCTAGAATAAAGGCATTAGCTTTTTGGTGGACTGCGGGATTTTTTATTTTTTATTTACTTGGACATGTTATAGATCTTTCGGGGCAATTTGCATGGACTATATACCTCATTGAAAATGGAGAAATTGCATTCGAACCTTTAGCAATAATACCAAATGCATTTAATGTTTTATTAAATCCAGAGAGTATGGACATGACCTCGATTTTTGTCTATAAAAATCTATTCTTACCAGTTATCATATTTATTATTGGAATATTGATCTTTCGTGCTTCTCTTAAAGTGATACAAAACATCTACATTCGAAGAAATGATTATCAGCTGGTCGCAAACGGTCTTTTTATAGGTGCGTTGATCTTTGGGATTTTTTTCTTCTATTTACCTACAATGGCACTTAACGGAATTCAAATAACCCAGAGCTGGTCAATTATTCTTGGTTTTTTTGCTCTTTTAGGATTTGGACTTTTCACCACATTCTATGGAAAACTTAAAACTTCACAAGATCCTCGAAATTACATCATTTTTACTCCAGAGAAAAGGAGATTGGGGCTTTTAGGTGTAGTAGTTTTAATCATTATTGTTATGCCCTTGATTTTAAGCGTGGGGTCAATCATAAGAATTACTAATACAGATGTATATAGAACTCAGCAATGGGAAGCCAGAATACAGCGACAAGTTGAGTGGACAACGATAACAGCAGGTTTAGATATGTTCGAGGAATTACCTATTGATAATTTCACTCGAGACACCACTAGTTCGGACGATGAGCAAATGATACGGCAAATTCGGCAATATGATCAAGATTTTGCAGTTCAAACACTTTCAGCAAAAATAGCTACCACTTATGAAGGTTTAGCAGATTCCGATATTGTGTACTTTAATGAAACGGAATATTGGGTCGCTCCTAAGACAGTCAAATTAAGTTCATTTGCTGGAGATCCTGTCGCTACTAATACAGAATTATATGATCATGTTGAGGGATTTTTAGCGATAGACACATTTAATGGGAATTTGGTTAACGTAACTGAAATCTTTAATATCTCTGAAAATTATCCCATCTTTTTTGGAGAATCAGAAAGTTTGCGATATTTATTCCAGCAAGAAATTTCTTCAGCTGGACGACTAGGAGGATATGACACAAATATTCTATTAGGAACTGAATGGAAAAAGGGTATTGAAAAAAATAATTTTACATATACTGGTGAACCAGATGGAGTTCTTAGAGGACTGCAAGGATTTTATTATACAGCTGGTCTTGGATTATGGGGATACGTATCTCAAGGTGAGCATGAATATTTGATCAATAGAAATATCAGAAGTAGAGTGAGTAATATTTTACTTCCCAATATGAAAATTGATGACGATCCATATTTAGTGTTTGATAGTAAAAATGGAGATATATATTATGCAGTTTCTATTTTCACTTCAATACCTGTAGGATCCTATGCCAAAACCCCAATATATCGATTCTTGGGTGTATGCCTTGTTGATTTAAAGGATGGAGCCTTAAATTTTTATAAAAATCCTTCTTTAGTGGATGATTCTAGCGATCCCACCTATAATCTATGGAAAATTTTTATGAGTACATATAATTGGCAGGCGGCTCCTGATTGGTTGATAAATCAAATGAGATATCCAGAACAACTTTTGGAATTGCAATTAGAAGCAAATTACATCTACCATGTCAATGATTTTACCACCTGGCGTAGAGGAGATGATTTTCATGAACGCCCTGAGGATGGAGACCTTTTCTATATAGAAACTAATATTGGAGAGGGAATTGAATTTGTAGGGCTTGATTTGGTGGAATATTTAGGAGCAGAAGCAAGAACTCTAGCTGGGATGTATATTATGCGACATGGGACTCATTTGGGTGAAGCAATATTTTATCATACACGAGAAGAAATAACAAATAGGTTAATTGGTCCAAAAACAGCGCGCGATAGTTATGAATCAGAAGCAACTCAAATCTTTTCTTTAATTAAGGGAGCGAGAAATGGAAATACCTTAGTCTATCCTCTCTTGAGTTCTATTTATTACTATATACCAACATACAGTACGGTTGGAGATATTCAAAACCTAAATCTAGCTGGTTTTGTCAATGGATTCACTAGATCTGTAGGTTATGGTAAAGACGCAGAAGATGCCTATTTTGATATAGAAGAATTCCCTCCTGGTCCTTTCACACTCAATTCTACCGCAGAAGACCCAGATAAAGATGGCAAATTCTCTCTATTTTGGACTGAATCTCAATATGCAGATACTTACCAAGTATACCGAAACAACACGTTAATAGCAGAATTAGACTCTTCACAATT
>Ga0102944_1002057_pt1 | contig 12226 bp, 7 predicted proteins | sample SalPonD_shore_MG_FD_78172 | JGI IMG/M metagenome (GOLD analysis project Ga0102944, IMG submission 78172) | Salt pond soil microbial communities from South San Francisco under conditions of wetland restoration - Salt Pond MetaG... | ecosystem: Environmental > Aquatic > Marine > Intertidal zone >... | reverse complement strand
GAGCGCATGCAGTGGTGGCACCAGGCCCATTTCGGCATGTTCATTCACTGGGGGGTGTATTCTTCGATTGGCAAAGGCGAATGGGTCATGCGAACGGCCAAGATCCCCCTGGAGGAATACGAACAGCTGCCCAAGACGTTCAATCCGACCCAGTTCGATGCCGCGAAATGGGTCTCCATGGCCAAACAGGCGGGACAAAAGTACCTGGTGGTGACCACCAAGCATCACGATGGATTTTGCATGTTCCATTCGGAATATACCGATTATGATATCGCCAGTACGCCCTTCAAGCGGGATGTGATTAAAGAACTGGCCGAAGAATGCCACCGCCAGGGAATCAAACTGGGTTTTTACTACTCGCTTCTGGATTGGCATCATCCGGATTATCTGCCTCGTTTGCCGTGGGATGACCGCCCCACCAACAATGCGGACTTTAACAGATACATTACCTATGCAAAGAATCAAGTCAGAGAGTTGCTGACGAATTACGGACGGGTGGACATTCTCTGGTTCGACGGAGGATGGGAGCATAACAAGGATCCGAAAGAACTGCAACAATTTCAGGGGATCATCGACATGGCGCGGGAGCTTCAGCCGGGGATCCTGGTGAATAACCGGTTGAATGTGGACGGTGATTTCCAGACACCGGAACAGCGAATCCCGGCTACCGGATTAAAGGATGACCAGGGCAATCCGGTTATGTGGGAAGCCTGTATGACCATGACGACTGGTCACGGTTCGTTCGCTCCGACGGCCTGGTGGGGATATGACAAGAACGAGACGGTGTATAAGCCTACCGTGGAACTGGTGCATAAGCTCATCGATCTCACCTCCAAGGGCGGGAATTTTTTACTGAATGTCGGTCCCAAACCGACCGGACAGCTGCAGGCGGTGGAAATCGACCGGTTACAGGGAATCAGCCGCTGGATGGACGGACATTTCAGCGCCATCTACGGCGCCTCGGCCAGCCCGTTCTCCAAGCTGCCGTTCTCCGGCCGGGTGACCCAGAAGCGGAGTACCCTCTATATCCACGTGTTTGACTGGCCGGAGGATCAGGCAATTACGCTTCCCGGCCTCCAGACGAGAGTGCAACAGGCTTATGTAATGGGGAATAAAAGTGCTGATGTGAAGATCACACGCTCGCAAAAGCCCGATGGTGTCCCCCTGAAAGTAACAGGACTCAATCCCAACCCGATTGCCGATGTGCTGGTGGTCGAACTCAACGATCTGCCCGAGGTAACACCATTACAGATTACGTCCGACGAGGATGGGATCATTGAATTACCTGCTCATTATGCAGAGATCCATGGACAGCATGGTCAGCGTGCTAAGCCGATGGCTCAGGCTGGAGACGTTTATATCGGCAACTGGTCTAACCCGAATGATGTTGTGGTCTGGGATTTCACCGTGCCCAAAGGCGGTCGGTATGCGGTTCAGATGAATGGGAAGGCCGTCTCCAAAGGGGGAGTTGGCCAGCGGGTTCGGGTGCAGGTCGGCAATCAGACGGTCACCGGCAAGATCATGATGTACGGCGTACGGTTTGATAATCGCTTGAAAATCCCTGCCGGTCAGCATACTATATCAGTCGAGTTGCTGGATGCGGAGCGAACAGGGCCCCCGATCTTCGACCTGTTCGGCTTGCAGTTACTCCCATCCTGAGAGACGAGGAAAAAGCAAGCATCCAATGGAAGAGTAACCAGGGATTTTGATGAGATCAGTTTCGCCGCCTATCAGTGATCGGTGGGACAGTCGTTGACATGACTGTATTACTACCGGGAAGAGGTTTACCTGCCGCGCCTTCCCCGGCTTCGCAGGAGGCGATGATTCGGAGGGGAGATCTGGCCGGATACCTATAAACGGGAAACCCAGTTGTCAGTCAGGAATGTTTTATTCCTGGCCAGCCACAAGAAGGGAAATCAACATGCAATTCATTTGGAAACGCATCCGGGAGACGATCCCTATTTTTTTAGCGGTAGTTTTATTTTTATCAGTAACCCGTTCACTTTCCGGCTCTGATTTCCGGCAAGAAACCGAACAGCAACGCCAGGCGCGTATGCAATGGTGGCGGGAGGCTCGGTTCGGGATGTTTATCCACTGGGGTCTCTATTCTCTGCCCGCTCGCCACGAATGGGTGAAAATGCGGGAACGGATGACGAATGAGGAATATCAGAAATATTTCGACCTGTTTAATCCGGATTTGTACGATCCCGTCGAGTGGGCGAAGGCGGCCAAGATGGCCGGTATGAAATATGTCGTGATCACGACTAAGCATCATGAAGGGTTTTGTCTTTGGGATTCAAAATATACCGATTACAAGGCTACTAATACGCCGTATGGCAAGGATCTCATCACACCTTTTGTAAAAGCATTTCGTGACCAGGGAATACGTATTGGTTTCTACCATTCCTTGATAGACTGGCACCACCCGGAATTTCCCATCGATAGAAATCACCCCATGCGGGATAACGAAGAGATGCGGAAGACCAATAAATCCAGGGATATTAAAAAGTACGCTCAGTATTTGCACAATCAGGTTCGGGAATTGATGACAAACTATGGGCAGATCGATTATTTTTTCCCGGATTTCTCGTATCCCGGTGAGGATGGAAAGGGCAGGGATGACTGGCAGTCTGAGAGTCTCCTGGAAATGGTCCGGGAGCTCCAGCCGCAAATTATCATTAATGATCGGTTAGATTTGCTTGATCATCGTTGGGGATGGGATTTTCGCACTCCGGAGCAATTTATGCCCAGGGAATGGGTGACGATGGACGGAGAACGGGTTCCGTGGGAAACCTGTCAGACCTTTTCCGGCTCCTGGGGATATTATCGGGATGAGAAGACCTGGAAGAGCGGGCGTCAACTCATTGTTATGCTGATTGAGACGGTGAGTAAAGGTGGTAATCTGTTGTTGAATGTTGGTCCGACGGCCCGGGGAACCTTCGATGATCGTTCGATGGAGCGGCTGCGGGCAATCGGGGACTGGATGAAAACCCATAACCGATCGATCTACGGCTGTACGGCTGCACCAGAGGCATTCAAGGCACCGAAAAATACCATTTTGACGTATAACCCTGACACCAATCGGATGTATGTGCATGTGCTGGAATGGCCAATGGGGAAGTTGGATTTAGATGGCTTTGGCGGTAAAGTGAAGTACGCCCAACTCCTTAATGATGCATCCGAAATCCGCTTTTCCGGGTCCAGGGGCGCCTGGATGTCCGGTGAGGAATCGCCCGATACGGAGACACTGACTTTGAACTTACCGATTAATAAGCCGGATGTGGAAGTGCCGGTGATTGAATTATTTTTGAAATAAATAATGATTTGACTTCAATGAATGGACGCTTTGTTTTGGTTCATAGCGATATCCAACCGGATGAGGCTTTGGATCGACTGAAAGGGAGAATTTTAAAATGGCAATGAACAGACGATCATTTTTAACCACGTTAGCCGGGACGGCGGCGCTCCTCCCGTTGCAGGGCTGTGGCGGGGAAAACTCTCGTCCGTCGGCCCTGAACAACACAACCCCGGATGAGCAGCGGGGAGCCGCACAAAAGTGGTTTCAGGATGCCAGGTTCGGCATGTTTATTCACTGGGGAGTGTATAGCGTATTGGGAGCCGGGGAATGGGTCATGAACAACCGGAAGATGAGCATCGAGGAGTACGAGAAGGTACCACCGCAGTTCAATCCCACCGACTACGATCCCGCGGCGTGGGTCAGCCTGGCCAAGCAGGCCGGCATGGAGTACATGACCATTACCTCCAAACATCATGATGGGTTCGCCATGTGGGATTCGGCGGTCAGCGATTATGATATCGTGGATCGGACGCCTTACGGTAAAGACGCCTTGAAAATGCTGGCGGACGAATGCCAGCGGCAGGGGGTGAAGCTGTTCTTTTACCACTCCCACCTGGACTGGCACCACCCGGATTATTACCCCCGCGGTCGGACCGGCCATGCGTCCGGCCGGCCGGATCACGGAGATTTCGAGAAGTATTTGGAGTATATGAACACCCAAATCAGCGAACTGGCCAGCGGGCGATATGGCGATCTGGGGGGCTTCTGGTTCGATGGCTGGTGGGACCAGCGGATTCAGGAGGACGACGTCCCGACCAAAGCTTGTCATATCAACTGGCACCTGCAGGAAACGTATGACTTGATTCACCGGCTCCAACCCCAGGCGCTCATTGGGAACAACCACCACGTCAAACCCTTCCCGGGAGAGGATTTCCAGATGTTCGAAAAGGATCTGCCGGGGCATAATACCACCGGATTTAGTGGAGATGCGGTGATCGGCCAGTTGCCCCTGGAATCTTGCAATACCATTAACCGGTCGTGGGGATATAACAAGGATGACCATCGATTTAAAAGCACGGAAGAACTGATCGGGTATCTGGTGCGATCGGCGGGGTACAATGCGAACTTCCTGCTGAATGTGGGGCCCACCTCCAAGGGGATTATCCAGCCGGAATTTGTGGAACGTCTGCAGGGAATCGGGGAATGGATGGATCAATACGGGGAATCAGTCAAGGGGACCCGCGGCGGGCCGATGCCGGCACAGGAGTGGGGCGTCACTACGCAACAAGGCTGGCGCATCTATACCCATATTCTGGATCCGGAGGCTCCGGAAACAGTGACCTTGCCCCAGACCTCCGATCTGGTTCTGGGAGGCGCCCGCCTGTTTGATTCCGATACGGAAGTACCGGTGACCAGGGATGGTGACATGAACGTGGTACTCCGGGTGCCCAAAGCGCAACGCCATCCGGTGGATACCATCGTGACGCTGGAAGTCGTGAGTTGATGAACCGCGCAGGATGCCGGCGACTGTGACCTTCTCCGAACCGGGACGTAAAACGAAGCAAAACGTGTGAGAGGGAGCTGATACATTGCGCATAAAGTTTCCATGGGTGCATGAAAACCACCATTAAAGATATCGCCAAGGCCTTGAACCTGCACCACAGCACGGTGTCCCGTGCTTTAAACAGGCACCCGGACATCAGCCGGGAAACCAAGGAGATGGTCTTTGCCAAGGCGGAGGAACTGGATTACCGGCCGGATGCCATTGCCCAATCCTTCCGAAACCGTGAAAGCAAAACCCTGGGAATTGTCGTTCCGGAGGTGAACGATTTTTTCGCGGCGGTCATCCGGGGCATCGAAGAGGTTTCCTACACGAACGGTTACATCCTCCTGGTGACGCAGTCCAATGAGAGTTATGACCGGGAAGTCATCAATATCCGGGGATTGATTTCGCATCAGGTGGCCGGCGTGTTGATTTCGGTTTCCGAAAATACGCATGATGGCGGGCATTTGGAGATTTTTCAGCGGCGGGAGATACCGCTGGTTTTTTTTGACCGGGTATGCAAAGAGGTGCCTTTTAACAAGGTGGTGGTCAACGATTATCAGGGCGCATACGAAGTCGTCAGCCATCTCATTGCCCAGGGATATGAACACATTGTGCATTTGGCCGGCCCGCCGGACGTTTCGGTGAGTAAATCCCGGTTAGAGGGGTTCCAGGCCGCCCTGCGGGATCACAGCCTGCCCGTCCGGCCGGAGTGGATTATTTCGGGCGGATTTTCCCAGGAGGATGGCATGCGGGCGTTGCAACGGATCCAGGGCTGGCAGGAATTGCCGGATGCTATTTTCGCGGTGAATGATCCGGTGGCCATCGGCGCCTATTTTAAAATCAAGGAATACGGCTGGCGGATCCCGGAGGATCTGGCGCTGGCAGGCTTCGGCAACACGAACGAGTCTGCGATAGCGGAACCGGCTATCACCACGGTGAATCAGTCACCGTATAATATCGGGCGGATTGCCGCGGAGATGATCTTAGAGCAAATCAAGGCCGGGGAAACCCGGACGGCCCCCCGGGAAGAGGTATTAGCGACCCAATTGATTGTCCGGGCGTCGACCCGGCGCCGGGAACCAGCAGGCAGTTGATCGGGAGGGGGCCCGGGCCGCCGATAAACCGCGGTAGGCTTTACCATGGGTGCACACGTGTGTCCCCCGGGACGGTGACCGGGAGGAATGAACCAGCGTACTTCGCTCGATCAACATGGTTCCGGAAGACCACCCGGTCTTGGCCGGGCCTGATGCGCTGAAGCCTCTACCGGCTCACTCCCCGGATGGGAGTGAGATGGCGAAGCCCCGTCTGATTAGAGAGAATGACTGAGCGGAGCTGGAGGTTACGCTCCCAACAGAAATCGACCCAGTATGCAACTTCGTCCCGGTTTGGAAGTGCGGACATCCGGGTGAAACTGTCCCCTCTTTTGGGAAGCCGGGCATCTCAGGCATCGTTCCCGCATTTCATATACCGGTCACTGAGCCTCAGGACCGTCCCGCCGCAATACAAGGATCTGTGTATGCCGGGAAGAAACGGCGGGTGAAGTTCATTGCCTCATCCATTGAGTGTTATTCCACGAAACCCAGACACACATGCGGCTGTACTTCCGCGGGATAACCTTTTTTCGGGAATCTATGGCCGGTTGAGGCTAACATTCTTATCAGAAAATTGTAAATTTAAACTCTATGCTCTGTACTAGGAGATATCAATGAAACTCACCCGAGGGCAATTCCTTTCCGTGCTGGCCGGCGGGACCACCGTCTTGTTGGCTCCCAGGTACCTGTATTCTCAATCCGGGCGTTTATCGGCTGTTCCATCTTATCTGAAGAACCACGCGGCTCACTACGCGGAAAATCCCAGGCAGGCGGCGCTGGATTGGTTCACCGGGGCACGGTTCGGCCTGTTTATGCATTTTGGCGTCTATAGCGTGGTGGGACTGGGAGAGTGGGTACAATACCGGGAGATTATCCCGGTGGCAGAGTATGCGAAATTACAAACCAGGTTCCGGGCCGACAACTTTGATCCGGATTATATCACGGACCTGGCTTTGGACGCCGGGATGAAGTACGTGAATATCACCGCCCGCCACCATGATAGCTTTTGCTTGTTCGATACCAAACAAACCGGCTTTAACAGTATGAAATCGCCCGCGGGCCGGGATTTGATAAGAGAACTGGCCGAAGCGTGCCGGAAAAAGGGATTGGGCTTGTTTCTCTATTATTCGTACGCCCTGGATTGGAAGCATCCCTATTATTACTCCCGGGAGGCATCGCAACAAGGGGAGGTGCAGTGGGAGGCCGCCCGGCCGGATTACCGGCATCCCCAGCCGGAATATCGCTTCCGAAACGATGCAGACTTCCGGCACTACATCGATTTCGTCCACAGCCAGCTCCGGGAATTGCTCACCGGTTACGGGCCCCTGGCCGGTATCTGGTTGGATCCCATCATGGGCTACTACAGCCGGCCGGATCTCTTCCCGATCCGGGAAACGTACGACCTCATCCGCCGGCTTCAGCCGCAAACCCTGATTTGTTTTAAACAAGGAGCCAATGGGGATGAGGATTTTGTGGCCCCGGAGCGGCATCCCCGGGCGCATCCCAGCGGGGGATCGGTCGCCCGGGAAGCCTGGCGGAAGAACCAGGGCAAACCCATTGAAATCTGTGATACTCTCCAACCCAGAACCTGGGGATACGACATGCGGAATGCCCAGGAGCATCGGACCGTTGACGAGGTGATGGAGATGTTGTCTTACGCGCAAAATCTGGGGGCGAATCTGCTGCTCAACACCGGCCCATATTACGATGGTTCCATTTATGACGGGGATGCCGCCACGCTCAGGGAGGTCGGCCGGCGGCTGCGGGCCGGGTAGCAGAATCCCCGGGAGGCTGAAAACATGAAGAAGAATTACTGACAAGGAGCACGACGGATGCTCACCGGAATATCACCATTGTTTAGTCCGGAACTCCTGGCCGCCATTTACCGGATGGGGCATGGAGACGAATTGGTTCTGGCGGATGCCCATTTCCCGGGTGAAACGTTCAATGAGTACGTCATCCGGGCGGACGGCCATCCCATTGCCGGTTTGCTGGATGCCATCCTGCCTTTGTTTGCCCTGGATACCTATGTGGACTCGCCTTTGATTATGATGGCCGCGGTGCCGGGAGATCCCTTGGATCCGGCGGTGGAAGCAGGATACCGGCAGGTGATCGAGAAACACTGGCCCGAGGCCCCGCCAATCGAACGCATGGAGCGCTTCGACTTTTATGGCCGCGCACAAGATGCCTTCGCCGTGGTCATGACCGGGGAAACCGCCAAGTATGGTAATATTATCCTGAAAAAGGGGGTAACGCCTCTCTGAAAAAGAAGTAAAGGGCTTCTCCGGGTGTATCGGATGTGCCTATTCCCCGGAGAACCGCCTCTCTGACGCACTGACATTTTGGATTGATACCAGAGAAGTGAAAACGTAAGGGAGAAGATGATGGCAACTACTAATGAATTGCACCCGGTGAAACCACAAAACAGGCTGCGGGGTGCCATGCCGAAGATCGGGATTCGCCCCGCAATCGACGGCCGCCGGGGCGGGGTCCGGGAATCCCTGGAAGATCAGACCATGGGAATGGCCCAGGCTGCCGCTGAATTTCTGGAGAAAAACCTGCGTCACCCGAACGGATTGCCGGCGGAATGCGTAATTGCCGATTCCTGTATCGGCGGAGTGGCCGAAGCAGCCGAGGCGGCGGAAAAGTTTCGACGGGAAGGGGTGGGAGTCTCACTGACCGTGACGCCGTGTTGGTGTTACGGGTCGGAAACCATGGATATGGATCCCCTGACGCCGAAAGCGGTGTGGGGATTCAACGGAACCGAACGGCCCGGGGCAGTGTATCTGGCCGCCGTCCTGGCCGCTCATAACCAGAAGGGGCTCCCGGCTTTCAGCATCTATGGGAAAGATGTGCAGGATGCAGACGATACGTCTATTCCGCAAGACGTGCAGGAAAAATTGTTACAGTTTGCCCGGGCCGGACTGGCCGTAGCGGAAATACGGGGGAAATCCTACCTCTCCATCGGGTCGGTCTCCATGGGGATCGCGGGGTCCATGGTGAACGAGGATTTCTTCCAGAAGTATCTCGGGATGCGGAACGAATACGTGGATATGTCCGAACTGACCCGCCGGATCGAGGAAGAAATTTACGATCCCGACGAATTCGACAAAGCGCTGGCGTGGGTCAAAGCCAATTGTCCGGAAGGGGAAGATCGCAATCCGCCGGAGAAACAACTGTCCCGCCAGCAGAAGGATGAGACCTGGGAAACGGTCGTCAAAATGGCCCTGATTGCTCGGGATCTGTTGGTGGGTAATCCCCGGTTGGCTGAACTGGGATATCAGGAGGAAGCGCTGGGGCACAATGCGCTGGTGGGAGGATTCCAGGGGCAGCGGCAGTGGACCGATCATTTTCCTAACGGGGACTTTATGGAGGCCATTCTGAATTCGTCCTTTGACTGGAACGGCATTCGGGAACCGTACACGCTGGCTACGGAAAATGATACCCTGAATGGAGTCTCCATGATGTTCGGGCATCTGGTGTCCAACCGGGCCCAGATCTTTGCGGACGTGCGCACCTACTGGAGCCCGGAATCGGTTAAACGTGTCACGGGTAAACAATTAACCGGCCGTGCCAAGCAGGGTATCATTCACCTGATTAACTCCGGTTCGGCCACGCTGGACGGCACCGGTCAATGCAGCGCGGCCGGGGCACCCGCAATGAAACCGTGGTGGGACATCACCCCGAACGAAGCCGAGAAATGTCTGGAGGCCACCACCTGGTCCCCGGCGGTGCAGGAATACTTCCGGGGCGGCGGTTTTTCCTCCACCTTTCTCACCCAGGGCGGCATGCCCCTGACTATGTTCCGGCTGAATCTGATCGACGGCCTGGGGCCGGTGCTCCAAATCGTGGAAGGCTACTCCGTCGACCTGCCCGCGGAGGTCCACCAAACCCTGAACCAACGAACCGATCCTTCCTGGCCCACCACCTGGTTTGCGCCCACACTGACCGACTATGCGCCTTTCCAGGATGCGTATTCGGTGATGTACAATTGGGGTGCGAATCACGGGGCCATCAGCTACGGACACATCGGCGACCGGTTGATTACCCTGGCCTCCATGCTGCGCATCCCGGTGAATATGCATAACGTGCCCGACGATCGGGTTTTTCGGCCCAGTGCCTGGAGCGCATTCGGCGCACAGGATCTTCAGGGCGCCGACTACCGGGCCTGCGGCAATTTCGGCCCCCTGTACGGCAAGTGATAGCCAGACGGTCCCAGGCAGTCCTTCTTCGCTTCCTCCGGGGACTGCCTGGCTCACCGTCTCAATGAGAATTCAGATGTGACAGCCCTGTGAGGGCTGTCACCGCTCGGAGCACCACTCCAATAACTTGCCTCTTAAATCCCCTCTCTTGACAGAGAGGGGGACTTGACCCGCCGAACGGGCGGTGCGACACCAGAGTATCTCTTCGCGTCCTCCCCCTTCCCTGAAAAGGGAACGGGGAGACAGAGGGGATAGAGTTGTTGGGTGGAGTGCCGGAGGGGGTAGGGCCACATCACCGCTTCAAGTCCGGCGCAGACGGGTTGCAGCGGTTACGGGTTTATCATTTCGCTTGTGTAGAGGAGCTGCCGGCTTTAACCCGGCAAAGCCGGTCTTAAAGCCAGCAGGATGCGGAAGGGGGGAGCGAGCGAAGTCCGGCGGGGGATGATTTGTTCTCTCACAATGCGCCGTTCCCCGACGAATAAAAAGTGTCACAGCACAATACATTCAAACACATCGACTGACAGAGGAGTAAAGAATGCGTTACGGAAAGATAGGTCGCTCTCTGGTATTCACGCTTTTAATACTGATAATCCCCCTGGGAGCGCTCCCGGCACAGCAGGGCAACAAGCCGGAACGCCTGGAGTGGTTCCACCAGTTGGGATTGGGCTTGTTTATCCACTGGGGAGTGGATAGCCAGATCGGGTCCGTAATCAGCCACTCTCTGGTCGGCGCATCGGATCACTATGTGCAACAATTTTTCGAGGAACTCCCCAAGACCTTTAATCCCACCCGGTTCGATCCGGACGAGTGGGCCCGGCTCGCTAAACTGGCAGGTATGAAATACGTGGTGTTCACTACCAAGCATCATTCCGGGTTTTGCATGTTCGATACCAAGACCACTGACTTCAGTATTATGAATACGCCCTATGGGGAGGACGTGACCAAACAGCTGGTGGGAGCCTTCCGGAAGCAGGGGCTGGCTATCGGGTTTTATTTTTCTCCGGACGACTTCCATTTCTTGCACACCCAGGGAATCACCATAAGCCGGCGGCACGACGAGGTGTATCCGGTGAATAACCCGGACCTGATGCAGCACGATAAAGACCAGATTACTGAACTGCTTTCAAACTACGGGCCCATTGATATACTGTTTATTGACGGCCCGGCGGAGGGGCTGCGGGAGCATGCCTGGAAATTGCAGCCGAATCTGGTCATCACCCGGGGGGCCATGGAAACCCCGGAGATCGCCCCCTCCACCGGGCAGCGCCTTCCCATGGAAACCGGCGTTGAGCCTTGGGAAGCCTGCTTCACCATGGGCACCTCCTGGCAGTTCAAACCCACCCACGAACAGTACCAGTCCGGCACGGATCTCATCGAGCTGCTGGTGGAAACCCGGGCCAAAGGCGGCAACATGCTGCTGAATATCGGTCCGGAACCCAGCGGCCTGATCTCTCCGGCACAGGAAGGCCGCCTGCGGGAACTCGCCCTGTGGAATTTTATCAACGGGGAATCCATCTACCGGGTCCGGCCCTGGATCCTGACGAATGAAGAGAACGTCTGGTTTACCCGCAGCCAGGAAGGGGAGACCGTGTATGCCATCATCACCCATCCCGACTGGAAATGGGGCGAGGAGAAAACCATCACGCTGGAATCGGTGCAGACGTCACCGCAGAGCCAAATAAGCCTGCTGGGACAAAGCGGGAACGTGCTGGAGTATAATCCGGATACCATCCCGGCAACCACCTGGACCAGCGGGAACGGCAAGTTGTACATCACGGCCACCCGGGCCCAGCGAATTTATAACGATCGTACCTGGCCCAACCCCGTGGTGCTGAGGATCACCCATGCCCGGCCGGCAGAGGGCTCCGAGTAATCCGGGAGCCGCTTTAAAATTTGTCCGCGAATTTACAGGAATCATTCCGAAAATATCGGGCAATTAATGGTGGCTCATGCTCTTATTGACTTTGTATCAACATATCCTTTTTCACTCGTTGAGCGAAACCGTCCAAGCCTCTCCGGAAAAAACGTCGGCAAGGACTGTCATGCCGAGTGTGAGCGAAGAATCTCCCTCCGTAAGCAATTACCTTTC
>Ga0102944_1002055_pt1 | contig 12229 bp, 10 predicted proteins | sample SalPonD_shore_MG_FD_78172 | JGI IMG/M metagenome (GOLD analysis project Ga0102944, IMG submission 78172) | Salt pond soil microbial communities from South San Francisco under conditions of wetland restoration - Salt Pond MetaG... | ecosystem: Environmental > Aquatic > Marine > Intertidal zone >... | reverse complement strand
GCGCGCCAGCCGGTCCTCCTTCAGCCGCACGTCGTAGTAGTCGTTGACGCTGTCCAGCCCGCACACCTCGTCGCCCCGCGCCAGCAGACGCTCGGCCACGAAGTTGCCGATGAATCCGGCGGTGCCGGTGACCAGCACCCGCACCGCTAACAGCCCCGGCTGCTGTCGGCGGCGGGCCGCCCGATGGCGATGTGGCCGATGCCGTGGCTGGCCAGGTAGGCCGGGTCGTAGATGTTGCGGCCGTCGAAGATCACGGGATCGCCGAGCGAGGCCTTGATGCGGTCGAAGTCGGGGCTGCGGAAGGGCTTCCACTCGGTAACCAGGACCAGGGCGTCGGCGCCCTCCGCCGCCTCGTAGGGACCGTTCACCAGGGTCAGGTCCGCGCGCTCCCCGAAGATCCGCCGGCACTCGTCCATGGCCTCCGGGTCGAACGCCCGCACCCGGGCACCGCGCGCCCACAGCGCCTCCATCAGCACCCGCGCCGGGGCCTCGCGCATGTCGTCGGTGTTGGGCTTGAAGGCCAGGCCCCACAGGGCGAAGGTCCGCCCGGACAGGTCGGCGCCGTAGCGGTCCACGATCTTGCGCTCGAGGACCGTCTTCTGCTCGAGGTTCACCGCCTCCACCGCCTGCAGGATGCGGGCGGTGTAGTCGTGGTCGCGGGCGGTGCGCTCCAGCGCGGCCACGTCCTTGGGGAAGCACGAGCCGCCGTAGCCGGCGCCGGGATAGATGAACGAGAAGCCGATGCGCGGATCGGAGCCGATGCCCTGGCGCACCATCTCCACATCCGCCCCCACCCGCTCGCACAGGTTGGCGATCTCGTTCATGAAGCTGATCTTGGTGGCCAGCATGGCGTTGGCGGCGTATTTGGTCATCTCCGCCGAGCGCACGTCCATGCTGATGACCCGTTCGTGGTTGCGGTTGAACGGGGCGTAGAGCTCCTTCATGAGCTCGGCGGTGCGCGGGTTGTCGCAGCCGAGGATGACGCGGTCGGGCTTCATGAAGTCCTCCACCGCCGCGCCCTCCTTGAGGAACTCGGGGTTGGAGACCACGTCGTACTCGATCGACGAGCCCCGCTCGGCGAGCTCCTCCCCCAGCGCCGCGCGCACGCGGTCGGCCGTGCCCACCGGCACCGTGGACTTGTCGATGACCACCCGGTAGTCATCCATGTGCCGGCCGATGGCGCGGGCCACATCGAGCACGTAGCGCAGGTCGGCGGAGCCGTCCTCGTCGGGGGGCGTGCCCACGGCGATGAACTGGAACAGGCCATGGTCCACGCAGCGGGCCATGTCGGTGGTGAAGGCCAGCCGGCCGCTGGCCACGTTGTCGCCCACCAGGTCCTCCAGACCCGGCTCGTAGATGGGGATCTCGCCGTTGTTGAGGGCCTCGATCTTGGCCGCATCCACGTCCATGCAGACCACGTCGTTGCCCGCCTCGGCCAGGCACGCCCCGGTCACCAGGCCCACGTAGCCGGTGCCCACCACCGAAACCTTCATCGCTCACTCCACCTCTGCGTTTCTGCCGCCCCCGCGGGGCGATGAAAAGTTTTTATCACCCTGTAAAACCCCTTGACTCGCCGGTTCGGGGGGCGTAACTGCTGGAATAATGGTTCCCATTTCCGGGAAAGGAGGCGAGCCATGACCATGCGCGCGAGAAAGCGGCGACTATACTTCATCTTGCCGGACGTACCAACTGCCCGCCAGGCGGTGAACGAGCTGCTCCTGGCCCGCATCGAGGAGCGCCACATGCACGCCCTCGGGCGGGAGGACCTGGACCTGGATGACCTGCCCCAGGCCGACATCTTCCAGCGCAGCGACGTGGTCCACGGGGCCGAGCTGGGCATGGTGGTGGGCGGGGCCACCGGCGCCCTGGCCGGGCTGGCGGCGGCCTGGCTGCAGCCCGAAGGATTCGCCGCCGGCGGCGGCTTCATCCTGGGCATCGCCCTGGTGGGGTCGCTGGTGGGCACCTGGGCGTCGGGCATGATCGCCACCTCGGTGCCCAACACGCGGCTGCGCTCCTTCAACACCGAGCTCGAGGCCGGCCACGTGCTGCTCATGGTGGATGTCCCGGAGGAGCGCAAGGACGAGATCCGGGCCCTGGTCAAGAAGCATCACCCCGAAGCCGGCGACCACGGGGCCGACCCCCGCATCCCGGCCTTCCCCTGATCCCCGCTTCACAGCCCGCCGCGACCGCCCTCGGGATCCCCACCCGGGGGCGGTCCTTCGCGAAGGTCCCCCGGCTCGTCCACATCGCGCAGCACCCCCGGGTCGTCCACCGCCACCTGCACCAGGCGCTGGCGGTGGCCGGCCACCACCCCGCGCGCCCCGGCATCGCCGTCCAGGGCGCGCAGCTCGTCCCCCAGGGCGGCCGAGAAGCCCACCGGATGACCGCCCCGGCCGCCATGCACCGGCGCCGCCAGTAGCGCCCCGGCGCGCACGGCGCCGGCCACCGCAGCCACGGTGGCCGGCGCGATCCAGGGCATGTCGGCCAGGGCGATGAGCCAGCCCTCCGCCTCGGGGGCCGCCGCCACCCCCGCGGCCAGGCTCGCGCCCATGCCGCGCTCGCTGGCCGCTGACGGCACCGCCTCCGCCCCCGCGCCTTCGAGGTGGCGGGCCAGGCCCGGATCGTCCGGGCGGACCACCGCCATCACCCGCTCCACCCCGCCCCGCCGGAGGGTATCGGCCGCCGCCAGGGCCAGGGGGGTGCCGTCGGCGAGGGGCTGCAGGAGCTTGCCGCCGCCGAAGCGCCGGCCCTCGCCGGCGGCCAGCAGGATGCCGGCGATCACGGCGTGGGGAGGGAGGCGTCCGCGGCGGGCGGGGCCGCGGGGCGGGGATCGCGGCCGTTGCGCACCGCGGTCATCTCCGCCAGCACCGCCACCGCGATCTCCGGCGGGGTGCGGCTGCCGATGGCCAGGCCCATGGGGCCGCGCAGCCGGGCCAGGGCGGACTCGCCCAGGCCCAGCCCGGCCAGGCGCTCGCGGCGGCGGGCATTGGTGCGCGCCGAGCCCAGGGCGCCCACGTAGAAGGCGGGGGAATCCAGCGCCTCGAGCAGGGCGAGGTCGTCGAGCTTGGGATCGTGGCTGGTGGTGACCACCGCGCCGCGCTCGTCGGGGGCCCATGCGGTCACCGCATCGTCGGGCATGCGTCCGTCCAGCCCGGCCCCGGGCTCGGCGAACACCGCGCGGTACTCCGAGCGGGGCTCGCACACGGTGACGCGATAGTCGAGGCGGCGCGCCATGGCGGCCAGGTGCTGGCCCAGCTCGCCGCCGCCCACCACCAGCAGGCGCCAGACGGGGCCGAAGCGCTTGCTTACGGCAGTGTCGTCGGCAAGCAGATCGGGGCCGTCGCCGGCGGCCTCCAGCCCCACCGCACCGGTATCCAGGCTCACCCGGCGACGCACGGTCTCGGCGCGGTCCAGGGCGGCGGCCACTCCGTCCAGGCCACGGTCATCGCCCGGGGCCAGGGCCTCGGCCAGCAGCTCCAGGGTTCCGCCGCAGGGCAGGCCGTAGCGCTCGGCGTCGTCGCCGCCGTAGACCAGGCGCACCGGCGGCTGGCCGGGAGCGGGCAGGTGGGCCGGCAGATCGGCCTCCACGCAGCCGCCGGAGACCGAGCCCACCACCGCACCGTCGTCCCGGCGCACCAGCAGCGCCCCGGCCGGTCGGGGCGAGGAGCCCCAGGTGCCCACCACGGTCACCAGGTGCACGCCGTGGCCCCGGCCCAGCCAGTGACGGGCGGCCTCCACCACCGCGGCGTCGGTCCCCCCGGCGTAGGGCTCCGTCATGGCCAGCGCCTCAGGCCGGCCGAAAGCCGGCGCGGGTCAGCGGCAGGCGACGCACCGGCTCGCCGGTGGCGGCGCGGATGGCATTGGCCACCGCCGGGGCGATGGGCGGGGTCCCCGGCTCGCCGACGCCGCCGGCGTCCTCGCTGCTGTCGATGATGTGCACGTGGACCTCCGGCATCTGGTCGATGCGCAGGATCTGATAGGCATCGAAGTTGCCCTGCTCCACCTGCCCGCGGTCCACGGTGACGGCCTCGCCCATGGCGGCGGACAGGCCGTAGACCACGGCGCTCTCCATCTGCTCGGTAACGATCTCGGGATTGACCACGGCGCCGCAGTCGATGGCCACGTCCACGCGGTGGACGCGCACCTCCCGGCCCTTGCTCACCGAGACCTCGGCCACCTCGGCGCAGTAGCTGCCGAAGGAATGGACCACCGCGATGCCGCGGGCGCGGCCCTCCGGCAGGCTGCCGCCCCAGCCGGCCTCCTTGGCGGCCCGCTCGAGCACGCCGCGGTGGCGATCGCCCTTCGCCAACAGCCGGCGCCGCAGCTGGTAGGGATCCTCCCCGGCGGCGGCCGCCACCTCGTCGAAGAAGGCCTCGCGGATGAAGCCGTTCTGGGAGCTGCCCACCGAGCGCCACCACCACAGCGGCACCGGGGTGTTGGCCATGACGTAGTCGACGCCGATGTTGGGCAGGCCGTAGGGGATGTTGGCGGCGCCCTCCACCGACGAGTGGTCGATCTTCTGGTCCGGGCCGATCATGCCGTTCTGCGCCATGATCGAGGGGCCGACGATGCGGTGGCGCCAGGCGCTCACCCGGCCGTCGCCGTCGATGCCGGCGTGCAGGCGGTTGTAGGTGGCCGGCCGATAGCGGTCATGGCGGGTGGTGTCCTCGCGCGTCCACATGACCTTGACCGGGGCGCCCGCGGCCTTGGCGCAGGCCACGGCGTCGGCCACGAAGTCGGTGTGCGAGCGCCGGCCGAAGCCGCCGCCGAGGAAGGTGGTGTGGACATGCACCTTGTCGGTGGGCAGACCGCTGATCCTGGCCGCCACCTTCTGGGTGGAGGTCTGGTCCTGGGTGGGCGCCCACACGTCGCAGCGGCCATCGGCAATGCGCGCGGTGCAGTTCATGGGCTCCATGCAGGCATGGGCCAAAAACGGCACCTCGTACTCAGCCTCGACGGTGGTTGCGGCCTTCTCCAGCGCCGCCGCGGCATCGCCCTCGTCGCGGGCGGAAGCGGCGTCGCCGCCGTCGGCCAGCTTGCGGAAGCGGTCCTCGATGGCGGCGGAGGTCAGGCCGGCGTTGTCGCCGTAGTCCCACTCCACCCGCAGCGCCTCGCGGCCCTTCTGGGCGGGCCAGAAGCCCTCGGCGATGACGGCCACGCCGGAGTCGATGGCCGCCACCTTCTTTACCCCCGGGACGCGCTCGGCCTCGCTGGCGTCGAAGGAGCGCAGCTGGCCGCCGAGCACCGGGCAGCGCACCACCTGGGCGGTGAGCAGGCCGTCGAGCTGGACGTCCATGCCGAAGCGGGCGGAGCCGTCCACCTTGGCCGGGGCGTCCAGGCGATCACGGGGCGTGCCCAGCAGCCGGAAGTCCTTGGGCTGCTTGAGGAACACCGCCTCCGGCACCTCCCGCTCGGCGGCCGCCGCCGCCAGCTCGCCGTAGGTGGCCGAGCGGCCGCTGGCCGGATGGCGCACCACCTGATTGGCCGCCTCGCAGTCGGCGGCCTTCACCCCCCAGCGCTCCGCCGCCGCGGCCACCAGCATCTCCCTGGCGGCGGCGCCGGCCTCGCGCAGGGGCTTCCAGGCGTTGCGGATGGCCGTGGAGCCGCCGGTGGCCTGGCGCCCCAGCAGGCTGTTGGTGTAGGCCGAGTCGGCCGGGGCGAACTCGGTGGCGACGCGCTCCCAGTCGGCCTCCAGCTCCTCGGCCACCAGCATGGGCAGGGCGGTCATCACCCCCTGCCCCATCTCCGAGCGGTCCACCAGCACCGTCACGCGGTCGTCGGCATCGATTCGGATCCAGGCGTTGGGCGCGAATTCGCCGTCGGCGGCAGGGACGGTGCCGGCGGCCTCGGCGTAGCGCCCGCCACCGGGCAGGCGCAGGCCCAGCAGCAGGCCGCCGCCGGCCAGGGCACTGGCCTTGAGGAAGGTGCGGCGGCTGGTGCGGGTCGGTCGGTTTCCGCTTGCCACGGTCATCAGCCCTTCTCCTGCAGGTCTTCGGCGGCCCGCCGCACGGCCCGCCGGATGCGCTGGTAGGTGCCGCAGCGGCACAGGTTGCCGCTGAGGGCGGCGTCGATGTCGCCGTCGCTGGGCCGGGGGTTGCGCGCCAGCAGGGCCGCCGCGCTCATCAGCTGGCCCGACTGGCAGAAGCCGCACTGGGGCACGTTCTCGGCGATCCAGGCAGCCTGCAGGGGATGGAGGTCCTCCCCGGAGGCCAGGCCCTCGACGGTGGCGACCTCGCGGCCGTCCGCCTGGGTTACCGGCGTGGTGCAGGAGCGCACCGGCTGGCCGTCGAGGTGGACGGTGCAGGCGCCGCACTGGGCGATGCCGCAGCCGTACTTGGTGCCCGTGAGGCCGAAGTTGTCGCGCAGGACCCACAGCAGGGGGGTGTCCGAGGCCACGTCGGCCTTGTAGGTCTCGCCGTTCACAGTCAGGGAAACCGCCGTCATCGGTCGCGTCTCCTGGTCGCAAGGATGGCAGGGCAATCAGGCCGGGGCCGGAGCGCCGGGGATGGCGCGGGCCTCCTTCTTTGGTAAAGCATTACCGGCATGGGATGCAAGAAGGGGCTAGTGTCCTTTCGCAGAAATGAAACGAATTCCTGCGACAGGACACTAGGACTTCTCCACCACCTGCGGCTGGCCCTTGGCGTCCACCGTTTCCAGACGCACCGGGCGACGCCAGACGCGGTGGACATAGTCCAGCACCTTCTGGGCGCGGTCGAGGTCGAGGCCCCGCCCGTCGGTGACGTAGTCGTGGCGGAGCAGCAGGCTGCCGTCGGTGCCCATCTCGGCCACGTACACCCGGGGGGCGCCGTAGTTGAATTTGGGGTGCAGGATGGCCTCGCGCAGGGCGTGGATGTCGCGCTCCTGGATCACGTACTGCTCCTCGCCGCCGCGGCCCTGGCGGGTGGTGTAGGAGAACAGCTGCAGCTCGTCGGCCAGGTCCTCATCCAGCCAGTTGCGCACGAAGCTGAAGTCGTCCTCCTCGGCGCGCAGGCGCAGCGCGGTCTCCAGGCCGTGCTCGGCGATGATCCGCTCCCACATGCGGAAGCCCACGTGGTAGGGATTGATGGAAAGCGCCACCGAATCCTCGCCGGCGTAGGGGCGGACCACGTCGGAATGGGCCCTGATGGCATCGAGGTAGAGCTGCTGCGGCAGGAAGTCGGCCTCGCGCAGCAGCCGGGCGTGCCAGTAGGAGGCCCAGCCCTCGTTCATGATCTGGCAGCCGAAGACGGGGTAGAAGTAGAAGGACTCTTCCCGGACAGACAGGAAGATGTCCTGCTCCCAGCCCTCCAGGTCGGGGGCGTAGTGGGCGATGAACCACAGCAGGTCGTACTCCGCCCGCGGCGGGATGGGGGCGCGCCCACCGCCCCGCTCGGGCTCGGTGCCGTGGGCGTCCTCCTCGCCCGGGAGCTGGCCGAAGCGGCCCTGGAACCCGCTCCGGGGGCGCTCGTCCTCGGCCCGGCGGCGCTCCATCCGCTCCGGGTACTCGGGCCGGTTGATGGCGAAGTTGACGTCGATGTTCTGCTCCAGGGCCAGGGCGGCGTCGAGCACCGCCTCCACCCGCTTCTGGCCGTGGTCGCCGATGGCCTCCTCGATGCGGTGCGCACGCTCCGCCGCCTGCTCCACGATGTGGTAGCCCACCTGCGACTGCATGCGGGCGAACAGCTCGTTGTTCTTGGAGAAGTCGGCGTGGCCCAGGACGTGGGCGGTGACCAGGGTATTCTCGGCCAGCGAGTTGTTGTTCACCAGGTAGGCGCGGTTGGGATTGCCCGGGAACACCACCTCGAAGATGCGCGAGTGGCCCATGCGGTGCTGGATGTACTGGTAGATGTAGCGCACCCCGAAGGACCAGTGGGGCATGCGCACCGGCAGGCCGTAGACCGCCACTTCCATCATGAACGACGGCGGCACCACCTCGAAGTCCACCGGGTAGAAGTCCAGACCCTGGTCACGGGCCAGGGCCTCCAGCTTGGGCGTGTATTCGGCGAGATCGGCGTTGCTCACGGGACTGTTGGGCGTGAATGGCACGTGGCTTTCCCCTTGATGGTGTCCTGACCCGGTTCCTGGGCTCAGGCCGCCTCCTCCGCCTGGTGCTGGAAGAACAGCCGGATGGCCTCCCAGATCTCCGACTCCTCGTGGACGGTGTAGCTGCCCACGGGGTGGTTGCGGGCGGCCAGGGCCTTGAACAGGCGTCCCATCTCCGACTTGGAGGCCTCCAGCGGGTTCTGCGGCGTCTCGACGAAGCCCATGAAGTTCACCAACCGACACAGCTCGCCCAGCAGGGCCTCGGCGCTGCGCCGGTCATCGCCGAAGTTGTCGCCGTCGGAGGCGTAGAACAGGTACTGGTTGTACTGGGCCGGATCGAAGCGCTCGGTGAGGATGTCCCGGGCCAGCCGGAAGCCGCTGGAGGCCACCGTGCCGCCGGTGGCCGAGGCCTGGAAGAACTCCTCCTCGGAGAACTCCCAGGCCTGGTTGGTGTGGGCGATGAACACCGTCTCCACCTGGCCGTACTGCCGGCGCAGGCCCTGCATGGCCCAGAAGAAGAAGGACTTGGCCAGCTTGCGCCGGCTGGCGTCCATGGACGCGGAGACATCGAGCAGGAACACCACCACGGCGTTGGTGGCCGGCCGCTTGCGCCGGGCCAGCTGGCGGTAGCGCAGGTCCTCGTTGGAGAACGGGGTGGCCTCGCCCTCGCTTTGCTCCTGCACCGAGCGCCGCTTGATGGCCTCCTTGACGGTGCGCCGGCGGTCCAGGCGGGCGCGCGGGCCGCGCTTGTCCCAGCCCTCCTGGATCAGGTCCTCGTCGGTGAGGGCATCGGTGGTCTTGGGCTTGAGATCGGGCAGCTGCAGCTCCGCCCAGATCCAGTCGACGATGTCGTCGACCTTGAGCTCCAGGACGAAGCGCAGCTCGCCGCCGCCGGAGCCGCCCTCGCTGCCCCCCTCGCCCTCGCCGGGCTGGGCCCGGCGCAGGACGTCGCCGGGCTGGCCGTCGCCCTGGCCGACGCCAGCCTCGCCCTCCTGGGGGTCGTCGCGCAGGCGGAAGCGGTAGTGCTCCAGGAAGCGCACCGGCACCTGCACGGTGCGGTCGGAGGGCCGGGACAGCACGTCGGAGCCGGAGATCAGATTGGGCAGCTCCTCGCGCACCGTCTCGCGCACCTTCTCGTTGTGCCGCAGCCAGTCCCGCGAGCCGCGCGAGAACAGGTCGTACCAGCGGTTGTCGGTGGCCATGCGGGACGGTGTGCGGGTCTCGCCGTTATCGGAAGTCATGGCACTCCTCACGCGCATTGACGGCCGGCCGGGCGCGGCCGGTCCCGTGGATTAGACACCGCCGCGCCGGTCCCGATCGGGGCGGCCGCCGCACGAATTCCGCGGTACGGCCGGCACGGCCGAGGGCTCGGCGAAAAAAAGGCCGACCCGGGGGTCGGCCTTGGCGGCTGCAATGGCGGCGGGTTGTGGCCATGGCCGCGCCCCTCACTCCTGCGACAGCAGGGTGGTGACGTAGTTGAGGGCCTCGCGCGCCGAGTGGGCATCGTAGCCGTACTCGGCCACCAGCCGGTCCTCCACCGCCGAGATCTTCTGCTGGGCCTCCTGGTCGGGGCGGGCGCTGGAGGTCACCAGCCGCAGCACGTCGCGGCGCTCCTCGAACAGGTACTGCTCGATGGCGTCGTGCAGCCGGGCGTGGCTGTCCAGGGTGAAGTGCTCGCCGCGCTTGTAGGCGCCCATGGCCTTGCGCACCACCTCCTGGCGGAAGGATTGCTTGCCCGAGTCGGAGATGGAGATCTTCTCCTCCACCGAGCGCAGGAAGCGCTCGTCCGGCTCGCGCTCCTCGCCGGTGATGGGATCGGTCACCTTGCGGTTGTCGAGCACCGCCTCCACCTCGTCGAGGTACTTGTTGAGCAGGTCCTGGGCCTCGTCCTCGAAGGACACGAACAGCGCCTTGTGCACGTCCTCCTTGACCCAGCGGTTGTAGAAATCCTTGCGCACGGTGACCAGGAAATCCACCCAGTTCTTCTTCTCCTTGGAGTCCATGCGGGCATCCGACTCGATGCTGTCCTTGAGCGCCAGCATGACGTCCATGGCGGTCAGGCTCTTCTTCTCCGAGCGCGAGATGGCCCCGGCCAGGGCGTTGACCACGAAGCGCGGCGACACGCCCTCGAGCCCCTCCTCGGGGTGCTCGGCCTTGACCCGCTCCACCTCGCTGGCGGAGATGCCCTCCACATCCTCGCCGGCGTACAGGCGGACCTTCTTGGACAGGTCCAGGTCCTCGCGCTCGGAGGGGTGCAGCCGGGTGAGCACGGCGAACACCGCGGCCACATTGAGGGCGTGCGGGTCGAGGTGGACCTCCTTGAAGGTGGGCGTGGCCGAGATGAGCTTGCCGTAGATGCGCGACTCGTCGTGGTAGCGCAGGGTGTAGGGCACCTGCACGATCACCATGCGGTCGAGCAGCGCCTCGTTCTCCTTCTCCTGCAGGAACTTGCGGAACTCGGCCAGGTTGGTGTGGGCGACGATGGTCTCGTCCAGGTAGATCAGCGGGAAGCGGGAGACCTTGACGTTCTTCTCCTGGGTCAGGGTCAGCAGCAGGTACAAAAACTCCCGCTTGACCTTGAGGATCTCGATCATCTCCAGCATGCCGCGGCTTGCTGCGTACACCGCGCCCGACCAGGACCAGGCGCGGGGGTCGCCCTCGTCGCCGTACTCGGCGACCTTGGACAGGTCCACCGAGCCCACCAGGTCGGCGATGTCGGCGGTGGTGGGGTCGTGCGGGGCGTAGGTGCCGACACCGCTGCGTCCGGCCTCGTTGATGAAGATGCGCTCCACCGGCATCTGCATGAAGTCGCCGTCGAACTCCTCCTCCAGCCGGGTGCGGCAGTAGGGACAGATGTCGCCGACGATGTCGACCCCGTAGGTCTCGCGGAACTCGGCGCGCTTGGTCTGGGGGATGAGGTGCAGGGGCGACTCGTGCACCGGGCAGCCCTTGATGGCGTACAGGGCGCCCTCGTCGGTGTGGCTGTACTCCTCCAGGCCGCGCTTGAGCAGGATCACCAGCGACGACTTGCCGCCCGACGGCGGACCGAGCAGGAGAAGCAGGCGGCGGCCCACCTCGGAGCCCTCGCTGGCGGCCTTGAAGTAGTTGGCGACCCGCTCCAGGGACTCGTCGACCCCGAACAGGTCGTTGGCGAACAGGTTGTAGCGGGTGACATGATCCCCCTCCTCGGAGGTCTCCGAGCCGTACCACTGGATCATGTCCCACATGTATTCGTGGCTGGTGCGCGTAATCCCCTGGGCATCCCGGGGCAGGACATCCTGCAGGAACTCGGCGAGCGTACCCTCCCAGTGCCGGGCCTTGTGCTCCTGGGTGAAGCTGACCAGGGAGTCGAGGAACTGGTTCTGCTTGTCACCTTCCTTGCTGCGGCCGTTAGCTGCCATTCGACCCTCCTTGGGTGCGACGCGGCCTGTTCATCTCACCCGGTTAGATTGCCCCGGCCGCCGTTGCGTTCACGGCGGGGCGATCGCCCCGGCGGGGGGTGGCCGCTTGCGGTCCGCGCGGGCGGACCGGCACAACCCTTACCCAAGGTTGTAAACCTTCTGGGGGAGGCAGTGAAGGGGAAAATCGCCCGGCGGCGGGAGAGCGCCAGGCGGACCGCGGGGCCGCCAGGGCCCCGGCCGGCTAGTCGCGGGCGGGGTCCCTGCGCCCTCCGGCGGCCCGCTCGGAGAGGTCCCCGGCCAGCCGCTGCTCCTGCTGGAACACCAGCACGGCGCCGGTGCGCACGACGCCCAGCACGAGGATGAGCACCGCCATGGGGTAGACCTCGGAGGCGACGATGCCGTGGGCGTAGAGCTTGATCATGAGCTCGCGCACCACGAACACCAGGGCGGCGTCGAGGATATAGGTCATGCGCAGGCGGTGGTGGGTGAAATAGTCCACCAGCGAGCGCAGCAGCTCCACCAGCACGAACAGGGTCAGCATGTCGGTGATGATCACACCGAAGGACTCGCTGATCTCGGTGGATTCCCACAGCTTGCCCAGCCCCAGGAAGAACTGGATGACCCCGCCGATGAGGGCGACGATCACCAGCAGGGTCAGGACCCGGAAGACCAGGTTGATGACGTGGTCGAACAGCGCCTGGCTGTCCAGCTCCACTTTGGCCAGCCAGCGCATCCAGGCGGGGCGGTTGTTTTCGGGCATTTCGGGCTCAGGAAGGGGGGTTAAGTTTTAAGTTTTAAGTTTTAAG
>Ga0102944_1002050_pt1 | contig 12244 bp, 13 predicted proteins | sample SalPonD_shore_MG_FD_78172 | JGI IMG/M metagenome (GOLD analysis project Ga0102944, IMG submission 78172) | Salt pond soil microbial communities from South San Francisco under conditions of wetland restoration - Salt Pond MetaG... | ecosystem: Environmental > Aquatic > Marine > Intertidal zone >... | reverse complement strand
CCCCCCGACCGCGCCGCCGCCGTCCTCCGCTGCCTGCCGGCGGAGCGGCGCGAGGCGCTCCTGAGCGCGCTGCGTCCGGGCCGGCGGGCGGCGGTGGGCCTGCTGATGGCCTATCCGGACGATACCGTGGGCGCCTGGGCGGATCCCCGGGTGCTGGCGGTCCGGCGGGATGCCGCGGCGGGCTGGGCGCGGCGGGCGGTGGCCCGCGCCGGGGCCCCGGCCGCCTGCGAGCTTTATGTGGTGGAGGGCGATCGGCGCCTGGCCGGTCTGGTCCCGGTGGGGCGCCTGCTGCGAAGCGCGCCCGGCATTCCCCTGGAGCGGCTCATGGAGCGGGACGCCCCCGCTCTGTCCGCCCGCGCCGGCCTGGGCGAGGCGCGCGCCGACAGCGGCTGGGTGGGCCACGCCGCGCTGCCGGTGGTGGACGGCCACGGGCGCCTGGTCGGGGCCCTGTCGGCCGCGGCCCTGGAGCGGGCACTGGGGGCCCCCGAGCGCGGGGACGGCCCGGCCGGGGAAGGGGCCCTCGGTGTGCTGGTGGGGGCCTACCTGCAGGCTGCGGGCGACCTGCTCCGGGCGGGATGGGCCCTGCTGGCGCCGCCGGCCCGGGCCGGGCGGGGGGATCGGCGGTGACGGCCGAGGGCGTAACGGCGGCCCTCAACCGGCGCTTCCTGGCGTCCTATCCGCGCGAGGCGGCCGGCCGGCTGGAGGCCCTGGACCCGGCGGAGGCGGCGGCGGTGCTCGCCGGCGAGGCCCGCGGGGCGATGGTGCCGGTGTGGGACCACCTGGCCCCGGCCGCCGCCCTGCGGGTGCTGGCCCACCTCGGTCCGGAGGAGCGGCCGGCCCTGCTCGGGGCCATGGATCCCGCCCGCGCCGCGCGCCTGCTCAAGGCCATGGATGCCGCCACGCGCTCGGCCTACCTGGAGGAGCTGCCGGCGCCCGTGCGCCGGGAGCTGAGCCACCTGCTGAGCTACCCGGAGGATTCCGCCGGGCAGTGGATGGACCCCCGCATCATCCCGCTCGGCCGCGAGACCATCGCCGGCGAGGCCCTGGAGCGCCTGCGCGGGCTGGGGGCGGGGGTCATCGCCGTGCTCTTCCTGGTGGACGCCGACGGCGTGCTGGACGGACGCGTGGACCTGCGCGACCTGGCGGTGGCCGATCCGGGCGCGCCCCTGGGCGAGCTGGCCCGGCCGGCCGGGGCGGGGGTCTCCGAGTTCGCCCCGCGCGAGGAGGTGGTGGACCGCTTCGAGCACGGCCAGGTCCCGAGCCTGCCGGTGGTGGACTATGCGGGCCGCCTGGTGGGCGTGCTGCACCAGTCGGTGCTGGTGTCCGCGGTCCAGGAGGAGGCCAGCGCCGACCTCCAGGCCATGGTCGGTGCCAGCCGCGAGGAGCGTGCCCTGTCGCCGGTGGGCTTCTCGGTGGTGCGGCGGCTGCCGTGGATGGAGATCAACCTGGCCACGGCCTTCCTGGCGGCGGCGGTGGTGGGCCTGTTCGAGGACCTCATCGGCAGGTTCACCGCCCTCGCCGTGCTGCTGCCGGTGGTGGCGGGGCAGTCGGGCAACGCCGGCGCCCAGGCCCAGGCCATCACCATGCGCGGCCTGGCCCTGCACGAGATCACCGCGCGCCACTGGTTGGGGGTGGTGTTCAAGGAGATTCGCGTGGGCCTGTTCAACGGCGTGGCCATTGCCCTCACCTGCGCCCTGGGGGTCTACCTGTGGAGCGCCTCGACGGGCCTGTCCCTGGTCATCGCCCTGGCCATGGTGGTGGCCATGGTGGCCGCCGGCGCGGCCGGCGCGCTGGTGCCCATCGTCCTCACCCGGCTGGGCCAGGACCCCGCACAGGCCTCCTCCATCATCCTGACCACCATCACCGACGTGGTGGGCTTCGCCACCTTCCTCGGTATCGCAACCGCCCTCGCCGGCCTGCTGTAAACCCCCCGGCACTCCCCCATCGCCCGACTGTCCCAATGGTATAGGCCACACCCCAGGAGCCCCGCCCATGGTCCGCATCCATCTCCCCGATGTCCGCCGGCTGATCGCCGCCGCCCTGGCCATGCTGCTGGTGCTAACCGGCGGCTGCGCCACCTACGGCGAGAAGGTGGCGCCGGTGCCGCTGCCGGAGACCAGCCCGCAGGCGGTGACCGTGGACGGCGCGCGGGTGGTGGCCCAGGCCTACATGGACCCGCAGCAGGCCAAGGACGCCCTCGGCTTCGACGCCCGCGGCGCCGGCCTGATCCCGGTGCGCTTCGTCATCGACAACCAGAGCCCGGGAGTGGTGCGTCTGCGCCCGGACCAGACCTTCCTGCTGGACCAGGAGGGCAACGCCTGGCCGCTGCTCACCTCGGAGCAGGCCTACCGCCGGGTGCGCGCCCATGTGGGGCCGGGCGAGACCATCACCGGGGCCGGCGAGACCACCCTGCTCGGCGGTGCCGCGGGCGCGGTGGCGGGCCTGGCCATCGGCGTTCTCACCGGCAGCAACGTGGCCGAGTCGGTGGGCAAGGGCGCGGTGGTGGGCGGCGCCGCCGGCGCCATCGGCGGCGGCGCCGGCCGCTACCAGGAGCTCGACCGCGAGATCCGCGAGGACCTGGAGCAGAAGGGCCTGAAGCTGCAGCGGGTGCCGGCCGGCGAGCTGGCCTACGGCTACCTCTTCTTCCCCGGCAAGGACGAGGCCAAAAGCGCCCGCTCCCTGCGCCTGAGCCTGGATGTCAACGGCACTGCCCGGGTGGTGGAGCTGCCGCTGTAGGCGGTTACTGCTGGATTACCGTGTAGCCCCGCCGGCGCAGCATGGCCACCAGCCCCTGCTTGCCCACCAGATGGGCCGCACCCACCACCACCAGGTAGTCCCGGCGGTCCTCGAGGAAGGCCTCGACCTGCGCCAGCCAGTTGCGGTTGCGGTGCACGATCAGCCGCTCGTAGAGCTCGGGGAAGGGCCGCAGCTCGTCCAGCACCAGGCGCTGGACGGTGTCCGTCCGCCCCGCCTTCCAGGCCGACACCAGCGGCTCCAGGGTCGCCTCCACGTCGCGGGCCTCGCGCAGGGTGCGCAGCAGGAAGGCCCCCTGCAGATCGGCCGGCAGCTCGTCGAACAGGCGCAGCTGCTGCTGCGGCGTCTCCAGCGCCAGCACCGGCTTGCCGGCGGCGTCGGCCAGGCGCTGGAAGTGGGCGTCGAGGCCGTGGCCCGGGTCGTAGCCGGCCCGCTGCAGGGCGCCCTGCACGATCACCAGCGCCGCCAGCCACGGGTCCAGCCGGGACATGCTGTCCAGGTCGATGCCCTGGGCGCCGGCGAGCTCCTTGGCCTGGCGGTACTGCTCGGCGGAGAGCTGCGCCGCCAGCCCGGGTCCGTCGCCGCTGCCCAGGGCCAGGGCGGCGCCGCCGCTGCCGGCCGGCGGCAGCCGGATCTCCAGGATCAGGGCGTCGGCGTCGCGGAAGGCCCGCCGCATGACCGGCGCCAGCGGGTAGTCCCCCGGCCGCAGGGCGTGGATGGAGCCCAGCAGGTAGACCGTGTTGGTCTCCCCCGCCACCTTCCACAGGAAGTGCTTGTGGCCGGCCTGGACGGGGGCCGCGGCCAGCAGCAGCAGCGCAAGCAGCCAGGCCAGCAGGCGGCGGTGGGGCATGCGGGATCCTCCGGGGGCTGCGGGGGTTGGTGGTCCAGAGCGTACCTACTATAAAGAATGATCGGACCGCGGCAACGAGGGAAGCGGGGGGCGCGGTGGCACGGGCGATGGGGTGGACGGTGCCGGCACTGGCGGCCCTGCTCGCCGCCTGCGGGGGCGGCGCCCCCGGGGACGGCGACACGGCGCGCCTGGAGGCCTGGTTCCACGCCGGGCGCCAGGCCGAGCGCCGGGTCATGCGCCAGCAGGTGGCGCGCTTCAACGCCGCCCACCGCGGCCAGATCCGCATCGACCTGACCCTCATCCCGGAGGGCAGCTACAACGCCCAGGTCCAGGCCGCCGCCCTGGCCGGGGAGCTGCCGGACCTGCTGGAGCTGGACGGCCCCTACCTCTATCGCTACGTCTGGCAGGGACGGCTGCGCCCGCTGGAGCCCTTCCTGCCGGACGGCCTGGTGGCCGACCTGCTGCCCTCCATCCGCGCCCAGGGCCGCTACCGCGGCCACCTCTACAGCGTCGGCGTGTTCGACTCCGGGCTCGCCCTGTATGCCCGCCGCAGCCGCCTTGAGGCCGTCGGCGTGCGCATCCCGCGCCATCCGGAGGGCGCCTGGAGCTGGCGGGAGCTCGACCGGGTCCTGCGGCTGCTGGCCCGGCGCGACCCCGACGGCGCCGTGCTCGACCTCCACCTCGACTACCGCGGCGAGTGGTTCCCCTATGCCTTCGGCCCGGTGCTGTGGTCGGCCGGGGCCGGCTTCCTGGAGCGGCCCGGCTACGGCCGCGCCGCGGGCACCCTGGACGGGCCGCGGGCGGTGTTCGCCATGCGCCGGATCCAGCGCTGGCTCGAGCGCGGCTACGTGGACCCCAACCTGGACGACGCCGCCTTCCCCGCGGGCCGGGTGGCCCTGTCCTGGGGCGGGCACTGGAGCTACCCGCGCTATCGCGAGGCCGTCGGCGACGACCTGGCGGTGCTGCCCCTGCCCGATTTCGGCGAGGGCAGCCGCACCGCGCAGGGCTCCTGGGCCTGGGCGCTGACCCGCCGCTGCCGCGAGCCGCAGGCCGCCGCCCGCTTCCTGCGCTTCCTGCTGCGCCCGCCGGAGGTGCTGCGCATGGCCCGCGCCAACGGCGCCGTGCCCGGCACCCTGCCGGCCCTGCGCCGCTCCGAGCTGTACGGCCCCGGCGGCCCGCTGCGCCTGCTCGCCGAGCAGCTGCGCGGCGGCCGCGCCGTGCCCCGGCCCAAGACCCCGGCCTACCCGGTGGTGTCGACGGTGTTCCGCGACGCCTTCGCCGACATCCGCCACGGCGTGGACGCGGCCCGCGCCCTGCACCACGCAGCGCGCGAGATCGACGCCGACATCCGCGCCAACGAGGGGTACCGCTTTGCGGAGGGGGGTGCGTCGGGCGCAGAGTGACCCCGGAGGCGGCCTTCGCCGTCTCGGGCATCAATGGGGTAGGTTGGGGGTATGCCCTGGCCCGGATCCTGGAAACGCGCCCTCGACCGCGAGGCCGTCGCCGGCTGGCTGCTGGCGGCGCCGGCGGTGGCGCTGCTGCTCGCCTTCGTAGCGGCGCCCTTCGCCCTGGCGCTGGGGCTGTCCGTCACCGACCTGCGCCTGGGCTCGCCGCTGCCGGTGCACTGGGCGGGGCTGGCGCAATACGCCGCCATCCTGGACGACCCCGGCTTCCGCCGGGCGCTGCTCAATAACGCCGTGTTCGCCGCGGTGGTGGTGCCGGCGCAGACGCTGCTGGCGCTGGCTCTGGCGCTGCTGCTCGACCGCCCGCTGCGCGGCATGGCCGTGCTCCGCACCCTGTTCTTCCTGCCGGTGGTGTTCCCCATGGCGCTGGTGGCGGTGGTCTGGACCCTGCTCTACGCCCCGGGCCCGGACGGCCCGGTGAACGCGGCGCTGGCGAGCCTGACCCTGGGTGCCTGGACCCCGGTGGACTTCCTGCACGACCCCGACTGGGCGCTGCCGGCGCTCATGGTCCTGTCCGTGTGGCAGGGGGTGGGGTTCCAGATGGTGATCCTGCTGGCGGCGCTGCAGGGGGTGCCCGCCCACCTGCACGAGGCGGCGCGCCTGGACGGCGCCGGGCCGGTGCGCCGCTTCCTGCATGTGACCCTGCCCCAGCTGCGCAACCCGCTGATCTTCGTCGCCCTGGTCACCACCATCCTGGCCTTCCGCCTGTTCGACCAGGTGCAGATCATGACCCGCGGCGGGCCGCTGGATGCCACCACCACCGTCATGTACGAGGCGGTCACCGCCGTGTTCGAGCGCCAGCAGGTGGCCCGGGGCGCCGCCATGACCGTGGTGTTCTTCGCCGTGGTGCTGGCCATCACCGTGCTCCAGCGGCGCCTGGTGCGCGAGCGCCGGGAGATCGAATGAGGCCCGGGCGGCTCCTGCGCGGGACCCTGGTCTACGCCCTGCTGCTGGCCCTGGCGGTCGTCCATGTGGCGCCCGTGGCCTTCATGGTGGTCGGCAGCCTCAAGCCCGACGCCCGCGTCCTGGCGGACATGGGCGGCGCCGCCGCGTTCTGGCCGCGGCAGCCGTCCCTGGCCAACTACGCCGACGTCCTGGCGCGGGTGGACTTCGGGCGCTTCCTGGCCAACTCGGCGGTCATCACCGGCGGCGTGGTGGGGCTCGGCCTGCTGGTCAACGGCCTCGCCGGCTACGCCCTGGCGCGCCTGCGCTGGCGCGGCCGCGACTGGGTGCTGGCGGCGGTGCTGGCCCTGCTGATCCTGCCGCTGGAGGCCATCGTGGTGCCGCTGTTCTACGAGGTGAGCCTGCTCGGCTGGCGGGACACCTACACCGTGCAGATCGTGCCCTTCGTGGCCAACGCCTTCTTCGTCTACCTGTTCTACGTCTTCTTCCTGGGCCTGCCGCGGGAGCTGGAAGAGGCCGCGCGCATGGACGGCGCCGGCACCCTGGGCACCTTCTTCCGGGTGGTGGCCCCCAACGCCAAGCCGGCCTTCGCCACGGTCGCCGTGCTCGGCTTCCTGTTCCAGTGGGGCCAGTACCTGTGGCCGCTGATGGTCACCTCCGGCGAGCGCGTGCGCCCGCTGCCGGTGGCCATCGCCGCCTTCCGCACCCTGCCGCCGCTGCAGTGGGGCGACATCCTGGCCTTCGGCGTGATGATGGTGGCGCCGGTGGTGGCGGTGTTCCTGGTGTTCCAGCGGTGGTTCGTGCGGGGGGTCGCCGCCAGCGGCGTCAAAGGCTGAAGGCGGGCATTTGGTTCGCCGCCAGGCGCCGCCCCGTATTCTATGAGCTCGGCGGAACTGGGTGGGGGTGGCGGCGAGTGGAATCAAAGGCTAAAAGTCGTCGCCTCGTTTGCCGCAAGGCGGTGTCCCGTCCTTTTGGCTATTCCTCTGATATTCTCGGGGTACAGGGCCGAAGGACCACCCTGCCGACCTTTTCGCGGAGTCGCCATGAAACGGACCGAGGCTTTGAAGCGGCTACGCGCCCACCGGGACTACCTGGCGAAGGCGTTCGGGGTGGTGGATATCGCCGTGTTCGGCTCCATGGCCCGGGACGACGCGGCCGCCGGCAGCGACATCGATATCCTCGTGCGCTTCGATGGCCCGGCCACGTCCAAGCGCTACTTCGGCCTCCAATTCTACCTGGAGGACCTGCTGGACTGCTCGGTGGACCTGGTCACCGACAAGGCCCTGCGTCCGGAGCTGCGACCCTACATCGAGCGCGAGGCGGTCCATGTCTGAGGGATCCGGTAGCAAGCGGCAATGGCGCTTCTACCTGGACGATATGATCGCCTTCTCGGAGAAGGTGCTGGCCTACACCGAAGGCCTGGACCAGGGCGCTTTCGTCGCCGATACCCTCACCTACGACGCCACCCTGCGCAATCTGGAGCTGATCGGGGAGGCGGCGAGCCACATCCCCGAGGAAGTGCGCGCTACCCATGACGAGATCCCGTGGCGCCTGATCATCGCCACCCGCAACCGGTTGATCCACGGCTACCTCGGTATCGACGACGACACCCTTTGGAGCATCATCCGGGACGACGTCCCGCCATTACTGGCCGTGCTGAAGGCGGTCAGGGGAGACTCGGAATAAGGCTACTGGAGCCTTACGAGGAAAGGATCAGGCCTCCTCTCCGTCTTCCCCAGAAGGCCCCGCCCAGCTTGGTCCCTTGCGCAGGCGATTGGGGCAGGACCGCCACGCGGGAATATATAAGATTTTTCTGGTAAAGGTTGCAAGAGTCCTTCCCCGTGACCGCCCATACCATGCCGACCCACGACCCCTCGGCCACCGACGTGGTGGAGGAGTACGAGGTCTACACCGACGTCTTGCCCCTCGACGGCGCCGACGTCATCGAGCTCGGCTGCGGCGCGGCGGCCCATACCAGCGCCTTCGCCGGCCCAGGGCGTCCGGCCTCGGTGCTGGCCTGCGAGGTGGACGCCATCCAGCACGGCAAGAACCTGGAGGCCACCGATATCCCGGATACGGTGACCGTCGCCCGGGCCGGCGCTGAGGCTGTCCCGGCCGACGACGACAGCGACGACGTGGTGGTCATGTTCAAGGCCCTGCCCACGTCCCGCTGGAATCCATGGACGCGACCATGAGCGAAATCGCTCGCGTGCTGGGCCCGGGCGGGGTCGGCTTCATCTCCGAGCCGTGGTTCGCCGACGACTTCAATGAGGTGCTGCGGCTGTTCCACGACGACTCCGCAGTGAGCCGGGCCGCCTTCGAGGCAATGCAGGGCGCCATGGCCGAGGGCGTACTGGAGCTGGCGGAACAGCGCTTCTTCCACACCCGCAACGATTTCGACAGCTTGGCCGACTTCGAGGATCGCGTGCTGGGCGTCACCCACACCGAGCAGGACCTCAACCCGGAGCTGTACGAGCAGGTGCGGCGCACCTTCGAGGGCAACATGGGCCCGGAAGGGGCGCGCTTCACCATGCCCATCCTCGTGGACCGGCTACGCGCCCGGAAGTAGGAAGGTGGGCCGGAAATGGCCTGGACGCCTCTTCCCCCTACTTCAGATGCCTGTCGAAGAAGGCCATGGTCCGCTCCCAGGCGAGCTCGGCAGCCTCGGGGTTGTACTCCAGCGGGGGCAGGTTCTTGTCGCTGGCGGTCTCGTTGGCGAAGGCGTGCTTGGCGTCGTAGCGGTGGAACTCGAAGTCCACGCCGGCCTGGCTCAGCTTCTGCTCCAGCTCGTCCACGCCCGAGACCGGGAACATCTCGTCGCGGCTGCCCCAGTGGGCCATCACCGGCGCCTGGATCCGGTCGGCCTCCACGTACTCCAGCGGCGGGTAGCCGTACCAGACCACGGTGGCGTCGCCCTCGGGGACATGGACCGCCGCCAGCAGGGCCAGCGCGCCGCCCATGCAGAAGCCGGTGACGCCCGCGCTGGCGCTGCCCGAGGCCTTGAGGTGCTGGACCGCGCCGCGGATGTCCTGGGCGGCGGCGTCGCCGAAGTCGAGGTCGTTCATGAGGTGCTCGGCCTCCTCGGCGTCCACCGTCTTCTCGCCGCGGTAGAGGTCGGGCACCAGCGCGCGGTAGCCCGCCTCGGCGAGGCCGTCGGCCACGCCCTGGATCTGGTCGTTGAGGCCCCACCATTCCTGGATCACCACGATGCCCGGGGCGCCCTGGGCCTGCGCCGGCTCGGCCAGGTAGCCCCTGGCGGTGTGGCCGTCGGGCCGCTGGAAGTCGATCATTGCGGGCATGGTTGCCTCCGCTGTTGGTTGCACGGAAGTTGACCGGCTGGGCCCGGTCCGAGGCGAGGGATCCCGCCCCCATGGTACGGCAATCCGGGGCGGCGTCTCATTCCCGCGGCGGCCGGCGTCGGCTGCGCCCCTTGAGAACCGGGCCGGGAGGGGCTATTGGTGGGTGGGTCCCGGTCCTTCGGATGCCCCGCCCCGCTACCGGGAAAGGAGCCCCATGCGCCTGATCTCTTTCGCCGACGGCCACGGCCCCCGCATCGGCCTGATCGAGCCCGAGGAGGGCTTCGTGCTCGACCTGCGGGCGGCCGATCCGCGCCTGCCCTGGGACATGGCCAGCTTCATCGCCCACGGCCGGCCTGGCCGCGAGGCCGCGCGCACGGCAGCTGAACAGGCCCGGCCGGAGGCGCGCCGGCCGCTGGAGGAGGTGGCGCTGCTGCCGCCCATCCCGCTGCCGCCGCGCAACATCGTCTGCGTGGGCAAGAACTACGCCGCCCACGCCGGCGAGCTCTCGGGCACCGCGGGGACCCTGGGCGGCGCGGCCGGCGGTCTGCCCGAGCATCCCATATTCTTCACCAAGGCCCCCACCGCGGTCATCGGCCCCGGCGACGCCATCCCCGCCTGGCTCGACTACACCGGCTCGGTGGATTACGAGGGCGAGCTGGCGGTGGTCATCGGCGCCGGCGGCCGCGGCATCCGGGCGGCCGAGGCGTGGGACCACGTCTTTGGGCTCACCATCGTCAATGACGTCACCTCGCGCGAGCTGCAGCAGCGCCACCACCAGTGGTTCCTGGGCAAGAGCCTGGACGGCTTCTGCCCCATGGGACCGGAGCTGGTGACCGCCGACGAGATCGCCGATATCGAGGCCGTGCGCGTGACCACCACGGTCAACGGCGAGAAGCGCCAGGACGGCCGGCTGGTGGACCTGATCTTCGCCATCCCGATCCTGATCGAGACCCTCTCCCGCACCATGACCCTGGTGCCCGGCGACGTCATCGCCACCGGCACGCCGGAGGGCGTGGGCGCGGGCTTCTCGCCGCCCAAGTACCTGCGCGCCGGCGACCTGGTGGAGGTCCACGTGTCCGGCATCGGCACCCTGCGCAATCCCGTGGAGTAGCCGGTGGCCCGGCTCGAGCTGGCGGGGGTGGCCAAGACCTTCGCCGACGGCACCGAGGCGGTGCGCGGCCTGGACCTGGCCGTGGCCGACGGCGAGCTGGTGGTGCTGGTGGGCCCCTCCGGCTGCGGCAAATCCACCGCCCTGCGCCTGATCGCCGGCCTGGAGACGCCTGACGCCGGGAGCGTGCGCATGGACGGCGCCGCCGTGGACCGGCTGGGCCCGCAGGCGCGCAACGCCGCCATGGTGTTCCAGAACTACGCCCTCTACCCCCACATGACCGTGGCCGCCAACCTGGAATTCCCCCTGCGGATGCGCGGGGCCGGCCGCGCCGAGCGCCGCCGCCGGGTGGCCGAGACGGCCGCCATGCTCGGCCTGGACGACCTGCTCGGACGCCGTCCGGCGGAGCTGTCCGGGGGCCAGCGCCAGCGCGCCGCCATGGGCCGGGCGCTGGTGCGGGAGCCGGCGGTGTTCCTCATGGACGAGCCCCTGTCCAACCTCGACGCCAAGCTGCGCGTGCGCATCCGCAACGAGATCGCCGACCTCCAGCGCCGGCTGGGGGCGACCACGCTCTATGTCACCCACGACCAGGCCGAGGCCATGACCCTGGGCCAGCGGGTGGGCGTCATGCGCGGCGGCCGGCTGCTGCAGACCGATACCCCCGAGGGGCTCTACGAGCATCCGGCGGAGGTGTTCGTTGCCGGCTTCCTGGGCAGCCCGGGCATGAACGTGCTCCGGACCCGGCTGCAACGCCAGAATGGCGAGTGGTGGCTGGACTTCGGCGGGGAGCGGCTGGCGGTGCCGGCGGCGGCGGTGCCGGCCGGGCTGGAGGGCGGCGAGGTGCTGGCCGGGCTGCGGCCGGAGGCCTTCCGCCCGGCGGCGGAGACCCCGGAGGCCGCGCATGTCCGGCTGCGGGTGGGGGTGCGCGAGTACCTGGGCCACGAGACCCTGGTCTACCTGGAGCCGCCGGTGGCCACCGTGGACCCGGAGCGTCCGGAGCGCGCCGGGGAGGAGGCGCCGGCGCTGGTGGCGCGCCTGCCCGGGGACGCGGCGGTGCCGGAGCGGGGCGAGCTGGTGCTGGGCGTGGACACGCGCGGCCTGCGCCTGTTCGGGGGCGATGGCCGGGCGCTGGGCTAACCCGCCTCGCGCACCTGGTTGCGGCCGTTGTCCTTGGCTTCGTAAAGGGCGGCGTCCACCCGCGCCAGCAGCTTGACCGGATCGGCCGGGGCGCCGTCGTCCAGGGGCTGGTGGTAGAGGCCGATGCTGGCGGTCAGCCGGACCTCGGAGCCGTCCACGGCAACCGGGGTGTCGGCGATGGCGGAGCGGATGTCGTTGGCGCGCTCGCGCGCGGTGGCCGGATCGCAGGTGAGGGCGGCCACGAACTCGTCGCCGCCCAGCCGCGCCAGCAGGTCGCCGGCGCGCATGCGGCCCTTGAGGCGCGCGGCCACCTGCACCAGGGCGGCGTCCCCGGCCGGGTGGCCGAAGCGGTCGTTGACCGTCTTGAAGTTGTCCAGGTCGATCAGCAGCAGGCACAGGTCGGCCACGTCCCGGCGCCGGTTGGTGAGGATCTCGCCCAGGTTGTTCTCGAACTGGCGGCGGTTGTCGACGTCGGTCAGGTGGTCGGACCCGGCCAGCCGGGCCAGCTCCGCGTTGGCCGTGCGCAGCTCCTGGGTGCGCTTCTCCACCCGCGTCTGCAGGGTCTGGTTGAGGTGGTGGATGCGCCGATAGGAGCGCTGCAGGCCGGCCACCAGGTCGCGCAGGGCCCCGGCCAGCTGGTGCAGCTCGCGCGGCGCGCTGGCGGGGAGCCGGGCGAGGCGCTCGGGGGCTTCCTGGTGATTGAGCTGGTGGGAGATGGCGGGCAGCTGGT
>Ga0102944_1002049_pt1 | contig 12252 bp, 12 predicted proteins | sample SalPonD_shore_MG_FD_78172 | JGI IMG/M metagenome (GOLD analysis project Ga0102944, IMG submission 78172) | Salt pond soil microbial communities from South San Francisco under conditions of wetland restoration - Salt Pond MetaG... | ecosystem: Environmental > Aquatic > Marine > Intertidal zone >... | reverse complement strand
GCTCCGCGCGCGCCTCGTCGAGCCGCGTGCGGCCATCGGCCTGCTGCGCGCGCGCCTGCTCGAGCGCTTCGGCGTTGGCATCGAGCACGCCCTGCAGCCGCGTTGTCTCGGCCCCCGCACGCTGTTCCTGCTCGACCAGTCCATTGATCTCCTCTTCGACCGATCCCGGATCGAGTTGGGCGCGTTCTTCCTCGACGCGCTGGAGACGGTGCTGTGCCTGTTCAATGTGGCGCTCGAGCTGCTCCATGCGCGAGCGCTGCACCTGGGCGGTCTGGGCGGGCTCGGCGGCGCGCTTGTTGAAGTCGTCCCATTCCGCCTGCCACTGCTGCATCGCCTCCTCGGCGGCCTGCAGCGCCTGCGTGGACTCGTCCTGGCTCGCCTGCAGGCGCTCGTGCTCGGGCCGATCCTCGGCCAGGATCCCGTCCAGCTGCTCCAGGCGCTCTCGGTCGGCGCGGATGTGCTCAGCCGTCTCCCCGTGCTCGCGCTCCACCTGGGTCAGCTCGTCGTGCGAGCGCTGGCGCGACTGCTTGGCGTACTGAATCTCCTGCTCGGTCGAGGAGATCTCCGCCCCGATGCGGTAGTAGCGGCCCTGCACCTCGTTGAACGCCTCGGTGGCCTCGTGGTGCGACTCGCGATCGCTCTCCAGGTCGGCCTCGGCCTTGCGCTGCTCGGCGACGACCTCCTCGAGCCGCGTCTGCTCGGCGCGCTGCGCGCGCTGGCGCTCCTCGAGCTCCGCCTCGAGGTCGCGCCAGCGCAGCGCCAGCAGCTCCGCGTGGTGCCGGCGCTCGGCCTCCTTGAGCTCCTTGTACTTCTCCGCGGTACGCTTCTGCCGCGCAAGGCGCTCGAGGTGCTTGTCGACCTCCTCGCGCAGGTCGTTCAGGCGGTCGAGGTTCTCGCGCGTGTGGCGGATGCGGTTCTCGGTCTCGCGCCGACGCTCCTTGTACTTGGAGATGCCCGCCGCTTCCTCGAGGTAGACGCGCATGTCCTCGGGCCTGGCCTCGATCAGGCGCGAGATCATGCCCTGCTCGATGATCGCGTAGCTGCGCGGCCCCAGGCCCGTCCCGAGGAAGATGTCGGTGATGTCACGCCGGCGGCAGCGGGTGCCGTTGAGGTAGTAGACCGAGGCCCCCTCGCGGTTGACGAGGCGCTTGACCGAGATCTCGTTGTAGTGGGCGTACTCGCCCGAGAGGGTGCCGTCGGTGTTGTCGAAGACCAGCTCGACCGACGCCTGCCCGATCGGCTTGCGCGCCGACGAGCCATTGAAGATGACGTCCTCCATCGAGCCGCCGCGCAGGTGCTTAGCGGAGGATTCCCCCATTACCCAGCGCACGGCGTCGATGATGTTCGACTTGCCGCAGCCGTTGGGGCCGACGACGCCCACGAGATTGCTCGGGAATCCCACAGTCGTTGGATCGACGAAGGACTTGAAGCCGGCGAGCTTGATCTTGCTCAGTCGCATGCGCGGGGGTTACCTCGGGCAGGCTCTCGGAACACCATGCCGCTTCGCCCCGGGGCATCGGGCGCGCGGCGATCCCCGGCACGGCGGCGCCTGCCATGGCCTGCCTGCGGGGCCGCTGCAGGGGCGAGCGGACAAGCCCGCGATTATTGCCCGCACCGCGGGCTCACGGCAAGATAGGCGCCCGGCGAAACATGACCTCACCCCCAATCCGGAGCCCCATGACGACGCAGCCCGCCAGGACGCTGGAGACCTTCGACAACCCGAACCCGGAGCGGGACTACACGATCCGGATGACGCTCCCGGAGTTCACCTGCCTATGCCCGAAGACGGGCCAGCCGGACTTCGCCACGTTCGAGCTCGAGTACGTGCCCGAGAGCCTCTGCCTCGAGCTCAAGGCCCTCAAGCTCTACATGTGGTCGTTCCGTGACGAGGGACATTTCCACGAGGACGTGACCAACCGCATTCTCGGCGACATGGTCGCCGCGTGCGCGCCGCGCTTCCTGCGCCTGACCGGCCGGTTCAACGTGCGCGGCGGCATCTGGACGACGGTCGTCGCCGAGCACCGCCAGCAAGGCTGGCAGCCGCCGACGCCGGTCACGCTGCCCTGACACCGGGAGTCCGCCGCGCATGGAAGTCGCCGTCATTATCGGTACCCGCAAGGGCGTCTTCGTCGCGCGCACGACCGATCGCGTGCGCTGGACGCTCGAGGGCCCGCACGTGGCCGGTTACGAGGTCCAGAGCGCCTGGCTCGACGAGCGCGTGCCCGGGCGCGGCTACGCGGCCGCCCACCACCCCGTGTGGGGGGTGCACATCTATCGCACGGACGATGCGGGGAAGAACTGGCTGCCCCTGCCGGAGGTGCCGCGCCACCACGAGCACGAAGGCCCCGACAGCGTGAAGACCGTCTGGTGCCTGGCGCCGGGGGCGCAGACCGAGCCCGAAACGCTGTACGCGGCTATAGAGCCGCCCGGCCTTTTCGTCAGCCGCGACGGCGGACACACCTGGGCCGTCCTCCCGGCGCTCGCGGCACACGAGACCGCGTCGATGTGGCACCCGGCCAAGGGCGGACTCGCCCTGCACTCGGTCCAGGTCGATCCGGATGACCCGAACCGCATCTTCGCCGCCCTTGCGGCCGGCGGCAGCTATCGCTCCGACGACGGCGGGGCACACTGGACCCCGATCAACGCCGGCGTGCGCGCTCCCTACCTGCCGGATCCATTCCCGGTCGCGGGACAGAACGACCACCGCCTGCTGATGCACCCCGCGCGTCCCGCGCGACTGTACCGCCAGAGCCACACGGGCACGTGGGTGAGCGACGACGCCGGCGACAGCTGGCGCGAGATCACCGCGGGCCTACCGAGCGACTTCGGCTACGCGCTGGCGACCGACGCCGCGCGGCCCGACACCCTGTTCTGCATACCCGAGGCGGGCACCCAGATGCGCTACCCTGTCGACGGGCGCCTGCGCGTCTACCGCACGGAGGATGCCGGAGCCCACTGGGAACCCCTGACGCAGGGGCTGCCGCAGGAGCACGCGTATTGCACCATCCTCCGCGATGGCATGGACAGCGACCACCTGGACCCGCTCGGACTCTACTTCGGCACCTCGGGCGGGCATGTGTTCGCGAGCACGGACCGGGGCGAGCACTGGCAGCGGCTCGCCGAGTTCCTGCCACAGGTCCTCAGCATCAAGGCTGCCCGGGTGAAACGATGAGCGACGCACTGCTGGACGCCCTCGCGGCGCGCTCGGGCATCGTCTGTGCCGTGGGCGCGGGCGGCAAGAAGACGACCCTGTACGCGCTGGCCGCGGCCCATCCGGGGCGGGTCGGCCTGACCGCGACCGTGTTCACCGTGAAGTTCCCGCGCCGGCTCGGGGCGCACGCGATCGTGTCCGATGCCGACGATCTTTGCGCGCAGGTACGGGAAGCCGCGCCGCTGCATCGAATCGTCGCCTGGGCGCGGCCCTCGCAGAAGTCGGGCCGCGTGGCCGGCGTCAGTGGCGAGGAGGTGGCGCAGTGCCACACGGCCGGCGGCTTCGACGCCACCTTCGTGAAGGCCGACGGGGCGCGCATGCGCGGGATCAAGGCGCCGCGCACGGATGAACCGGTCGTGCCCGCTGCCGCCGGCACGGTGCTGCCGATCGTGTCGGCCGCGGTCTTCGGCCAGCCGCTTTCGGAACGGATCGCTCATCGCGCCGAGCGAGTGGCGGCCGTCACCGGCCTTGCCGCGGGGGCGACGATCACGCCGCAAGCCGTCGGGCGCTTGCTGGCGGCCTCCGATGGCGCCCTTCAGCATGCCGGTCGGGCGACCGTGGTACCCGTCATCAACGCGGTCGATGACGTTGCGCGCCGCGCCGCGGCCGAAGAAGCCGCGGCGCTCGCGCTCGCGGCCACGAACCGATTCGACCGCGTGGTCCTGACCTCGCACGGGGGCACGGGGGATCCGCTCGTCGGCGTCGTGCGCCGCGAGAGATAGCGCTCGCCGATCTGCTATAATGCACCACGGCCGAGCCGGACCGAACCAACATGGCCGACGTCACCCTGCGCATACCGACACCCTTGCAGCCCTATGCCGGAGGCCGTGGCCAGATTGCGCTGCAGGCGGATTCGGTAGACGAGCTCCTGAGCCAGGTCGCATCGGATTATCCACCTCTCGTGCAGCGCATCCGCACGCGCGACGGCCAGCTGCGTCCCTATGTGAACGTGTTCGTCCGGCGCACGGACATTCGCCAGCTCGACGGTCTGTCCACGTCGCTCAGCGACGGCGACGAAGTGATCGTGATGCCCTCCGTCGCCGGCGGGTGACCGCGCTTGCGGGTTCCGCGTATCCGCCTGCCCGCCGGCGCGTTGCGCACGATTCGCGAACTGGGCGAAACGGCGTGGCCGCACGAGGCCTGTGGACTGCTCGAAGGGATCGGCGGGCCCGGGGTGCTGGTCCGCGTCGCGCGCGCATTGCCCTGCAGGAATGTGCATGCGACCCCGTCGGTGCGCTACACGATCGACCCGGAAGACTTCCTGCGCGCGGAACACGAAGCCCGGGCTCGCGGTCTGATGATCGTGGGCACGTGGCACTCGCATCCGCACGGCGATGCGCGGCCGTCCGCAACCGACCTGGCCGAGGCCTGGCCCGGCTGGAGTTACGTCATCGCGGGTGTTACAAACGCGAGGATGCAATCACTGCGCTGCTGGCGCCTCGTGGACGAGCGGTTCGCCGAGCAGCCGATCGCCGGAAACTCCGGAGAGGTCCATTCCCGATGACCGCACGTGAGCGCCGCCTCGAACGGCTGCGCGAGGAGATCCCCGAGGTCGACCCGGCCGACGTGGCCGCGCTGCTCGACGCCGGTGCAGCGCTGATCGATGTGCGCGAGCCGGACGAAGTCGCGCAGGGCACGCCCGACAGCGCACACGCGCTCGGCCGCGGCTATCTGGAGCTGCGCATCGAGCAGGCCGTGCCCGAGCCGGACCGCACGATCCTCTGCCTTTGCAGCGGCGGCACGCGCTCGCTGTTCGCGGCCGACGACCTGCGGCAGATGGGCTACACGGACGTCCGCTCGGTCGCCGGCGGCTTCAACCGCTGGAAGGACGAGGGGCTGCCGTTCGGCATACCGCGCACGCTCGACGCCGATGCCCGTGCCCGTTACGCGCGCCAGATCTCGCTGCCGGAGGTGGGCGAAACCGGCCAGGCGGAGCTGGCCGATGCCCGAGTGCTGCTGATCGGCGCTGGCGGACTGGGCTCGCCGGCCGCGTACTACCTCGCTGCCGCGGGCGTAGGCACGCTGGGCATCGTCGACCACGACACCGTCGACCGCAGCAACCTGCAGCGCCAGATCCTGCACACCGATGCCCGCGTCGGCCTGAGCAAGGTCGAGTCCGCGCGCCACACGCTCAAGGCACTCAACCCCTCGGTCGAGGTGATCGGCTTCGAGGAGCGCCTGTCGTCGGCCAGCATCGAGCGCATCTTCGACGGCTTCGACCTCGTGGTCGACGGGTCCGACAACTTCGCGACGCGCTATCTCGTCAACGATGCCTGCGTGAAGTTGGAATTGCCCAACGTCCACGGCGCCGTGTTCCGCTTCGAGGGGCAGATGTCCGTGTTCTGGCCGGGCGGCCCGCACGACGGGCCCTGCTATCGCTGCCTGTACCCGGAGCCGCCCCCACCCGACCAAGCGCCGTCGTGCGCCGAGGGCGGCGTGCTCGGCGTGCTGCCCGGCACGATCGGCATGCTCCAGGCGCTGGAGGCACTCAAGATCCTGCTCGGTATCGGCCGGCCCCTCGTGGGGCGTCTGTTGTGCTTCGACGGGCTGGCGGGCGAATTCCGTGAGCTCGGCGTCCGGCGGGACCCCGAATGTCGCTACTGCGCGACCGGCGGCGAGTTCCCGGGCTACATCGATTACGAGCAGTTCTGCGCCGCACAGGCCGGCTGACATCGCCCCGTGCCCCCCGGCACCGACACTCGACACGCCGGCCGCCGCATCGCAGTATTCGGGGCCCTGCCGGACAACGCCGCGAAGGGAGCCCCGATGCCCGACCCACACCATCGTTCCCCCGAGCGCGACCTGGCCCTGCGTCTGCGGTCCGCCTGCGTCCGCTTGCTCGAATCCGCCTGGGAAGAGGCTTCGATCCAGGGCCTGTGCGGCACCGGAGCCATGGAGTACGCCCTCGACCGGCTGCGTCATGCCGACCCGTCCGAACTGCTCGGCACCGCGGACACGTGCGACGCATCCCGGTATCCCGATTCACCCGAAGAAGGAGGCTGACGTGACGCTGCACATCGAACTCGTCCCGATCCTGTCCCTTGCGGCCGGCATCGCCATCCTCGTGGTGCCGAAGTCGCTCAACTACATCGTCGCCATCTACCTGATCGCCGTCGGGATCATCGGCCTGGTCCAGTAGGTCACCGGCGCCGGGCCATGGCCCGGCACTGGCGTCCCGGGGCTGAAGGCCCGCCCGTGCACGGCGGCGTTAGCGGGTGGGATTCTGCAGGCGGAAGTGCTCGGAGAGGTACTTCTCGCCCTCGTCGCAGAACAGCGTGACCACGTTCTCCAGGTCGGGATTGCGCTCCTTGAGGCGCTTGGCCGCGAGCAGGTGCCCACCCGAGCTCGGACCGACGAACACGCCGTAGTCGCGCGCAAGGCGGCGCATCTCGGCGATCGAATCATCGCTGTCGACGGAGACGAAATCGTCGACCTCGGTCCGGTGGCGCCGGACGATCTCGGGCACGAAGCCGTCGGCGATCCCCTCGATCAGGTGCTTGCCGGTCTCGCCGCAGACGATCGTGCAGGATTCCTCGGGTTCCATGCCGACCAGTTTGCATTCGGGGTTGACCGCGCGAAAAGCTTCGCCGACGCCGATGAGCGTGCCGCCCGTGCCGACACCCACCACGATCGCGTCGGGCACGACGCCCTCCGGCAACTGCTGCAGGATCTCCGGCCCGAGCCATTCGCGGTTCTCCTGCACGTTCCACTCGGAGGCGAACTGGCGCGGGCAGAAATAGCCTTCCTGCCGCCCCAGCTCTTCCGCCTTCTCCAGCGCCGCATTGACGTGGAAGTCGCCGACCAGCAGGACCTCGGCGCCCAGGGCGCGAGAGATCGCGAGGCGCTCCGAGGTCATGCCGTTCGGCATGACGACCATCATGCGGTAGCCCTTCACTGCCGCGACCATCGACAAGGCATTGCCGGTATTGCCACTGGACGCCTCGACGATCGTGTCGCCCGGCTCGAGCAGGCCCTCTTCCTCGGCACGCTCGATCATGTACTTGGCGATGCGCGCCTTGATCGATCCGGAAGGGTTCAGGAATTCGAGCTTGCACCATATGCCGTCGACCCGGATCAGTGGCGTGTTGCCGATACCGGCGAGCACGCTCGACGAGCCGCCATGCCGACCGACAATGCATTCGGATTGCACGAGATCGCCCATCAGGATGCCTCTCTGGATGTCGTGTGAGCCTGGGGCCGCGCGCATCCGGCCGGGACCCGCAACGGGCGCGGCACCGAGCCCCCACGAAAGCAACGGACGCGCACGAAGGTGCCGCGCGCTACGGTTCGCGGCGATGAAGAAGATTGCGCACAGGATCTGGAGGGCTCGGAACGATGACGCACGGAATCGTCAGGCGGAGATTCTTCCACCCCCCCAGTGGAGGGTCAACCGGGATCGCCGCCCGGCGTCGCCTCACGGCAAGCTCGTGTCGTTGTCGAGCCGGACCGGGCGCAGCCGGCGACGCACCGCTATTCGGCGCCCTCACCCGCTCCGCGCAGCCGGGACTGTTCGCTCTCCTCGACGAGCGTTCGCCCCGAGAGCTCCTTCAGTCGCAACCAGACGTCGTCGTCCACCTCCATGCCCTGCTCCCAGACGAGCTGGGACTGCTTCTCGAAGTCCTCGGGCCCGAGCACCTCGAGCAGCGTGGCTTCCTCCGGATCGGGATGCAGTGCCTGGAGCATCGAGAAATGGGGCGATGCGACAAGCGTGACCGAGCGATTGCGCGTCAGCGTGTCATCGTGGTCATCGATCTGGTAGAGCAGCAGCGTCGGAAACTCCTCGTGCGCGCGGATCGACACGACCTGCTCGACCACCACCGGCTCCTCGCTATCGCGCCAGAACGCCAGCAGGTTCATGCCGCGGCGCGCACAGCGCGCAAGGTAGCCGAGCATCAACCGCCGATTGTAGCAGTTCTGAATCTTGACAACGGCGAGGCCCTTTCTCCGCGCCTTGGCATAGACGAGATCGACCGCGAGGCTGCCGCTGACGAGCACGGAATTGCCGCCGCCGTCGATCACGACGACCGAGGAATCCTCGAACCGCTTTTCCATGCGCGCATACGGCCCACCTGCCAGGTGGTCGAGCCCGCGGCGCAACTGGTCGACCCCGTGAAGGCCGTGCTGCTCGAGCCACACGACCATATCGGCCGCGTCGTCGTGCTCTCCCGAGGGAAACCCGAGGCCCTCGAACGCGCGCCGGCACAGGCCGGTCAGCTCGTTGTGCGAGACCCTCATACCGACGCCTCGCCGAGATCGGGCATGCCCGGCATGAACCAGTCATCGACGAACGGCTCGCCGATCTCGTCGACGAGAGGCGCTCCCTGGAACAGCGTGATGCGCACCCAGCGACTGGAGCGCGGATCGAACTTGCTCACGCCGAAGAACGACAGCTTGCAGCGCAACAGGTGCATCGGCAGCATTTCGCGTCCCAGGAGATTGGCCCTGATCTCGCCGTAGGTGGTTTCGGACATCGCCTGGATGCGCCGCACGATACCCTTGAGCTCCGGGTGCTCGAGTAGGAACTCGACGACGGCCGTGCCGCCGCCGCTGCGCGCCCGGTAGTCCGCGAGCCGGTCGTAGCAACGCCGCGTGCGGCGCGCGACGTCGAGCGGCATTTCGCGATCGGCACCGGGCTCGTCGCCGCGCACGCCCAGTCGCGGCTCCTCCTTCTCCGCCGACCGGTACCAGAAGAAGTACTCGCGATCCGGATCCTCGAAATCCACGGCAAGCGCCCAGTCATAGGCCCGCTCAATCCGCGCGATGCATTCGTCGACGCTCATGTCCGGCACGAGATCGTACTGCTCGCTCGCCCCCATGTAGCGCTCCAGCTCGTCCACCTGCTCCGGATAGAGCTCGATGATCAGCGAGTGGAGCAGCTCCTGGGTCTCGATCGACCACTGCGTCCGTGCATGATCGGACAACTCCCGCCACAGGTCGCGGCCGGATGGCTCCTGCTGCTGCAGCCATGCCCGCGCCTGCTCGAGGTTCGCGATCAGGCACTCGTTCTCCCGAGCCTGGCGCTCGTCGTCGACCCAGGTCTCGCGCGTGTAGCGCGCTGCGCGCTCGAGCAGCTGCAGCAGGCGCTGCTTGCGCTCATCGGTCGCCGCCTCGGCCAGGCAGCGTGCCAGGGCCGTCTCGCGCATGAGGACCCACTGGTTGATCAGCCTGGGATGGTTGATCAGGAACGGCGCCATGCCCAGGCCGGTCGAGTTGCCGATGCCCATGTAGCGCTGCATGCGCTCGTCCATCGCGACGGCCGTGTCGGGCGCGCGGCACCGTGCGATGTGCTCGACCTGGCGGATACTGAAGTGGCGCAGCAGATACACGGTGAACATCTGGGCCGAGAACGGCAGCCCGAAATCGCCCCAGTTGCGGATCTTGGGATAGTCCGCGATGCCGAACTTGCCGTTGCCGTACACCGCTGTGGTGCGGTACAGGTAGCCGACCTTCGCGATCTGCTCCGGATCCGGCTGGCGACCCTCCGACAGCGCCTGCACCACCGAGTCGAAATTGCGCACGCTCCGGTTGGCGCGCGACAGGACGATGACGCTCGGATCGCAGCGCCCGGCTTCCTGCTTCGGGATGTTCTGCCGCAGCTGCTCGAGCCGCTCCTCGTCGACGTCTCCCTGCACCAACGCGAAGGCGCAGTCCCAGGCACTCGCGATCACGCGATCCGAGCGCTGACTGTCGTCCAGGTATTGCGAAAACAGCACGAAGTTGTACGTGTACTCGGTCGTGCGAACCCGGTAGATGACGGTGCCGTATCCGTCGCGGTCCAGATCGAAACGCCGGCACTGGATCTGCCAGCGTCCCCGCATCATCTTGCGCACGCACGTGCGGATGAAGCTGATCCGGCACGCGTGGAGCCGCCCGAGACGTTCGAGGTCCATGACCTCGGATGCCGGTCGCAACGCCACCGGGCCGACGTGCGGCTCGGGGTGCACGGCGTCCGCCTGATGTGCTCCGGTCCGCATAGGCTGCTCCTCTGATGAATGCACGATGACTCCGCCCGCCGCGTTCGCTCGCCGCCGGCTGCCGGAGTCACGCAGGGCTTCCGGGGCACAACCGAGCACCCCGGAAGCCGATCCCCTGGCGGTGGTTCAGCGCACGAGGTTCTGGTTGCGCGCCATGGCGTACGCCGCCTTCGGTCCGGTCCAGAGCGAGGGCAGCAGCACCAGCGATACCGGGATCGCGGTGATGACGATGAACTGCTGCAGCGCGCCGATCTGCCCCGATCCCATGTACAGCAGGATCGCGGCCATCACGGCCATCGCGATGCCCCAGAACGCCCGCACGCCCGGATTGGGCTCGTCGTGGCCGGACGCCACCATGGAAATGGTGTAGCTCATGGAATCGCCCGTGGTGGCCACGAAGATCGTCGTCAGGATCAGTATGAGGAAGGCCATCAGGCCGCCAAGAGGCAGCGCCTGCGCGACGGTGAGGGTCGCGACGTCGAACTTGAAGTTCGTCAGCGCCTCCTGCAGATCGATCGCGCCGGTGAGCTGGTAGTGGATTCCGGAACCGCCCAGGAGCGTGAACCAGATCGTCGAGGCGATGGGAGCGGCCACGGCGACGGCCAGGATCATCTCGCGGATCGTGCGTCCGCGCGAGATGCGGGCGACGAAAAGTGCCATCAGCGGCCCGTAGCCAAGGAACCAGGCAAAGAAGAACACCGTCCACCACTTCATCCACCATTGGGGCGCGGTCTCGGTGGTCATCGTCGCCATGTCGAAGAACGAGCTGATGTACTCGCCGAAGCCCTGGACCCAGCCGTTGACGAGGAACAGCGTCGGGCCGAAGACGATGATGAACGCGCCGATGCCGAGTGCCAGATAGACGTTGAAGCGGCTGAGCAGCTGGATGCCCTTGTGAATGCCGCTGACAGCCGAGCTCACGTAGATCGCGCCGAGCGCGACCAGGATGGCGAGCTGCGTGCCGTAGGCGTCCGGCAGGCCGAACAGCACGTGGAAACCGTAGCTGACCTGCGTGGCGAGGAAGCCAATCGGCCCGACCGTGCCCGCGACCACGGCGATCACGCACACGGCGTCCACCACGCCGCCGAACCAGCCGCCCATCACGCGCTCGCCGAACACCGGGTACAGCAGGGTGCGCGGCTGCAGCGGCTTGCCCTGTACGTAGTGCGCGTGCATGAGAACCAGGCTCGTCAGCGAGCCCAGGATGGCCCATGCCAGGAAGCCCCAGTGCATGAACGACTGGGCCAGCGCGCCCTTGATGGCGGCCGCCGTTCCCACCTCGGCATCGAACGCAGGGGGAGACTGGGCGATGAAGTGGTACACCGGCTCGCCGGCGGCGAAGAATACGCCACCGCCGGCCAGTAGCGTGCACATGATGATCGCCAGCCACTTGAACGTGCTCATCTCCGGCTCGTCCAGGTCCCCCATCACCGCGCTGGCGGCGGGCGAGATCGCCACGCCGATGGCGATGAAGAAGGTCAGCAGCAGGAGCAGCTGGAAATAGGAGCCGAGATACTTGGCGGTCCACGTGAAGCCCGCGCTGACGACGGAGGACACCAGGTTGACGTCGTAGATGGAGAAAGCCACGAACAGGACGATGAAGCCGGCACTCAGGCCGAGCACCCACGGATCGCCGAGCGTCGCATTCATCCCGACGCGGTTCTCGTCGCGGTCACCGTTCGCCGTCGTGCTGGTTGCGGCATTGTTGCTCATTTCAGGCCCCCGGTTGTGGGTCTCTTTCCGCCCATGCCGCGCCTACTTCATCGGCGGCAGGGCGTCGTCGAAGAAACGCAGCCAGTTGTTCCCCATGATTCCGGCCACGTCGCGCTCGTCGAAGCCGCGGGCGCGCAGGCCCGAGGCGATGTTCGGGAAGTCGGCCGCCGTGCGGAACCAGGGCAGTGGATCGGGCCAGGCGGGCCGGGCCGCCGACCCCTCGCCGTAGTCCATGACCTTCGACCAGTTGCCATTGCGCATCCACTGCAGCACGGATACGGGCTGGTCCTGGCACAGGTCGGTGCCGATGCCCAGGCACTCCGGCCCCATGACATCCGCGCTGCGCGCGATCAT
>Ga0102944_1002048_pt1 | contig 12254 bp, 10 predicted proteins | sample SalPonD_shore_MG_FD_78172 | JGI IMG/M metagenome (GOLD analysis project Ga0102944, IMG submission 78172) | Salt pond soil microbial communities from South San Francisco under conditions of wetland restoration - Salt Pond MetaG... | ecosystem: Environmental > Aquatic > Marine > Intertidal zone >... | reverse complement strand
GATGAGAAGGCAAAAGGCATCATGCCACCGATAAGTAGCCCGGCCATTACGTTGGGATTATTAATGTCTAACGATTCGATACCCGCCACCGTGCGAAACGCGGAGAATAGCGCCAGTGCCGTCAAGGCAGCCGAACCGATCGCAAAACCCTTCCCTATGGCCGCTGTGGTATTCCCGACGGCATCCAGGCGATCAGTGCGGTCACGCACTTCCGAGCCGAGTTCGGCCATTTCCGCAATTCCTCCGGCATTGTCGGCAATTGGTCCATACGCATCTACTGCCAGCTGAATACCGATGGTGGATAACATGCCCAGTGCGGCAATGGCTATTCCGTACAAACCTGCGCCCAGATAGGCGAGAATAATGGCCACTGCCAGAGCGATAATGGGAAACGCCGTACTGACCATTCCGACCGATAATCCGTTGATGATATTCGTTGCGGCGCCGGTCTGGGAGGCATCCGCAATGCCCCGGGCCGGTTTCCGGCTTTCCGACGTATAATATTCGGTGAACAGGCCGATTAAAATCCCGGCGACCAATCCGGCGATGGTAGCCCAGAAGACTCCGAGACTGCTGTACATGACTCCCCCCAGCTCGAACTGGGCAGGCGCAATGGCTTTGATCAGGAAATAGGTGACAATCGCCATAATCAATCCGGCACCGAAGGTCCCGATATTCAGGGCCGTTTGCGGATTACCGCCTTCCCTGGTCCGCACAAAAAATGTCCCCAGAATAGACACCACTATACCCACACCGGCAATACTCAGCGGAAGTACTACCATGGATAGCGGGTCCCGGCTCACAGTCGCACCCAGGACCATGGCGCCGATAATTGAACCGACGAACGATTCGAATAAATCCGCACCCATCCCTGCCACATCGCCAACATTGTCGCCGACGTTATCAGCAATGACCGCCGGATTCCGGGGATCATCTTCCGGGATACCGGCTTCGACCTTCCCGACCAGATCGGCACCGACATCGGCAGCTTTGGTATAAATCCCACCGCCGACACGCGCAAACAGGGCAATGGAACTGGCCCCCATACTGAAACCGGTGAGAATCGGCAACACCAAATTTTGCAGCGCATTGGCATCCTGTCCAAAAGAACCACCGTAAATAAGAAACAACACACTTAATCCGAGGACACCCAACCCTGCTACACTCATCCCCATCACAGATCCCCCGGAAAAGGCAATATTCAGCGCAGGAACCAGACTGGTGCGCGCGGCATGGGTTGTGCGGGCGTTGGATGCTGTGGCCACGCGCATTCCGATAAAACCTGCCAGTCCCGAACAAAATGCACCGGTGACGAAGGAAACGGCAATCAGTTTATTCCAGCCGGGATACCCCAAAATCATTAAAACCCCCACAGCCAGAACAAACCAGAGAAGTACCCGGTATTCACGGCCGAGAAAGGCCATGGCACCGTCCCGGATATGACCCGCAATCCGCACCATATCCGCGGTCCCTTCATCCTTTCGTTTGACATATAACGTCTTGAAGAAAGCATAAACCAGGGCCAAAACTCCTGCTACCGGTATCAAATAGACTAAGCCTGACATAGTGAAAAACCCTTTCATTCCTGTTGGTGTGATCGATCTATCTGATTATACGTGTTCATTGCCGCGTTGATCCCTTCGTCTATAAAGAGCTCTATCCCGTCGACAGCAACAGTGACAATGTCCCGGGCCACCGGCAGCTCTTCCTCCGAGAAGGGCTGCAGCACAAACTCCTCAGCCGGAACTGTCTTCTCCGGGGTGCCGATGCCCAGCCGCAATCTCGGCACCTGATCCGTGTTCGCCTTTTGCAGGATGGCGTCCATTCCGCGATGAGTTCCGGCACTGCCGCCTAGCCGAAAGCGCAGACATCCCAGCGGCAAATCCAGATCATCATAAACGATCAGCGTCTCCTCCAAAAGAACCTCCGCACTCTGCTGTAGCTGCACAAATGCTCTGCCGCTGTTATTCATGTACGTCAAAGGCTTTACCAGTGAAAACCTCTCCCGGGGATGAACGGTAAGCAGAAAATCACCCGATCCCGCTTTCCATTTGAGACGGTGCTGTTCTGCCAGCGAATCCACCACCCAGAACCCGATATTATGCCGCGTCATTCGGTAGCGCCTTCCGGGATTCCCCAATCCGATGATGTAGTGCATGAAATCATTCAGTCAATCGCCATATTACTCGCGCTCTTCTTCCCCGGCTTCTTCTTCCGGCTCTTCGCCTTCCGCTTCTTCACCTTCCAGCTCTTCCGCTTCTTCGCCTTCCAACAGTTCCAATTCCTCTTCCTCGGTCACTTCTTCCTCGACGACAATTCTGGTCGGATGCACCACCGTAGCCACCGCGCGATCCGGATTTTCCAGTATCTCAATGTCCTCGTATTTCAGATCGCCGATCTGGATGGAATCCCCCATGTCCAGGGCATTCACATCTACATCCAGTGCGTCCGGAATCTTACTGGGGATGGTCTTGATAGCCGCATCCCACATTGCCTGCTCCAGAATACCTCCGGATTCGGAGACACCAATCGGTTCTCCCACCAGATTGATGGCCACCCGGGTCTCCACTGCCTGCCCTTCGACGATTCCCAGGAAATCCACGTGCAGAATCTCCTCGGTGACCGGATGATGCTGAATCTCACGGTAAATAGCCGGCTGCTTCGTACGACCGATTTTCAGGTTGACAATCTTGGCTCCCGAATTGATGGCAGCTACAAGTTCGCCCTTCTCAATGGAAATGGGAGTAGAATCCACCTTCTTGGAATAGACAACGCCGGGAATCTGATCCTCACGGCGCAACTGACTGGTGGCTTTTTTCCCGGTTTCTTTTCTTTTTTTCGCTTTTAAATCATATGTGGCCATAATTCACCTCTGATTGCTTTAAAATTCTTGCCCGTTCAAACGTCAAAGAGTGAGCTGATTGACTCTTCGTCATGGATCCGCTTGATCGCTTCTCCGAACACATGCCCCACACTGACGATTTCCAGTGCGTCAAACTGCTTCTCCTCGGAAATGTTCAGGGTATTAGTCACGGTGAACCGCTCGATGGGAGACTTGACAATCCGCTCGACAGCAGGCCCGGATAAGACCGCGTGTGCGGCAATCGCATGAATGGAGTGGGCGCCCTTCTCCTGAATCACCTTGGCGGCAGTCGTCATGGTCCCGGCGGTGTCAACCAGGTCATCGATTAACAACACATGTTTGTTCTCCACCTCTCCGATCACATGCATCACTTGCGATCGATTCTGCTCCGGACGCCGTTTATCGATGATGGCCAACGATGCCCCCAGCATCTGTGCATAAGATCGAGCCATCGGGATACTCCCCACGTCGGGTGCCAGAATCACCAGATCTTCATACTGCTGGTCTTTCAGATACGGCATAAAAGCGATCTTGGAATAGAGATGGTCAAACGGGATATCAAAAAAGCCCTGAATCTGGGTGGAGTGCAGATCCATGGTTAAAATGCGATCCGCGCCGGCTTCTGTGAGCAATGTTGCCATCAATCGGGCGGAAATAGGCACCCGCGGCTGATCCTTTCGGTCCTGCCGGGCATATCCGTAATAGGGAATGACCGCCGTTATCCGGTGGGCCGAGGCGCGTTTGGCCGCGTCGATCATCAAGAGCAGTTCCATGATGTTCTCCGCGGGGGTGTTGGTGGATTGAATCAAGAACACATCCGTGCCCCGGATATTCTCCTCGAATTTCACCCACAGCTCGCCGTCACTGAAATTCTTGATCGCTAATATTCCGAGAGGAACGTCCAGGTAATCGGAGATTTCCCGGGCTAAGGTCGGATTGGATCGCCCGGCAAAAACCTTTGCGGGATGTGCGTGCATCGACATGTTGCGAATTCATCCTCCACTTTGTTGAACAGTTGCTCGGGGGCAGGGATTCGAACCCCAATTCTCGGCGCCAAAGGCCGATGTCTTGCCATTAGACGACCCCCGATCCTTGTACGGTCTTTCTTCTGAGGGAGCCAGCGTTCGAGTTTCGGTGAAGGATGAATTATTCGCTGAAGATGGATCGCATTCGCGGAATGTCCCTGTGAACCGGAGTAACCAATTCACAACGGTAGTGCCCGGTGAATTCCGCCACAGCAGGATCAGCAGCTGCTTCATCCGGAAAAATACCGAAGATCGCTGATCCGCTTCCGGATAAACTCACGTAATCAGCCTGGAGATGAAGCAGACGGTTTCTCACTTCACCGATCTTCGAATACTGCTCTACAATCAGCGGTTCAAAAACATTGGTAAACCGCCGATCTTCTTCCCAGTTGTCAAAAAATCCTTTAAACTTATTTTCATCGACTATCTTTGTCAAGGTATATCTTACATTCTCATAGGCCCAGCGTGTGGAAATGCGGATCTCCGGAATCACCAGGACAATCGGTCGGTCCAGTGCGGCCGGCAGCGGGGTGATTTCCTCACCGATACCGGTGCCCCGGGCGATACCGCCGTACAGAAAAAAAGGGACATCCGCCCCCAGTTTCTGTGCGAGGGTGGTGAGGAGTGTCTCGGTTACCGGGAGATCAAGAAGTTTACTTAATCCCAGCAGTGTCGTGGCGGCGTTACTGCTGCCACCGCCGAGACCGGCTCCCACGGGAATCCTCTTGTCCAGCGATATTCGTGCCGCACCCATTTCGGGAAATTGTTGGGCCAGGAGGTGGTAGGCGCGGACGCACAGATTCGTCTCATCCACCGGTAAAGCCGGGTCATCACACTGGAGCTCCACTCCCGTACCTTTCTTATGGGAGAAGGTGAGCACATCGCTGAAATCAATCTCCTGAAAAATGGTGTCGATCAGATGGTAGCCATCCGGCCGTCGTCCCACGATCCGGAGACCAAGGTTGATTTTGGCGTTGGAGCGGAGGGTGAGTTCACTCATCCGGCCAGCTGTGCCTGCAACCGGTTGAGACAGGTCTCAAGTCCCAGAATTTCTGCAACGGCCGGGAGGGCTGGGCCGTGGGCTTCCCCGGTTAAGGCGATCCGGGTCGGCATCCAGAGATTTTTGCCCCGAACACCGGTTTCGCTTTGCACATCTTTCATAATACCCAGAAACCGCTTCTTCGTCAGGGTTTCCTCGCCCGAAAACTTTTGCACCAGAGCATCGAACACCTGCCTGGATGACTCCATCGACACCATCTCCTGCAATTCCGGATCCGCGCCGATTTCATCAGAGATATCCCTGGGCAGAAATACCTCGGTCAGTTCAGGTAATTCGGAAAGATACCGGAGGTTGTCCCGCACGGCTTCGATAATGAGTCGCATCCTCCCGCGGTCCGTGGTATCGAACCCGGCCTCCGCCAGGTACGGCAGGCTGAGCTCCACCAGCCGGTCGATGTCGGCATCTCTGATATACACGCCGTTCATCCACTGCAGCTTCTCCACATTAAAAACCGCTCCCGATTTTCCGATGCGTTCCAGACTGAAATTCTCAACCAGCTCTTTCAGGGAAAAAATCTCCTGCTCATCTCCGGGGTTCCAGCCCAGCAGCGCAACAAAATTCACCAGCGCCTCCGGAAGATATCCGTGCTTCCGATAGTCATCCACCATGACATCCCCCTGGCGCTTGGAGAGTTTGGAGCGATCTTCATTTAACAGTAACGGCAGATGCGCAAACGAGGGCACCTGCCAGCCAAAGTACTGATAGAGCAGAATATGTTTGGGTGTGCTGGGCAGCCACTCTTCACCTCGGATCACGTGGCTGATTTCCATGAGATGATCGTCCACCACATTCGCCAGATGGTAGGTGGGAAATCCGTCCGATTTCAACAGTACCTGATCGTCGAGGTTTTCATAAGGAATCGAGACCTCGTCCCGGATATGATCCAGAAACTGCATTTCCACAGTGTCCGGATCACTGGGAATTTTCATCCGTACCACATGCGGCATACCCGCATCCAGGCGATCCTGGCTCTCCTGCTTCGACAGCTTTCGACAATGCTGATCGTACTTGGATCGACCATGTCGTTCAATCTGCTGGGAACGCATTTTTTCCAGCCGTTCTTCGGAGCAGAAACAATAATAAGCATTTCCGGCTTCGATCAACTGCTGCGCATAGTGCTGATAGAGGTCGATTCGGGCCGACTGGACATACGGACCGTGATCTCCTTGTTCCGATCCGTCAATCTCCGGCCCTTCATCATACGTGATCCCGGCCCATAACAAATTGTGAATGATATTTTCCGTGGCGCCCTGTACTTCCCGTGTTTTGTCGGTATCTTCAATCCGGAGCACCACTGCTCCGTCATGGTGCCGGGCGAACAGGAAATTGTACAATGCCGTCCGCAGACCGCCTACGTGCAGAAATCCGGTCGGACTTGGCGCAAACCGCACTCGTACCTGTGAGGTAGTCACATCCGTCATCATATGCTCTTCATGTCCTCTTTGTATCGAATTCCAGAGTGCTAATGCTCATGCGTTGTCCTCTTATATCCCCCAGGGACATAGAGATGAAAATATCCTTAGAGGATAAAAAAGATCCCCAGGATTAGGAACACCACAATGTTGTACTGCCGCAGCCAGTGCATCACTTTCTCCCAGTGTTCGCCCACCTTGCTGCCCGCGTAAATTACGATACCATTCCAAAGAATACAACTGAGAGACCCCAGCCCCGCCACCACCCGCCAGTCATATTTCGCTATTCCGGCAACCAGAGAGATAATCGCCCGGATGCCCGAAAAAAAGCGGTTGAGCGCAATCAGCAATACCCCCCGGCGCTGAAACAGCGCTTCAACCTCCTTAATGAAATCCCGGTTCAAATATTTACAGTTTTTGCGGTAAAAGTATTGCCTGCCACAATACATCCCAAGGAGATACAGAATTAAAAAGCCCGTCAGGCTTCCACCGGTCGTAATCAGATATGTCCACCAGAATCCGAGGGTCCCGATGCCCACCAGATAGGCCCCGACCAGCGTGAAGGTATCTCCGGGAAAGGGCGGAAACAGATTTTCCAGCAGGGTCGTCAGAAATAACACGCTGTACGCCAGAGTGGGAGGGAGCGTCTCCAGGAGGTCGTGTACCTGTTCCATGCGGTTATCTGGTGATGAGTACCGTTGACAATGCGGCAATTCCTTCACCCGTGCCGAGAAATCCCAGATAATCCGTGGTGGTCGCCTTCACGGACACGGCATCCGGATCGCACCCGAGGGCCCCGGCGACTTTCTCTTTCATGGCAGTGATATACGGAGCAAGTTTCGGAGATTGCACGATGATGGTGGAATCGGTGTTCTGAATTTCATAGCCCTGTTCCCGGATCAGTTCAAGGACATGTCCCAGGAGCACCAGACTCGAGATGTCCCTGTATTTCGGATCCGACGAGGGGAAGTGCGAACCGATATCCCCGGAACTCGCTGCTCCCAACAATGCATCCACCAGGGAATGACTCAGCACATCACCATCGGAATGCCCCTCGATTCCCCGCTCCGATGATATGGTCACCCCGCCGAGGATCATGGGTCGTCCGCGGACGAGCCGGTGGACGTCTACACCGATACCGGTTCGATAACTCATGAGGAACCTCCCCCCTCCCGGTACGTGACAAGTGCCCGGGCGATCTCCAAATCGTCGGGATCGGTCACCTTGAAATTCTGTTTGCTTCCCCGGATTAATACCACCTGTTCACCCAGCTGCTCTACCAGCATGGCTTCATCCGTACCGGTGTATCCCGTGGCAAGTGCGTTTTGGAATGCCCGGCAGAGCAAATGGTACCGAAAGGTTTGGGGCGTTTGCGCGGACCACAGGACCGTCCGATCAACGGTCGACTCAATGACGGTGCCATGAGTCATTTTCATCGTATCCACAGCGGGAGTTCCCACGACGCTGCCGCCATATTGTTCTGCGGTTACCACCGCCTCCCGAATGATGTCGGGCCGAATAAATATCCGGGCGGCATCATGAACTACCACGATCTCCGGGGGCGTCGTCTGCAGGGCCTGCATTCCGTTCCATACGGATTCCTGCCGGGTTCGCCCCCCAGGCAATACTTCCCGGACTTTGGTGATGCTGTATGGCGTAACGGTCTCATCCCAGATAGTTGATATATCTTCTTCTCGTGCCGGAATGACAATGTCCTCGATTACCTCACATTGTTCGAACACCAGGAGGGTATGAGTGAGGAGCGGCTTCCCGGCCAATCGGGCAAATTGCTTGGGTTGATTCAGTTGTGCCTGCAGCCGGGTTCCGGTACCCGCCGCAGGAATGATTGCCGCAACATGAGGGAATGTGTCCACCATGCTATCCTGTTTGCACTTCCATGCTACCCAGGACCTTCACCTTCATTCCCCTCCACAGATTTATCCGTTCGGGGGGAGGATATTCCTATAGAATTAACATTGCGTCACCATAACTCAGGAACCGGTAATCCTCTTCCAGGGCAGTTTCATAGGCCCGGAGTATATGGTCCACATCGTAAAATGCGCTCACCAGCATAAGCAAAGTGGACTGCGGCTGATGAAAGTTGGTTACAACGGCATCGACAATCTCAAATTCAAACAGTGGATAAATAAAGAGATCAGTCCACCCATCCTTGGGCACGACCTGTTTGCCGGCGATGTGAGAGGTTTCCAGCGCCCGGACAGTGGAGGTGCCTACTGCGATGATCCGGCTGCCCCGGTTCCGCGCTTTATTGATGGTCTCGGCAGCCTCCGGAGTCACCTTGTAGTTTTCGGAGTGCATCCGGTGCCGGGTCAGGTCACCGACTGTGACCGGGCGAAAGGTTCCCAGCCCGATATGTAACGTGATTTCGGCAAACTGTACCCCATTTGCACTTAAATCCTTCAGCAGCGATTCCGTAAAGTGCAAACCGGCTGTGGGAGCGGCAACCGCACCGGGGTTTTCGGCAAATACAGTCTGATAGGTTTGTTTATCCTTGGGTTCCGGGGGCCGGTCAATATACGGTGGAAGCGGCGACTGGCCCAGATTTTCAATAATATGGTAGAAGTCATCCCGTTCGTACAGAAACCGCACCACCCGTCCGCCCGAAATGGTATTGTCGATCACGTCACACTGTAATTTATCGGTAATGGTCAGTTTGTTCCCGATCCGCACTTTTCGCGCCGGATTTACCAGGACTTCCCAGATATTCTCTTCCAGTTCCCGCAGTAGAAATATTTCCACTCTGGCTTCGGTCTGATCTTTCACAGCAATCAGCCGGGCCGGAAAAACCCTCGTATTATTTAATACCAGCACATCTCCTTCGTCGATATATTCCCCCAGATCCCTGAAGACACGGTGTTCCATTGCATCCGTCTCCCTGTTGAGCACCAGCATCCTGGAACTATCTCTGGGCTCCACTGGATATTGGGCGATCCGATCTTCCGGAAGCTCATACTGAAAATCCTCTAACTGAGGTTTATCGCTCTGCAATAAGGGATCAATACCGTGAGATGTTGTCATGAGAATAAACTTTCCTGTGATGAACCCAGATCCTGAGTTCGGTTAAAATGTTGATATGCTAATCGCGTTGCTTTCCGGCCCTGCGGGGTGCGATGAATGAAACCTTCCTTAATTAAAAAGGGCTCGTAGACCTCCTCGATGGTCTCGCTTTCTTCTCCCACTGCCACTGCCAGGCTGCTAATCCCCACCGGTCCCCCGTCGAATTTGCCGATGATCACCTGTAGAATCCGTTTATCCATTTCATCGAGACCGGAATCATCCACTTCCAGTTTTTCGAGGGCGGCCGTGGCCACTTCCCGGGTGATGACGTTATCTGCCTCCACCTGGGCGAAATCGCGAATACGCCGCAGCAGGCGGTTGCAGATGCGCGGGGTGCCCCGGGATCGCCGGGCGATTTCCCTGGCGCCATCCTCCGTTATCTCCACACCCAGTATTGTGGAGGAGCGCCGGACAATCCGGAACAGATCCGCCGCGCCATAATAATCCAGACGGGAGACCACCCCGAACCGATCACGCATGGGCGACGTAAGTAATCCTGCTCTGGTGGTTGCGCCCACCAGGGTAAACGGCTCCAGGTTTAACTGGACGCTGCGGGCGTTCGGCCCTTTGTCGATCATTATATCGATGGTGTAATCTTCCATGGCAGAGTACAGATACTCTTCCACCACGTTGTTCAACCGGTGTATCTCATCGATAAACAACACATCTCTGGGCGCAAGGTTGGTAAGCAACCCCGCCAGATCCCCCGGACGCTCCAGCACCGGTCCGGATGAGACCTTGATATTCACATCCAGCTGATTGGCTACGATGTAGGCAAGTGTGGTTTTCCCAAGTCCCGGCGGACCGAATAATAACAGGTGATCCAGTGCATCTCCCCGCTCTTTGGCAGCCTGAATAAACACCTGCAGGTTACTGACAACCTTTTTCTGCCCCACAAATTCATCGAAGTCCGCAGGTCGGAGCGTGACGTCAAAATCTCGTTCATCTTCCAGGACATTCGGATATGTGGCTTCTGAGCGCATAGAAAACTTTACATTATTCCGTTGCTATTGTTGTCGGCGGTTCACTGCTCAATACGGGATTATTGCGAAAAAGACGGTATTCAGAAATGGAGCGTCGGGTATATATTCACTTCTTCTGCCATGACGCGTTTGAGCCTTCGGAATTCTTGTCCCATTCACACTGATACCCCGGCCTGCCCCGTCCATTCGGGATTTCTGGTGGTTTAGTGTATACCTTAGGAATTGGATTTCATTAGTTTGCGTCGTATAAGTTTTACGAAAAAGAACACCATACATAATAAATATATATACCCATCAAAACAAGATGTTTTGCGTGCCCCTGATGCTCCATAGAACCGCACAGCGACTAATGTACGTATTCATATCACTTTTGCCAAAAATTGCCCGGTATAGGATCTCGCATGTTTCACCACCTCTTCCGGTGTGCCGGTACAGACGATCCGTCCCCCGTGTTCGCCACCTTCCGGGCCGAGATCTATGATATGATCGGCATTTTTTATCACATCCAGATTATGCTCAATGACAATCACCGTATTCCCTGTTTCCACAAGTCTGTTCAACACCTGGAGTAATAGTTCGATGTCCGCAAAGTGCAGGCCGGTGGTCGGTTCATCCAGGATGTACACCGTGCTTCCGGTCCCGATCTTGCTCAGTTCCGTCGCCAGTTTGACTCGCTGGGCTTCCCCGCCGGAGAGCGTGGTCGACTGCTGGCCCAGCGTGATGTATCCCAACCCCACATCCTTCAGCGTTTCCAGCTTCCGGCGAATCTTGGGTACCTTTCGAAAGAACTCCAGGGCCTCGGTCACCGTCATTGCTAATACCTGGCTGATATCTTTCCCTTTGTATTTTATCTCCAGGGTTTCCCGGTTATAGCGCTTGCCCTGGCAGACTTCGCACGTCACATATACGTCCGGCAGAAAGTGCATCTCGATTTTTTTCACCCCGTCACCGCTGCATGCCTGACACCGTCCTCCTTTCACGTTGAAACTGAACCGGCCTGGTTTGTATCCGCGGATCTTGGATTCCGGTAATTCGCTGAACAGCTCTCGAATCGGAGTGAATGCCCCGCTGTAGGTCGCCGGATTGGACCGGGGAGTCCGTCCGATAGGCGATTGATCGATGTCAATCACCTTATCGATATTATTCAAGCCCCGGATCGTCTCGTGGGGAAGGGGGTGGGCTTTCGAGCTCCCATGGAGATGTTTGGCCAGCGCGGGATACAGGGTCTCGTTAATTAAGGTGCTCTTCCCGGAGCCGGACACCCCGGTTACACAAATAAATTCTCCCAGTGGAAATGTCACGTCGATTGCTTTCAAATTATTTCCTTGAGCTCCCTTCAGGATCAGCGCTTTTCCGTTCCCGTTTTTCCGGCGATCGGGGATAGGGATCACCCGCTGCCCGCTCAGATACTGCCCGGTGATCGAGTCCCGGAACTGTTTCACCTCCTCCGGCGATCCCACGGTCACCACGTTTCCGCCGTGTTCACCCGCACCCGGCCCAAGATCCACGACGATATCCGCAGATTCAATCGTCTCCGGATCGTGCTCCACAACAATAACCGTATTTCCAATATCCCGGAGATGGGTGAGCGTTTCTATGAGCCGTCGATTGTCCCGCTGGTGCAAGCCGATGGTCGGCTCATCCAGGATATACAGCACACCGACCAGCTGTGATCCGATCTGGGTGGCCAGGCGAATCCGCTGAGCCTCGCCCCCGGAGAGGGTCCGGGCGCCGCGATCCAGGGTCAGGTAGTCCAATCCTACATTCATCAGAAATTGCAGCCGCTGCCGGATTTCTTTGACAATCTCCGAAGCGATCACCTTCCTCATCCCG
>Ga0102944_1002047_pt1 | contig 12256 bp, 8 predicted proteins | sample SalPonD_shore_MG_FD_78172 | JGI IMG/M metagenome (GOLD analysis project Ga0102944, IMG submission 78172) | Salt pond soil microbial communities from South San Francisco under conditions of wetland restoration - Salt Pond MetaG... | ecosystem: Environmental > Aquatic > Marine > Intertidal zone >... | reverse complement strand
CGATGCAGCGAATGTGATAAGGGATTTTATCCGGAATGATTACCGGATTTCTGATAAGGAAGTGCTCTGGAATGACTTTGATGGAGGCACCAGGATTTTGCGGACGAATGTCATCGGCATCTGGGGGAGTCACAACTCGTTTCGTGCCTGGGGCACTATCCATGATGTCACCGAGGAACGGGAGAAAGAAGAAGCGCTCAGGGAAAGTGAGGAGCGGTTTCGTCTGCTTGCGGAAAACATTCCGGGAATTGTGTACTTAGGCAAAGGTGATCAGCATTTCACCAAGTTGTATTTGAATGACACATTCCAGGAGATCACCGGATATGCGAAGGAGGATGTTCTCACGGGCGATCTGCGTTATGCTGACATCATCCATGAAGAAGATCGGGAAACGGTGTATGGCGATATCGATGCCGCTATCCGGAAGCGCGAACCCTATCATCTCATTTATCGGGTGCGCCATCACGACGGGGAATGGCGGTGGCTGGAGGAGTTCGGTATCGGAGTATTCAAAGATGGAACCCTGTTGTTCCTTGAGGGATTCATTACAGATATCACTCAGCGGCGCCAGACGGATCAGGCCATCAGAGAGAGTGAGGCAAAATTCCGGGCAGTAACAGAGACCACGGCTTCATTGATTTTTATCTATCAGGATGATCGATTGCAGTACGTGAATTCGACTGCAGAGACGTTACTCGGGCTTAAGAAAGAGGAGATTCTTGGGCGCCAGGTGTGGGAGTTCGCCCATCCGGATTATCGTAATATGATTCGGGAACGCGCTCTTGCCAGGCAACGCGGGGAACATCCCCCAGCGCAGTATGAGTTCAAATTACTCACCTGTGACGGCAGGGGGATCTGGGTTGATGCGACTCTCACCCGGTTGGAGTATCGGGGCAGGCCGGCGATTCTGGGGACTGCATTTGACATTACTGATCGGAAACGGTCGGAGTTTATTCAATCGGCCATATTTCAGATCTCCGAGGCAGCGCATACCTATCATACCCTCGACGAAATCTATACCAGTATCCATGATATTATTCGTGAGCTCATGCCTGCGAAAAATTTCTATATTGCGCTGTTTAATGAGAACGAGCATACAATCGATTTTCCGTATTTTGTTGACCAGTTCACGGAGCAAGCAGATTCGAGACCAGTGGGACAAGGGATCACTGAATATGTTCTCCGAACGGGTCAACCGTTGCTGGCCACGGAAGACGGCTTGAAGAAACTGATTGAGGACGGCGAAATCACCCCCTTCGGCAAAATGCCGGTGGATTGGCTGGGCGTCCCGTTGCAGACCAGAGATGATACCATTGGCGTGCTGGCCGTACAAAGCTATGATGCGGGCGTCCGGTATACGGAGACGGAAAAGAATATATTGAACTTCGTGTCCGTGCAGGTGGCTATGACCATTGTACGCAAGCAGACAGAAGCAGAACTGGCGAAAGAACGGCAGCACCTGGGAGTCACTTTGCAGTCCATCGGTGATGGAGTTATTGCTACCGACACCGAGAGCCGTATTGAGTTAGTGAACCGGGTGGCTGAAGAATTAATTGGCCTTTCTGAACAGGAAGCCCTGGGGCAGAAAATAGCACACCTGTTTTCTGCCGGGAACGGAACGAAGAAGGAGTTAATCGGGCACAGCATTCAGGAAGTAGTCCGAACCAAACAGATTGTGCATCTTCCGCCGCAAACTCTACTGAAATCCCGGGGAGAGCAAAAACGAGTGGTAGCAGAGAGTATCGCCCCACTGAAAAATGACCGGCAGGAAGTAATCGGAACGGTGATGGTCCTCAGGGATGAGACAGAGAAGCACCGGATGGAAATGGAACTGCTGAAATCGCGCAAACTTGAATCGGTGGGGACTCTGGCCGGCGGAATCGCTCACGATTTTAATAATATTCTGGCTGGCATCCTGGGATATATTTCTCTGGCCCGATTGTCGATTTCGGATCAGGCGAAGGTCAAAGAGCTTATCCAGAAGACTGAACAAGCTGTACAGCGTGCCTCCAACTTGACAAACCAGCTGCTTACCTTCTCCAAAGGCGGTGCGCCGGTGAAGGAAACCGCATCCATTAAAGAGGTGATCGAAGAATCGGTGCAGTTCGCCCTGCACGGATCCAATGTGAAGTGTGAGATGCAGATCGCAGAGGATCTCTGGCTGGTTGAGATGGATACCGGACAGATGGATCAGGTGCTCCAAAATATCATTATCAATGCTGATCAATCCATGGTCAGCGGAGGGATTATGGAAGTCTCTGCACAGAATGTGGTGGTGAAGGAAAATGGCCGGCCGCTCACCATCAGTTCCGGGCGGTATGTGAAAATTGCTGTGAAAGATCACGGTATCGGTATTCCGGAAGACAATCTGGATAAAATCTTCGATCCCTATTTTACCACCAAGGAGATGGGCAACGGGTTGGGGCTGGCGACAGCATATTCAATCGTGAATAAACATGGTGGACATATAAAAGCGGAATCCCAGGCCGGAGAAGGGACCACGTTTACAATATTTCTTCCGGCCACCGGAAGACGGAATCAGAAAGAACCGCTGGAGCCGGGCGGCGAAGTGGAATTGCGGGGACAGAAAGTCCTGGTGATGGATGATGAAGCGACCGTGCTGGAGGTGGCCTCTGAAATGTTAAGGAGTATGGGTTGCACCGTACAGACCGCGCTTGACGGCGGCGAAGCGCTGGAGAAATTTAAACGTGCCCAGGAGGAAGGAACGCCGTTTTCACTGGTCATTATCGATCTCACAGTCCCCGGGGGTATGGGGGGCGTCGACACCATCCGGGAGCTGCGCGCCATTGACAGCGGAATAACAGTGATCGTGTCCAGTGGATATTCCAATGATCCGGTGATGGCCAATTTTCAGGATCATGGGTTTGATGCGAAAGTGACCAAACCGTATGATCTGGAAAAGTTCCGGCACGCCCTCACGAAAATCCGGCGGGGAAAGAACCGCGTCTGAGCAAAGACGGAGCGTCATGCTGGCAGGTCTCCTCTAAAGAATTTGCCGTCAGAAACCACTTCCCTGAAATGCACGCATGCAATCGTCGGATAGCGTTCTCCGGGCGAGCCGGCCCATGCGGGTGACCGGCGGTATTCTCCCGCCAGATCACATGCAATTATTGAGACTTCTGTAGTTGCCATTACTTGTATACATTCATACATATCCCTTACATTATTCTCACGAAAACTCGAACGAATACCGATAATGCCAGATTACATTGCCTCCAAACAGCTGATATTGCAGTCACTGAGAAAGCAGATCGCGGTTATGTTCGGCGTGAATGGCCTGTTGCTGGGCGCCGGCGCCGGACTGCTTCAGCAGTATTGGGGGTGGGTCCCGGCCGCCTCCTGGTTCGGTATAGCCGGCGTCCTGCTGAGCTATGAGTGGTTTGAAGCGAATCGATTGTTAGCGCAGAACCGCCCTCCCGACAAGCAGAATCTCCTCACAGATCTCGGTTGGGGGAACAGAGTAACCATTATCCGGGGCATGTTGTTCGCAGCAGCCGGCGGATTCCTGGCAACGCCGTCTCCGAATGATCTCTGGCAATGGATGGCCGGACTATTATATCTACTGGCTGTCCTCAGTGATCGCTTCGATGGGTACCTTGCCCGCAGATCCGACCATGTAACTCTCATGGGAGGGCGGCTCGATATGCGGCTGGATGCCCTGGGAATCCTCATAGCTACTCTGCTGGGTCTCCGATTCAATCAGCTTCCGATCTGGTATCTGCTGGTCGGCAGTACATTTTACCTCTTCACGCTGGGCAAATGGTATCGATCCCGAAAAAAGAAGCCGGTGTATCCGCTGTTGGCAGATCCCGGTCGGCCCATGCTTGCAGGACTCCAGATGGGCTTCCTCAGTATCAGTCTTCTGCCGATCTTCCCCCCGGGTGTGACCAAAACCGCTGCTATCGTCTTTGGTATACCGCTCCTGGTTACCTTCCTGCGGGATTGGCTGATCGTCAGCGGCCGGTTCCCTGCGATAGAAAACCGGTTTGGGCGCCAGTTCCGGGCTCTGCAGTCATACGTGCGATCAGGGGTATTACCGTTTCTGCGGGTGGTCATCGTTGTGTGCGGACTCATAGTGATCGCCCACAGGAACGATCAGTGGATGCCCGGTGTGCTTGCCAGAATAGCAAATATGGGGATCCTGGTTTCGGAAGGCGCCCTCATCGGAGGACTGCTCCTGATGATTGGAGCCATCGGAGTCGGCGTGCTCACCCGGAGTGTCTCGCTGCTCCTGATGGCGGTAATGGCCGGTATGCTCTCGACTGCTGTCCCACCACTGCTGCCCACACTCCTGTTGATTGCGGCCGGCATTCTGCTGCATGCAGGACCCGGGCACTTTGCTCCGGTGCAATGGGATGAATCATTGCTCTTTCGCAACAGGACCTAGAAACGCCGGCAGAAGAGAATGTTGTCAACGACCAATTTGGAACTGACACACCTGATCATATTCGGTGCCTATGCAGTGCAGGCCCTGGAGCTGCTCTTGTTCCCGGTGCAGAGTGAGTTCACCACTTATGGGATATTACGCCGACACAGGCAAGAAAATTTAGTGGGCCTGATATCACAGATGATGAACCGGGCCTTACTCGCAGCTCTGGCAGCCGGTACGATTATTTCAGTGGGGACCTTTTTACTGCCACTCGGCCTGATTCTCGTCCCGGAAATGTATCAGCAGCTCGTACCGATTCCGCATTTGCATACCCCGATCGCTGCACTCGCTGCGAACTGCGCAATCATCCTGGGATCCTGCCTGACCGGCATTGCTGTTTTGCAATTCCATGCCATGAACTCTCCCCGCCGGTCCTTGATCACTTCCGGTGTCTTCGGATTCTGCCGCAATCCGATCAGTGTGGGATTAATGGCGATGGTCGCCGGTTTTTTTCTGGCGTTTCCATCCTGGATCGGCCTCTTCGGTACCGGCGTTTATATGCTGAACACGCATGTCAGAATCCGGATGGAGGAACACTTCCTGGAACAGCACTTCGGCGCCGAATATCATCGATACAAGAGGTATACCGGACGATATCTTCCGGTAACAGCCGGGAGAATATCCGACGGCAATTTATTCCAGGATAGCCGGGAGTAGGAGGCTGGAAACTGTTTGAGAGAGCACACTCTTTGGAGCAGTCATCAAGGAGGAGTTACATCATGTTGTAATCGCCCGAAAAAGTCCAGCTGGTGAGCAATCAGCGTTAAGGTGTGATTATCCACCTGGGAATACCTCGTATCAATCCACTCGGCGAACCGGGTCTGGTTCAGCTCCGGATCTGCGCGAAGGGCATCCTGAATTGTGTAAATCATAAATTTGAGGAATGTCTCCGTATCTCTCAAATATCCTCGTTCACCCGGATGTACTACCCAGTCCGAGCTGCCGATTGCAGCCGGCGGAGCATGGAACTCGGGCAGACAGGTAAGTAACTGCCTTCCGCAGAAGCGTCCGGCGATTGGCAGCCCGTCGAATTTTCGTTCATCCATGGTATGATGATATCGCCGTTCGATGAGTCTATCGAGTTGTTCATCCACAGTGGGCAGCAGGCGGCTCATGCCGTCGTAATTTAACGTAAAGTAATAGAAGCCGCCCGGTCTCAACACCGTAAGGATTTGTTGCAGCGCACGCCGAAGCGGAAATATGTCCAGCACCGCGTGGGCAAGCACAATATCCCAGCGATTCTGTTGCTGCGACTGAGCGATAAATTCAAAAATATCCTCCGGTATTAGCTCGATTTCCACCTGGTGTGATTCAGATCGAATGGTCAATCGGGTGGTATGTGCATCAGTGTGGGCTGGAGCTCTCTCCCAGCCGATCCGGGTGGTAAGTTTTTCCATTCGCGGCGGGATGTGCGAAAGGAACTCCGGATTCAAATCCACCGCCGTATATTGGGCATTCCGGAGAACTGCTCGTTCCAGCAAACGTTCCAGCATGGTCCCGGTACCGGCTCCGATTTCGAGTATCCGGACGGGCTGCTTCCGTTGGATGGAGCAAAGCGCTCTCCGGAATTGTTCGAAGACGCGATGGTTCAGAGACCGATCATCGACCACTTTCTTAGACTCCAGATAATCGACATAGGTGAGTTGTTGGTTTGCCATAAATCGCCTGTATTATGCCGCCATCGATACTAGGAACTGATGTACTCTTTCCATGGATTCTTGCCAGGTGGGATGAGCACAATACGAGTTCCGGGCGCTCAGGCTCATCTGGCACAGCAGGGATCGGTTCTCGTCCACCATGCGGAGGTAGCGGGCCAGTTGTGCGGTATCGCCCGGGTCCACTAAAAATCCATTCTCACCGTGATGCACAATTTCCGTGGCTCCGCCCACGGCTGAAGCCACGGCGGGCAGGCCGAAAGCAAATCCCTCCAGATAAGCCATCCCAAACGCCTCAGAATCTGATGGGACAACCAGGATGTGACCATTTCGCAATCGGGATTCCAGGGAGGTTTCTTCGAGTTCTCCATACAGGAGCACCTGCTGTCTCAAACCCAAACGCCGAATTTGTCGGTGTATTCTGTTGACGTAATGGGAATTCCGTTCCGGAGATCCGATCACATGGAGCGAAAATCGACTCCGGGGTATTTCAGTGAGCGCATCCAGCAGAGTGTGGAGCCGTTTGCCCGGGTGGAGCGTTCCCAGAAAGACGATTTCCAGGGGATCGTGCTGGTACACCCGCTGCTCGATTTCTTCCTGGCTGGGAATATTGTGAAACCTGTTCCCGGCAGGCCACGCCACGACGGACGGTTTGGTATCAGACAGAAGGCGCTCCGTCTGTTCTCTGGAGAAGTCACTGGTGTAAATCATGCCATCAACCGATGTAAGATACCGGGTTTCAACGTACTGATAGCATTTTCGCAGAGGTGAATGCCGCGACAGTACTGTCCGTAATGCATGGATCAGCGTGATGATCGGGATGTTTCTCCGTTGACGAATATCCCTGTTCATTCGGAACAGGGACGGATGAGTCAGCTCATCCTGAATGAGGAGATCGCAGGCATTCCGGGCCATCTGTTGCCAGATCTGTGGACGGATATTATCAATCAGGTTCCTTGTATACGAATGTTGTGGTATGGAAATGATCTTCACCTGGTGCCCTTGCCCGCGAAGATAGTCCGTGAGAAAACGATCATACAGATAACCCCCGGTCAGCGTTCCGATATCACCGTAAATTACGAATCCGATCCGCACGCGTTGTCCCGCTCGTAAATTTTTTATCCGGAATGATCGGTGTATTCGGTCCAGATATCCGGATCTTCCCACAATCTAATGGTAAGTTTGATGCTATTATCCCAGGGAATGGCAGAAGCGAATCGGTCGTGGAAGATACGGGCAAAGTGTTCGATGCTGGGATTGAGACCCTGAAACTCCGGCAATTCATTGAGGGTGGCGTCCCGGTACCGGCTGAGCAGCGTATCCAGCGCCTGTTCAATTTCTGTGATATCGGCCAGGTACCCATGCTCATTCAATGTTTCGCCGGTCAGTCGAACCTCTACTTTATAGTGATGCGAATGCCACTGGCTCTCATCGCCGAAGTCACCGCCTATGAGGTAATGCTGGGCCACGAACGACCGCCGGATTCCTAATCGGTACATCATGCTTCCTCTTGGTTTCAATTTCATCGGTCAGAGTTCATATGGTATGCAAGTTACATAATTCACGATAAATAATATACACGTGCCTCGGGTCAGGGCTCTCTGGCAGAAGAGTTGGTAAAATGTTGTTCGTCCACAGTAAGAAGCGTTCTGGTGAAGATGGCCATGAGAGAATCGTGCCGGACAGGATCTCCCTGATCACTGGCTTGGTGCAGCCCCTGAACAAAGCCCGATGCATGAAATTCCCGGAGAAACCGTGGGTTCCGGGACAGGATATGGACCGGAGTCTGGTAACTGTCGTTCTCATCCACCAGCAGGGGGGGCTGGTGATCCCCGAGAATAATGATGATACCGGAGTCCGACACATTTTTGATTATGAAATCCCTGATCACCTTGAATGCGTAATGTATGGCCTCTGAGTATCCCCAGAGAAGTGCGGGTTTCCCGGGATTCGCCGGCCGGGTGCTCTGACTGGAGTGTTGCGCTGATTGCCGGTATACGCCGTAGAAATCCCTTCGGCTTTGAACACGCTCGAGATAGGGCGGGAGGTCAGCGATCGTCCACGGCGCATGACTTGTGACCATCGGAAAATAGAAAAATAGCGGGTGTGAAGAATCGTTCAGCCAGGCGTGGTTGGTGACATATAAGCTGTATTGATCCGGAATAATCCCCCAGCCAAAATGGGGAAGATCCTGATACCAGAGGTCGTGATAGGTGATAACTGTATCAAATCGGTATTGGTTCGAGAGTGGGAGACCGGGGCGGGTCCGACTGGGGGGTTCGAGAATGAGCGTCTGATAATCGTTTTCCCGGAAGAACCGGATGTAGGGAGGGGTATAGGAGCTGGTCAGGTAATCGTAGATCACCTGATTATCGATGTAGATTCCCGACAACAAACTGGCGGTGGAGAGCCACGATCCCGATCCGCTGATCGGAGCAATGCTGTAATTCGTCACGGCGTGCCAGCCGGAATCGGTTACCGCGGATTCCAGATGCGATGTCATTGTCCGGTATTCATCCCTCAGTAAGGTATGTTCCGCTAAAATTTTCCCATACGATTCAATCATGAACACATAGATATCGGGCCGAAAGGTCAGAGGCGGAAATGTTCGCTGTATCTGGGCCTGCAGTGCCTGTTGAAATTTCGGATCATGGGTCTCCTGATAGAGAGCGAATGAGTTCCGGAGATTATGCCTGATGCGTCCGGAGATCAGCTGGGCAGGCGCGTCCTCCAGTCTGGTATGCTGAACCTGATGCATCCCCACTGCACCAGCCAGTAATAAAAACCCAAGCAGGAGAGGTGAAAGGGAAAATGACGCCTGCTGGAGTCCGTGCGCCAGAATCTTCCATGCGGCGGGGATCACTCCCAGGAGGGTGAACAAGAAGAGTCCGAAAACGAGCAGAAGCAGGTGCCAGTGAGATTTTAGCAGATCAAAAAACAGATAAATCCCATCGTTGATCAGAAAAATATCATTGTACAGTAAGGGCTTCCTGCTTGCCAACACCACGATCAATTTCGAATAGATTTCATAGATCCACAGAAACGCATACAGGGCAATACAGAGCGCGAGCACAACCCTGTAAATACGGGAAGACCGGGTGCAGTAGAGGAGATAGACTAACAACAGCACATCGATGCTTATCCAGAACGCGGAAAAAATCGACCAGCTCGTCTGAAACCCTTCACTGTGCAGGTGTATATACCAGACAAACCAGGAAGGGACGAGGAGCAAGACATCCAATAAGAGGAAAGACAGGCAGGGGAGATATATCGGGATCCTGCCTGAGAGTAAGTCTGAGAGCATTATGGGAGTTCCTCTGTGAAGTATGTTGTATTACTCGTAAGTAATGACAACCTGCACGATGTCTTGAGCCGCACTCGCCAACAAATTGAAGGCCTCCTGCGCTCTGTTAACAGGGAAGCGGTGGGTAATGAGTGTCGAAGGTCGAATGTCATTGAGCATATCCAGTGCGACAGCCAATCTCCGTGTTTTAGTCCAGCGTCCCGAAAATCCGGACTGAATGTGGCTCACCTGGCTGCTGACCAATTTAATTTTACTCCGGTGGAACGATCCACCTAAATCGAGATGAGCCGGTTTGTTCCCATACCAGCTTCCGATGACAATCCGGCCTTCATATCCGGCGACTGCAATGGCATCGTTTAACGCCTCGGGGGAACCGGAGAGTTCATAGACCAGATCGAAATCCGAGGTAGAACCGGTTGTTCGAAGCACGCTTCGTATTTCGTCAACGATGTTTGATCCCGAGGGATCGAGGGTATAATCGGCTCCGAAATCTGTAGAAAGTTGTCGTCTCAATGGAGAGAAATCGGTGGTGATCACAGGGTCCAGCGGGAATTTATTGAGTAAGGCAGTAGTGAGTAATCCCACCACCCCCTGTCCAAATACGCCAACGCATTCTCCGATGAGAGGCTGCCCATCCATGAGAAAATTGACGGCGGTTTCCATATTCGCCAGAAAGACAGCGTTTTCTGATGAGAGCGCCTCCGGAAGTTGAATCAGATCATTCATGGCAGCGGTGAAATGACTTTCGTGGGGATGGAATGCGAACACCCGGGTATCCCGGAACGTCTTCGGAACCTCCGCCCCTGTTTCGACAATTGTACCGACCAGGGAATAGCCATATTTAAGCGGATACCGGAACTCTCCCGAGTAGGCTTTCAGCGAGGGATCCACACTCATATCTCTGGGAACATTCCCATGGAAGATTAGCGATTCTGTTCCGGCGCTGATTCCCGAGAACAGGGTCTCCACGACGACTTCATGAGGTTTCGGATCCGGGAGGGATTCATCCCGGACGTCAATGGTGCCATCCCCGGAGAAATACAGGCTTTTCCGTGTCACGAGGTCGACCAATGGATTGCACCCCAGACCATCAAGTCTTTCCCGATGAGAGCATGCCGAACCTCACGAAGACTCGGACGCGCTCCCTCCGGATCTGGAGTTAATTCCCGGATGCCGGGCAATCCGCCGAGGATCTGGGGAGCAATGGTAAGCACGAGGAGATTCACCAGTTGTTCATTGAAAAAACTGGTTAAGATTTGTGAACCTCCCTCGACCATGACTGTTTTTAAGTTCCGTTCGTATAACTTCCGGAGGAGTGCCCCCAGATCAACTCTTCTGTCCTGAGTCGCCGCCGTGATGAGAATTTCAGCCCCCATGGATTGCAAATCGTTGAGGGCCTGTTCCTCGGCAAATTCGGTTGTGGCAACGAGGGGATTAACCTGATTGTTACGGAGTAGATTGCACTGCAAGGGCATTCGCAGATGGCTGTCAACGATAATCGGCTTCGGATCCTCCCCATTGGTTAATCGGGTAGTGAGTAATGGATCATCCGCCAATACGGTTCCCACCCCAATCAGGATGGCATCATGCATCGCCCGCAGCCCATGGGTGATCCGAAGTGATTGCCTGCCGCTAATTTGGTACTGCGTTCCGGCCTGCAATGTAATCGATCCATCCAGACTTTGCGCGTAACTCGCCGTTATCACCGGCTGGTAATCCCTGCCGTTCCGGGAAGATTGGACGAGCATATCCCGGATGTTTTCCAGTACCTGATCTTCAAGCAACGTCTCCGGTTCTGTGGTGTTCTCACGTATAGGATTGTTGGGAGGGTGGAAAAAAGAGCTCCCGGCTGGCAGAGCCTGATCATTGAATGCAGGAGCAGATGTCCGGAGCGGAACATGTTCCGTTACGGGTATTCCTCTTTTTTGGAGCTGTTCTACTGTTCTGGGATTGTCGGTCAGCAAACGAACCGATTTCACGTCCAATGATTCTAATATTGTGACCGCGTAATCACAGGTGCGTACCTCATCTGCAGGGATATTCATTGTATTGTGATCCGTGAGATCAATTCCCTCCCGACGCTGGGATGAGTCCGGTTTCTTCGCTAATTCTGCTGCTAGCCCATCCTGTCTTAAATAAATTAGTATTCCCGTTTGCTGTCGTTTGATAAGTTCCATAGACAGATGCAGTCGATGATGGCAATTGCAGCGGCTTGAGTGGAGAACATCTCCGGAGAAACATTGCGTGTGGATTCGACAGAGGATATTCTCTCTTCCCCGGGGCTGGCCCAATATCGCTGCCAGATATTCTTTCCCTGACTCCTCATCTGTAAATAATGTCAGGCCGAATTCTCCCGCCGGATCGGGGAGGACAGTGGGTGCTTTTTTGGTAATCATACTTCGGTCCAGTCAATATGTGCTGACAGTCAAAATTTCTTTGCAAATTTATGATGCCTTAATTATATGATGTTTTTTGTAATAATTAAAGTACTGATCGTTTTCATTCCGGAAAAGTTGTCGGGATCGAACGATTTTGCCTGAGGATCATTAGGTGCTTTTCAGATAATCCGTGCTGATCTGCCTCAACTCCATGGAATATAAGGCCCGACTGCTAAAGATTCGAGGAAGCGTGTCGATAAAAAAGAAAGGTAAAAACAGTGTATTCTTGCCACGAGAAGGCGATTATGAGTTCGTCTCACAGTCTCAGAACAATTCTGGATGATATCATTTCTGAACTGATCCTTATTGATCCGGAAACCTCTGAAAGTTTCACCAATCTGAGTAATCTTATCGATGCACTGGAAGAGCAGATCCCTGCGGAATACCATCAGCAGCTGGAGGATCAATT
>Ga0102944_1002046_pt1 | contig 12259 bp, 7 predicted proteins | sample SalPonD_shore_MG_FD_78172 | JGI IMG/M metagenome (GOLD analysis project Ga0102944, IMG submission 78172) | Salt pond soil microbial communities from South San Francisco under conditions of wetland restoration - Salt Pond MetaG... | ecosystem: Environmental > Aquatic > Marine > Intertidal zone >... | reverse complement strand
GTTAAATTTTCCTAAGTCCGACAGACTCCTAGTCCGGCATTACTACGGCCAGAATGATATACAAGAGAATGGTGGAGCCAAAGAATATGAATGCACCCACGATAAATAATATGCGTACGATCGTTGGGTCCCACCCGAAATAGTCAGCTATACCACCGCAAACGCCGGCGATCATTTTGTCAATTCTGGATTTTTTAAATCTTGATTTCATGAGTCGTCGCCTGTTTTTATGAATTTTAATTCTTATATGCGTTTACGAGCCGGCATGAATCATTGTTTCATCTTCTGGAAAAATTTTTCAGTCGTGCTCTGCAGGTTCGGTTTCCAGGCGTACTTCATGATGTTTGCTAAGTTCTCGGGGGGGACAGCTTTTCTGGGTCAGCCGCGAAATAATGATAATAGCCAGCAAACCACATACCATGGCCAGCGTTCTGAAAGGAAACATTACCGCACCGGCATCATTGATCATGGGGTAAGGGATTAACCGTGGAAGCCCGAGCGCCGGTTCACCTCCGCCAAATCGCAATATAAAGGAAATGGCCAGGCCCGCTATGGAACCGTAACGATTCGCCTTGGAATCGAACAGGGCGGTGACCAGTTGTGGGAATAAGATTGTGTAGACAAAATCGCTGCATAAGAACCAGAGAACATACACGCTTTTGATTTTTAAGGCAATCAATGTGGCGGCAATCCCAATAATCCATATGGAGCGCTTGAGCACTTTGGATAAATTCTCGGGCGTAATACCGGGATTGACGAGTTTCCGGTAGACATTCCAGGAAGCCATGGAAGAAGCGGACAGAATGGAGGAGTCCACCGAAGACATGACGGCCGCGGCAATAGCGCCCAGGCCCACGGTAGCAATCACCGGGTTGGTTAAATAGCGTACGACGTAAGGTAATATCAACGCGGCTTCATCGGGAGCTGCTACTCCCACCGACTGCCAGGAAACGACGTCGCCGATAATGCCAATGAGAATCGCAGGAATGGCGGCCAGGATACAAACGAATCCGGCAATGATGGATAACCACATGGCGGTTTTTTCATCTTTGGATGCCAGCACGCGCTGAAAATAGACCTGCCAGGGGATCCCCCCGAAAGCAAGCAACAGGGCGGAATCCCACCAGTTCCAGTAGGTGTCGCCCCACTTGGGATTTCTCCAGCCATCCAGCGGCGGGAACAGGTGACTGAAGGTCCCCTTTTTCTCCTGATAGAGATGAAGAGCATGATCTAAACCTCCCACATGCTGCAAGGCAAAGGGGACAACTAATCCCAATCCGATAAAAAGTAATATCAGTTGTACCACATCGGTGAGGGCTACAGCCCAAAGGCCACCCAAGGCTGTATAGGCAATAGCAATAGCCGCAGAAATGATGATGGATGGGGTGAAATTCAGGCCCAAGACGGTGCCAAAGGTCGTTCCCAGAGCGGTTAATATGGCGGCGGTCCAGAAGATTTCACCGGATAAAGCGGGTAAAGCCAAAACAGCAGCCATTTTTTTCCCAAACCGTTGTTCCAGGGGATCCAGGATGGTGGTGAACTCAAACCTTCTCATCTTTCGGGCAAAAAAGATACCGCCGATGATCAAGCTGAGTGCGTAACCCCAGGGGGCCTGCACCCATGTCAATCCGTAGGAACTGGTGTATTCCGCGGTCCCGTTGATGTATCCGCCGCCAACCCAGGTGGCACTCATGGTAAAAACCGCAATTCCCAGCGGGATGGAACGACCGGCCAGGATGACTTCATCCGAGTCTCCTGAATTTCGTATTTCGGCTGCATACGTGCCGATATAGAAAATGATTCCATAAAAAATCATCATGGAGATATACCCGGGCCAATACAAGGTTTGAGCCGTATCTATATAGTCTACCACCACGCCAATGATTAACAAAAGCGCCATTAAGACGATAATGGGAATAAATGAAGGCCAGGATTTTTTCATAAAGTATTACACATTCAAACTTCAGGGAGTTATCGTTTTAAAGAATTTTGCGACCAGGTAATAAATTGCCGGAAAAAGCATCTGTGAATCTTTGATAGTACGGTGAATTTGTTAATCAAAAAAGGGAACTTGCCACTTATTTCAAAACTAACATGGAAATTTTACTTCGTGGGAATCGCTTCGCTCGGTGCGCAGCATTCTACATACTGTAAGAGGACTTTGCAAAACCATGCTTGTGTCCAAATTCTTCCCGAAAGTATTCGGGATTGACTAAAATCCCTGGTTTTGTAAAGCCCTCAGTAATGAATTTATCAACTTAATAATCGGTATAAGATATTGAAAAAACGGCAATTAAAGCCTTTCAACGTAAAATTTTGTGAAATATTCGGGAAATATCGATTTCACCAATCCTGAACCTTAGAAACTGATTGCACGGAGCTATCCCATATTAAATTAAGATTAAGAGTTGTAGAATAAATTGATATTTATAGGAACATTGTTGACTTTTGGACTGGTCAAAAAGATGGACGAACAACTCTATTTGAAATTATACAGATTGGTACTAATTCTCTAAGAAATATTTTTTAAGATGATGCATTTTTTATGATAAAAAGTGGTCAAATTTGCAGTAGATTTAGCTAAGTCCGACAGGCTCCTAGTATGGGATAAACTTTAAGAGAACTTTGTAAAACCGTTCTTTTGCTCAATATCTGCGTTATCGAAAAGCCCTGGTTATTCAAAGCCCTCTATAAGACAAGTATACCTGATTTCTAAATGTTTAATATTACCGATTATATAAAAATGTAATACCTACCGCATAATTTAATTTTGGAGTACTTTGTAAAACCGGAATTTAATAATATCTGATTTTTTGATAGATAGAAATCCATATTCACTACTTATAAATCCACCCATTGAAATTTTTTCAAGTTTTTTGCAAAAAACTTGGTTATTCAATCAACTCTTTATTTAAAACGAAAATATTAATCTATAAAAAATAAATCTTACCATAATAACCCTATGAAAAAATTTATACTATTAGGTGTGATAACCTTTATTTGTATGATTTTTAGCCGGGCTGATGCACAAGCCCAAACCATAACGGGTACCGTCACAACGGCCCGCGATGGTTCCCCGTTACCAGGAGTTAATGTATTGGTGAAAGGCACCACCAACGGTACTTCGACGGATGGGGACGGCCATTATCAATTATCCATTTCTGCTAATGCTGATACCCTTATATTTTCGTATATAGGTTACAAAGATCAGCATATTCCTATTCTGGGGCGCTCTGAGATAAATGTAAAAATGCAGTCCCAAACCCAAATGCTTTCCCAAATGGTGGTAACTTCCTTTGGGATTGAACGCGAGAAAAAAGCCCTGGGTTACACCGTGCAGGATGTGCAGGGAGAAGGACTGGAAGATGCCCATGAAAATGATATCGTGAATTCACTGTCCGGTAAAATTGCCGGAGTGGAAATCACTTCGGGTAATACGGGTAATTTGAGTTCACCAAATATTACTATTCGGGGCGAATCATCCTTTACCGGACAAAATAAACCTTTAATTGTGGTAGACGGTGTCCCGGTAGACAATAGTGTATCAACCTATAGCGCCTCTGCCCAGAGCACCCAGATTGATTATGGAAGTGCTCTGGTGGATATCAAACCGGAGAATATTAAAGAAGTCAGTGTATTGAAGGGTGCCAATGCTGCGGCATTATATGGTTCCCGGGCATCGAACGGCGTTATTTTAATTACCACCAAGAGTGGTGCCGGAACCAAGGGAATCGGCGTTAGTTTTAATTCAACCACCTTGTTTAGCGATATCCTGAAACTGCCGGATTATCAGAATAAATATGGAGCCGGTTCCGGCGGGCAGTATAAGTTTGTGAATGGTGATGGAACCGGTGGTGGAATCGATGGTCAGGGTTATAACTGGGGACCCCCGCTGAATGGTCAGCTGATCACCCAGTTTGGTTCTCCGCGCGATGAAAACGGTAACCTGATTCCCATACCTTTTGAACCGCATCCCAATAACGTCAGGAATTTCTTTAACTTGGGACAAAAATATACCAACAATATTGCGGTCTATGGGAGTAATGAAAAAGGGAACTTCCGGCTATCGACTACCAATATGGATCAAAATGGAATTGTCCCAAACACGGGAGTTCAACAAAACACGGTTTCCCTTACAGCTGGTTATAATATTACGGATAAGTTCAAGGTAAATTCCAATATCAACTATGTGAAGACACAGAGTGATAATATTCCTACCAGTGGATACGGATCAGAAAGTATTATGTATTCGTTTATCTGGTGGGGCCGTAATCTCAAGACCTCGTGGTTAAAAGATTATTGGAAACCAGGTCTGAAAGGTATAGAGCAGAATAATTTTGATAACAACTGGACCAATAACATTTATTTTCAGGTGAATGAAAATACCAACAGCCTGAATCGAGACCGGTTGTATGGCAACCTTTCAGCTTCTTACGATTTTACCGATCACCTGCAATTGAAGGTTAAAACCGGATTGGATTATAATAATCAGCTTACGGAAATGCGCAAGGCCTTCAGTACCCGGACAGCTAAACACGGCCGTTATGAGCGGGGTACCAAATTATTCCAGGAATCGAATTCCGATTTTCTGTTGACTTATGATCGCCCGATATCAGATGACTGGTCGGTGAAAGCGTCAGTCGGCGGAAATCACATGCGCCAGAAACGGAAGAATTTATCGGTATCGGCTCCCGAACTGAGTGTCCCTGAAGTTTATAATCTGGGAAATTCCCGCGTAAACCTGCAGGCCAATCAGTACGATCAGGATAAGGAAATCAACAGCCTGTATGGAATGGGCGAATTTACTTATCGTGATATGATTTACCTGGATGTGACGGGACGTAACGACTGGTCGAGTACGTTGCCATCCGATAACAACTCCTATTTCTATCCATCGGTAGCATTGAGTGCTGTGGTTTCCGACCTGTTGCATATACCGACCAGTGGACCATTGTCGTTTGCAAAGCTCCGGTTGAGCTGGGCACAGGTGGGTAGCGATACGGATCCCTACCGTTTGCGTAATACGTACAACTACCAGCAGGCCTGGGGAAGTACGCAGACGGTTTCCGAATCCCCGACCATTGCCAACTCGAACTTGAAACCGGAAATTACGTCTTCATATGAAACCGGGACGAATATCCAATTTTTCAACGGGCGTCTGGGAGCAGATGTAACGTATTATTACAACTCTACCAAAGACCAAATTATGAGTGTACCCTTGCCGAATTCTTCAGGCTATACGGGGCGCTTTCTTAATGCCGGTCAGGTTGTGAACCAGGGCTGGGAAGTGGTATTGAATGCCACCCCGATACAGATGGGGAATGGCCTGAAATGGGATATGAATATTAATTGGTCGCGTAATCGAAGTACCATTAAAGAACTGGCTCCCGGAATTGAAACCTACCAGATTGCCAATCCTTACGGAGGTTCGGTATTGGCCAAAGTGGGGGGACGCATGGGAGATATGTATGGACGGATTTTTCAACGTGCCCCAAGCGGCGAAATAATTTACCGGGATGGATTGCCCTTATTGACGGAGGATATCAAGAAGATTGGCAATTATCACCATGATTGGTCGGCAGGATTTGGCAATACTTTCACTTATAAAAACTGGTCGCTGAATGTACTCTTCGACCTGAAATATGGCGGCCGCATTTATTCGTACACGCATGCCACCGGTATTGAAGGCGGTACGCTGACGGGTACGACGGCCCATCGCGGCGAGAATATCGTCGGTGATGGTGTAGTAAAGAATAATGATGAGACGTACCGAAAAAATACTCAGCCGGTGCCTTATGTCACCTATCTGCGAAGATATTATGCCCGAAATAATGTAGAATCCAATTCTTTTGATGCCACTTACATGAAATTGCGTCAATTGAAACTGACCTACATGTTACCCTCCAGTATCGTCCGAAAAACGCCGCTACAGAGTGCTTCGGTATCGATCGTAGGGCGAAACCTTTTCCTCTGGACGAATGTACCGCATATCGATCCTGAGACGACCTCAATGTATGGTGGTCAGCATGTTCCCGGCTTTGAAGTGGAGCAGTTGCCATCCACCCGCAGTTTAGGTCTCAATATTTCTCTCAAATTATAAAATCATTAAACACTCTGATTTAATTATGCAATTATTAAAATCTGTACGTGTTCGATTTTCGGCGATTGTATTCTTGCTGCTTATCCTGGTCGGGGCCTATGCCTGCGACAACGGGTTTCAGCAGATCAATTCGAATCCCAATGAACCGGAACAAGTAGATCCCAGTTTACTGCTGCCCGAAATTATCCGTGGTTCGGTGAACAACTCTGTGAATTACAGCATGACTACAGGTAATATCGTCATGCAACAAACGGCCAAGGTACTTTTTGGCTCTATTGACCGCTACAACTGGGAATCTTTTGCAGGGTACTGGAATACTTATTACAACCAGCTGCGTAATGTCCAGAATCTTTACACGATTAGTAAAAATTCCGGGGATCAAAATTATGAAGGCATTGCGCTGGTGATGCGGGCGTGGATCTTTTCACAACTGACCGATGCATTTGGTCGAGTACCCTATAGTGAAGCAATCCAGGCCAAGCAAAACCAGGTTTATGCCCCGGCTTATGACAGCCAGCAGAAAATTTATGAAGGCATGCTAGCCAATCTCAAACAGGCAAATGACCTGCTGCATCCCGGCAGCGGCAACCAGGTTATGGGCGATATTCTCTATGATGGGGATATCATGAAGTGGAAGAAGTTTGCTAACTCCCTGCGGGTCCGCTTATTGATGCATGTTTCTCAAAAAATGGATGTTTCCAGTGACTTGCAGGAGATCTTCAATAATCCATCGAAGTATCCTGTGTTTGAGAGTAATGACGATAATGCATCGCTCGAGTATTTACCGTCTTATCCCAACCAATGGCCGGTACATACCTGGAGAGTGGGAACGTTTCAGGAATACCGCGTGAGTAAAACGTTTGTGGATACACTGAAAAAGTTTGACGATCCACGTCTCGCCGTTTTTGCCGAACCAACCAGTAATTCGGTGAAAGCTGGCAATCCGGAGTATGTAGGGGTTCCGAACGGTCTTCAGGATGATGAAGCGGCCAATTACAACGGAAGTCCCTCTGATCAGTCCACCCTGGATCAGCGTTATTACCAGGAACCGAATTCGGCCAAAGGATTGATTATGACCTATCCGCAACTGTTATTTCTGAAAGCGGAAGCTTCACAAAAAGGATTGATATCAGAGAATGCTGAACAAATTTACAATGACGGTGTTAAAGCTGCCTTTGATCAATATGGTTTACAGGCGGATCAGAATTACCTGAGTCAGTCAGGCGTTCAGTTTGATCCGAACCGGGCGCTGGAGCAAATCGGTATCCAAAAATGGATCTCGCTGTTTTTTACAGGACTTGAAGGCTGGTTCGAATGGAGACGAACGGGATACCCGGATATCGAGCCTTCCGTACGAAATCAGAATAATGATCGAATTCCGGTGCGGTTTATGTACCCGACGGAAGAACAATCACTTAATAGTGAGAATTATAAACAGGCCGTTGAACAGCAGGGACCGGATAACATCAATACCAAAATTTGGCTGGTTAAATAATCAAGCCAAGGTATTGCTTTCGGTGAATAGATTTTGAACCCTGGTGGTTTTCTCGAACTGTCAGGGTTCTTTTGATTTGCAAGATCCTGGAAGCTTGAATACCATGAGAAAGAATTTATAGAGAACTTTGCAAAACCGTTCTTTTGCCTAATATCTGCGTTATCGAAATTTTGAAATCCTCACATATGACTAATATGCTGCGGTTTCAAAATTTCTCTTCCCGAAAGCGTTCGGGATGACCAAAAGCCCAGGTTTTTCAAAGCCCTCTGTATAGTATTTATAGATAAACTTTTTGCCCAAAAAAATTAATAGCGGTTTAAATGAAAAAATTTATGCGAAGCATAAGGAAATGGTTGGGATTCATAACATTAATTCCCTTAATGGTTTTGGTTTCCTGCAGTCAGCAGGATAACCGGTGGATTGCCTCAGCCCCCGCGGGAAACCGGATCACAAAAATTAACCGGGGGGATACAACTGTCATTCCCAACGGGCGTTTGCTGACTCCCCGGGGCAATCAAATTGAAGTGGCTCCGCATCCCTATGGATTGGCGTTGAGTCCGGATGGCTCTGTGGCCGTAACGGCCAATTCCGGCATCGCTCCTTTTTCCATTTCTATCATTAACAATGTCACTTCCGACAAGCCGGAGGTTCAACAGGTTCCCAAAGGTTATCGAACCGATAAAGGCGTACTGGCTTCCGTATTTATGGGATTGGCGGTTTCCCCTGATAATAAGGATGTATACGTGTCGGGAGGAGAACAAAATAAGATATTCATTTTCGATATTGAAAGTGGCGAGCGTACCGGGGTGATTGATTGTGCTACAGCCGGGACGCAAAATACCGGGAATGATCATGATTATACCGATGGGTATATCGGAGATATGGTTTTAAGCAAAGATGGGAGCCGGTTATATGCGGTCGATCAGATCAATTTCCGTATGATTATTGTGGATACTCAACAGGAAAAAGTGCTGCGTAGCGTGCCGGTGGGCCGTTACCCATTTGGCATTGCGTTGTCTCCCGATGAACTGGAAGCCTATGTGGCGAACGTGGGTATGTTTGAGTATAGCCTGATTTCGAATGTCAACCCTGATTCTTTAAAGCAGACTGCAGTTAAATATCCGCCGTTTGCCTACCAATCGGAAGAGATGCGGGAGGGTATTGATTCGGACAGTCTTAAGGTTAAAGGACTTGGAGATCCCAACGCCCCGGAATCATTTTCGGTCTGGACTATTGATTTGAAAAACGGCGATGCTCCAAAAGTGACTCATAAAACCAAAACCGGGGTATTAGTGGGCGAAAAAGTGGAAGGCATTCCGGCGGTGGGAGGGGCAAGTCCCAATTCCGTGGTAGCTACCGATAATTATGTTTTTGTTAGCAACGGGAATAACGATAATATCTCGGTAATCAGCACTCAGCAGGACACCGTTGTACAAACCATTCCCCTGGTTTTGGATAAACGCATGCAGGATAAACGTGGAATTATTCCCTTTGGATTGGCCCTGTCGCCCGATCAACAGCGATTGTATGTGGCTGAAGCGGGTATCAATGCGGTGGGCGTGATCGACATTCCTACTATGAAAACCATTGGACATATCCCTGTTGGATGGTTTCCCTCAAAAATTAAAGTGACAAAGGACGGAAAGCAGTTAATTGTGGCCAATGCCAAAGGCTACGGAAGCGGGCCTAACGGGGGTGATAATTTTGATATGGGCCCAGCCGGAAGCTACATCGGATATTTGATGAACGGAACGGTTTCGGTGTTGGATATCCCGGATGATGCGCAGCTCAAACAGGAAACGCAACGCGTGGTGAAAAATAATTTCGAATTTGCCAGAGTCAATTCCGGCCAATTTGCAGATCGTAAGGACAATCCGATACCGCTCTATCCCAGGCAAAAAGATTCGCCGATTAAGCACATTGTATTTATAACCAAGGAAAACCGGACGTTTGATGAGGTTTTTGGTCAATTGGATGGTGTAAATGGAGATCCCGACCTGGCACGTTATGGACGGCATGCAACCGTACACAATGACAAAACCGGGGAAACGGTGAAGGATGTGACCGTTGCCCCCAACCACCTGAAACTGGCGCAGCAATTTGCCCTGGCGGATAATTTTTATGTGGATTCGGATGTGTCAGCGGATGGACATCGTTGGCTGACCAATACCTATCCAAACGAATGGGTGGAAACGGAAGTGCCGGCGGCGTATGGCGGAGGCCGAACCATCGATATCGATTCCGATTCGCCGGGTGCGTTGGTGAAGAATGGGGCCTCAGGAGCCATCTATCCTGAAGATTATAATGAAGCCGGTTCCATGTGGGAGCATTTCGACCGTCATAATATCAGCTTCTGGAATTTTGGGGAAGGTGTGATGTTTGCCCCGCATATCCTGGATAAATCCTATAAATACACCGGGTACCATTTTGCAGTAAATTACCCGATGCCTGCGCCATTATTCGATCATACATCTCACCACTATCCCACCTATAACCTGGGAATTCCGGATCAGTTCCGGGTGGATATGTTTGAAAAAGAGTTCAACAATAAGTGGGTGGCCGGGGGCGATTCCATGCCGCAGGTGTTGACGGCGATTATTAGCAACGACCATACCACGAGTGCTCATCCGGATGACGGATTCCCTTTCGTTTCCAGCTATATGGCTGATAATGACCTGGCAGTGGGCCGAATTGTGGAATTTCTATCGCATACCAAATACTGGAAGAATATGCTTATCGTAATTACCGAAGATGATGCTCAGGGCGGGGTTGATCATATCGATGCGCATCGTAGTGTATTATTATTGATTTCACCCTATGTCAAACACGGGTATGTGGGACATGACCATTACAGTTTTGGAAGTATTTTCAAAACTTTCTGGAATATTCTGGGCGTACCATATCTCAACCAGTATGATGCGGGAGCCAGCGATATGGCCGATATATTTACGTCGGATCCCGATTTCACTCCCTACAATGCAGTGCCTTCCGATAAACGGATTTTTGATCCTCAAAAAGCTCTGGATCCGTTGGACGAGAATTTCGATTGGGAAGCCGTAAAACAATCCCCCAAAATCGACGATCCTGAAGTAATGAAAGCCCAAAGCCGAAAACAGGATGAAAAGCGAAGAGAAGAAGATTAAAGAAGTTGAAAGTTGAAAGTTGAAAGATCGTCGCAGCTTATGAAGTTTTTACAACACTAAACTCGTTACGTCGCTCTGCGGCGTAATGCTGTTTGGACGCTCTGCGTCCTCTTCAATTAACAATGCGAACGAGGTAACTAAATCAAGCATTAGCAAAATTCAAAAAGTCCTTCTCCCCGTGGGAGAAGGATTTAGGATGAGGGCGGATTGGAACGATTATAAAATTGGCAACATCTGTTTATTCATCAACCAAATAAAAGAGGGCTTTGCAAAACCAGAGATTTTGTTCAATCCCGAATGCGTTCGGGGTGAATTTGAAACCGGAGTCCCGATATTTCGGGATGAGGATTTCAAATTTACGAAAATGCAGATATTGGGCAAAAGATCGGTTTTGCAAAGTTCTCTAATATCAGAATGGTTTTTTCATAATGCTCTTAATGTTGGGAATCTGAATTTAATGGTAAATGACACAAAGCGTCCGCCAGGCATTCCGCCGAAAAGTGTTGTAATGAGAAGATTTTTTATTCTTCAATCTTCGATATTTCGCAGATTCAAATAAAAGGAGAGCAAAAAATAATAGACCGGAAATACCAGGGAACTATAAAGGAGAATATCAGGAGCCTGGTTAAACTGGATCAGCAAAAGGATGATTTGAACCGTGAATACGGCACCAAGTACCAGGGTCAGTGGTCGTAAAAAAACAGTTCGGGACGGATAAATATATTTTATGGGAATAAAAGTAGCCGCCGCAAAAACCAGTAATATGATGGATGAAAATAAGACCGAAATGTTGAGCAGGTAAAGATAGAGTACCACAAAATTCCAATAGGAGGGGAATCCTTTGAAAAAATGATCTTCGGTTTTTGCCTGGGTGTTGGAGAATCCGAGCACACTGGCAACCGCACAAACCAACACCACCCAAATCGGGATTCCCACCGTCATGTATCCCCAGAACAGGGGTGCAATAGTCCAGGTGAGATAATCAACGATATTATCAAGTAACACCCCGTCGATTTTATGAGCCAGCACCTCAATGTTGAGTTTGCGTGCAAGTGTTCCATCTACAGAGTCGATAACGGTGGACAGGGCAAGTACCCATAGGGCTTTCTGGAAAGAGCCGTTAAACGTTAAGATAAGGGCCCACAATCCCAGGCCGGCGCCGAGCGCAGTGAATATATGCACGCCATAGGCTGCACTTTTTTTAAAATCCTTTGTTACCACGTCTTTTAACACAAGTTATTAATTTGGTTTCATTAAGAAATCTTATACGGTTGTTGATTTGTTATCACCGTTATCGATTTATGTAATGAGCAGTGTAATGCGGAATATAATAATAATTCAGAGAATAGCAGGAATATAACCCGGATTATTCACTAAGAGGGCTTTGCAAAACCAGGTATTTTGGTCAATCCCGAATGCTTTCGGGGTGAGTGATTTCAAAACCGCAGCGTATTAGTAATACGTGAGGATTTTGAAATCACGAAAATGCGGAATTTGGACAAAAGCACGGTTTTGCAAAGT
>Ga0102944_1002043_pt1 | contig 12269 bp, 9 predicted proteins | sample SalPonD_shore_MG_FD_78172 | JGI IMG/M metagenome (GOLD analysis project Ga0102944, IMG submission 78172) | Salt pond soil microbial communities from South San Francisco under conditions of wetland restoration - Salt Pond MetaG... | ecosystem: Environmental > Aquatic > Marine > Intertidal zone >... | reverse complement strand
GGCAGCGATTATGGGCGCCGGGCTTGGAAAGGATGTTGCCCTAATTACTGACGGACGGTTCTCGGGCGGATCGCACGGGTTTGTCATTGGACATGTAACGCCCGAAGCCCAGGTCGGAGGCCCGATTGCACTTATCGAAGACGGAGATAAAATTACTATCGATGCGGATGAGCGGGTGATGGATTTGCATCTTTCTGATGACGAACTCGAAGAACGTCGCAAGAATTGGGAAGCACCTCCGCTTCAGGTAACTACCGGATCGCTATACAAGTATGCCAAGCTGGTATCGTCAGCTTCCGAGGGCTGTGTGACGGATGCCTGATTTATTCGCTTCGGAGGCTTTTCACTGGGTTCGATAGTGCCGCTTGGGCTGTTTGAAAACAAACTGTTACCAAGACCAGTAAAAATGCCAGAGAGCCCGCAAGTACAAAAATGGAGGGCCTGATAGAAATGCGGTATGCAAAATCCTGCAACCATTGTTGCATCCCAACGTAAGCGATTGGACAGGCGATGAGAAAAGCGATAATGATTAGTTGGACGAATTTCTTTGACAACAACATCATAATGTTTCCTGTTGTGGCGCCCAGTACTTTGCGGATCCCAATTTCTTTGGTGCGTTGTTCGGTGGCAAAGGTGACCAATCCCAATAAGCCCATACAGGCAATAAGGATAGCGATGAAAGTAAAGACGCCAAAGATGAGCCCCATTCGCATCTGGGAGCGGTACTGTGCGGCGAAACGGTCGCTCAGGAATTCGTATTCAAAAGGTGTTTGGGGCATAAAATTATTCCACAGCTTTGAAAGCTTTTTGAGGGTCTGCTTAATTTGATCCGGTTTAAACCGGGCAACGATATAATCATTGGAAGTGGTATATGATTTTGAACTCCGGTTAAAGAAAGCAAAGGGGCCGATGGGGTTCTGCAAAGAATAATAATTGAAATCATTCATCACACCAATGACGGTGAATACCTGGTTATTACCTCCGGGATAAATCAATTTTTTACCGATGGCTTCTTCCGGTTTCCAGCCAATATTTTTGGCGGTTTCTTGGTTGATGATAACGCTTGCCGAGTCGGCTTTGGCATCCTCCCTGAAATTGCGGCCTGCCATTAACGTAATTCCCAAGGTATTGATGAAATGACTATCTGTAAGGATGGAGGAGATCGGCAGGTCTTTTCCTGATTTCGTCTTGGGACGGTAAAAGTCGGTGAAGTCCGATTTTGTAGGATAACTGGAGGTTAGAGATGCGGATTCTATTCCATCGATCTTGGCTAACTCTTGTCTAAAAGTTCCCTGACTGTTTCCCAGATTCTTGCCGTTTTCAATCGCAAGGACCTGCTCTTTATTGAATCCGAGATCCTTGTTTTGCATAAATTTTAGCTGGCTATGTACGATGAGCGTGCCAATAATCAGCGTGATGGAAATTACGAATTGCCCCACGACAAGTGTACCTCGCAGCTTCTTTCCCTTGGTACCGGATTTGATGGTACCTTTCAAGACTTCTACCGGTTGATACGAAGTTAAAGCAACGGCCGGATAGCTACCGGAGAAAAGTCCCACGAATACTGTCAATCCAAGTAAAGATAAGATGATCCAGGGCTGATTAATGAGGCTGAATGCAAGGTGAGTGCCTGCCATTTCATTAAAGTTTGGCAAGGCCAGGTAAATTATGATACAGGCTAAGAATGACGCTATTAGGCTATAAATGAGAGACTCAACTAAAAATTGCCCGGCTAGTGACTGTCGGGAAGATCCGAGGGTTTTGCGGATGCCTACTTCTTTGCCCCGTGTCACGGATCGGGCAGTAGCCAGGTTCATAAAATTGATGCAGGCAATCAGTAAAATGAAGACGGCGGCTGTTCCTAGAATATAGACATATAGGATGTTCCCCGTACCGCCGAGTACATTTCCTATTTGAGCAGAATGCAGCCAAACCTGTGTAAGGGGCTGTAGGTGATAGTTCCAGTGACCACCATTATCAAGGAGCTCCTGGAAAGAAAATCCGATGCGTTTAAACGTGGCAGGCAGGTGTTGATTTACGACGGACGAGATTTTCGCCTCAGCCGCCGCTGGCGATGCATTTTTCTTGAGCATCACATAAGTCGTCAATTGATTCCATACCCAGCTCCAATCAAAATATTCCACATTCCTGTAGGTCGAAATTGAGGTGAGCATTTTGAATTGAATATGCGAGTTGGAAGGGGGCGGTGCTACGATTCCAGTGATAGTGTAGGCGGTTTTATGTTTCCCAATCTCCAGTGTTTGTCCAATAGGCGATTCATCATCGAAGTACTTACGGGCCATCTCCGGGGTCAGGACAATGCTATTGGGTTTCTCAAGTACAGTTTGGGGATTCCCTTTTAGGAGTCTGAAACTGAAAACGTTAAAAAATTTACTGTCCGTTGCCAGGACAGAGGATTCCGAAAAATAGCGATCGCCATGTCGGACGATCTGTGGCTGTGGTTTATAGATACGAACATAAGATTCAATTTCTGGAATCTCTTCTCTGAATGTTTTTCCGAGTGGCGGCGGGGTAGTAGACCCAACGCCCTGTTGGTTTCCCCATTTGTAATCAATATTTACACGATATATGCGGTTGGCATTTTTATGAAATTCATCATAGCTCAATTCATGCTTGATGTATATGAAAATAAGCAGGCAGCTTGCAATCCCGATGGCCAAGCCGATAATGTTGATAAATCCGTATGCTTTCTGCCTCCAAAAATTTCGGAAGGTCACTTTCATGTAGTTCGGGAGCAAAGATGGAACCCAGCTCCGGGATTTCCAGGCTTGGGGATTCTTGCCGTTGGTACGAGAAGTACGAAATTCCCGGATTACATCTTGTAGCCCTTCGGTCGTGTCAGAGCTGGCCTTTTCAAAAGCTTCTTTCGCATCATATCCATTAGTCAAAAGATGATCGATTTTATCCCGAAGGTGCCCCTCGAGCTCCTCAATATCGCCGGGTTCGAGGCCTTCGAATTTTTTTAACTTTTTTCGCCAGCGTTTTATGGCTTTTTCCAGATTAAACATGTTTTTCAGCTTTTAGCTATCAGGTTTTACCTAAGGGTTGAATATTGATAGTTAGTTCATTTATCCCAGTGCCAATTCTGGATTCGGTCCCCAAAGGGACTTCAGCACTTCGTGCACACTCATCCACTGCTTCTTTTCGGTCTTGAGCGCTTCTTTTCCATTTTGGGTCAGGCTGTAATATTTTCTTTTCCGACCATTATCCATCACTTCCCACCGTGATTGAATCAACCCCTCGGAGTTCATGCGGTGCAAAACAGGATACAGCATGGCTTCCGACCATTTCCATTCCCCGTCCGACAATTCTTCAATATTTTGGATGATTTGGTATCCATAACTTTCGCCGTGAGAAAGGATGGATAGGATCATAGGTTTGGAGGATGCCGCTTTCAGTTCGCGTGAGATCATGAGTAAATTATTTTGATTACACCTAGATCAATTAGGTACTTAAGTATAGTATACCTAATCCTTCTAGGTAAAGTTGCAAATTAATTTACCTAATTCTGTTAGGTAAGTAAAATTGTAACTTTAAAATTGTTTGTACATTTCAAATAAAGTTGATGTCATGGTGAGCGAAGAGAGCAAAGCGAACGGAGTCGAATCTATCACTGTATTGAGGACTCGAAGGTGCTTTAGAGAATTGCCATTAGGCAACTATGCGATCTTATTTTGAAAGATATTCGACTACAGCCTTGTTAAAAGAAACAAGAACACTGCTTAGTATGGCACTGCTTTTTAATGGTCGGTTAAAATCTAACCCAGTGCCTGGTCGATATCCGCAACAATATCCTCAACTGCTTCCAGCCCGACTGCGATGCGCATCATGCCGGGAGTAATATTTACCGCTGCGCGTTCCTCTTCGGACAGTTTGGAATGGGTTGTTGAGGCAGGGTGTGTGGCAATGGTTCGGGAATCCCCAAGATTAGCTGAGAGAGAAATGGTTTCGAGCTTATCCAGGAATGTCTTGGCTTTTTCGTAACCGCCCTTAATGTTAAAGGCTACGACGCCACCACCTTTTTTCATCTGTTTTTTAGCAAGTTCGTACTGTGGGTGACTTTCCAGATGGGGATATTTGACCCACTCAACATTTGCATGACCTTCCAAAAATTCGGCCAGATCAAGAGCATTATCGCAATGGCGTTCCATGCGAACCGGCAAGGTTTCCAGGCTTTTGGAAAACATCCAGGCATTAAAAGGGGATAGGGCGGGTCCCGAATGGCGCGTGAAAAAACTGATCTCATCGATGTATCGCTGCTTACCTACGATGATGCCACCGATACCGCGCCCTTGGCCGTCGATAAATTTTGTGGCGGAATGCAGCACCAGATCGGCTCCGTATTTTATAGGTTGCTGCAAGTAAGGCGTGGCAAAACAGTTGTCGACGATCATTATCAGGTTGTGGGCATTAGCCAGTTTGCCCGCCCATTCCAGGTCGATCAAATCCAAGCCCGGATTGGAAGGTGTTTCCAAAAAGAGTACGCGGGTATTGTCTTGGATAAGCTCATCCCATTGTTGAGGTTTATCAATATCCCCATATGTAAAGTCGATACCCCATTTGGGAAGAATACCGTTGAGTATTTGGTGGGATGATCCAAACAGTGAACGGCAGGCAAGCACATGATCGCCCTGTTCCAGTAAGCCGGCTAAGCTGGAAAATATGGCGGACATGCCTGAAGCTGTGGCAATGGCAGCATCCCCACCTTCCAGACGGCACATCTTTTCTTCAAATTCATTGGTATTGGGATTTGAGTAGCGGCTGTACACATTACCTTCAACTTCGTTGGCAAAGAGGGCACGAGCATGTTCCGCGGAGTCGAAGACAAAACTGGAAGTTATGAACAGCGGGGTGGAATGTTCGTGCTGTTCGGTTCGCTTGGTTTGTGTGCGGATAGATTGGGTTTCTGGTTTTGGCTTGCTCATAAATGGGGTTATGAAGATTTTATTTCGTAACTATGGGTGATTTCGGATGCTTTTTCAAGCGTCTTGGAAACCGAGCAGTATTTATCAAGGGATAAATGAATGGCACGTTCAACTTTGTGCTCATCAAGATCACCGGTAAAAATATATTTGATATGGATGGTCTTAAATTCGGAATAGGTGCCCTTTTTTTGACGATCACCGTCTATTTCAACTTTCAAGTCTTTTAATTCTTGCTTTTGTTTTTTGAGAATGCCAATAATATCGATTGCACTGCAACCGCCGACACCGGCCAGCAAGAGCTGCATGGGACTGAATCCACCTTCTAATCCTCCAATATTTGTAGAGCCGTCCATACGGATGAGTCCACCCTGCTCATTTTGGGCCTGCATGTGAGTTCCTTCAAGCTGGTCAATGGTAATTTTCATGAAGCAAAATACTTTTAGGTTTAAATAAACTGAGCCCAAAGGTAAGAATCGAAAACAGTTCAGGAAAGCAATAAAACTACCTCTTTGACATAAGATGATTCTTTAAATCTTGCATCTGCCTTCAGCTCTTCTGACCGCAAGCATATTTTCTGACATTATTGTATATTGGCAAATACTCTCTGAACGCGATACTTTATCGTTATTAGTTCCGATACCCGATTTGGACCACCGGAAATCAGTATCAATAAGATTAATTAAGGACACCGGTGTTTCACAGGTCTTGGAAGCCAGTCGATACAGGGCCTTGAACTCTCTTTCGGGAAGTGTATAAAGAATAACAATGGACGGCAGGTCTTGCAATCGCTGTTCTTCGTTTTTCAGGTATCGGTGGTTCCGGGTGCTGGAAGGGCTTGTTACATTGCATTAAAAGAATTTGGTTTTCTTATTGGTGTTGCAAATGAGGTTTAATATTTTCTTTAAATATTAAAAGAAACTGCATATCATCCCCCATTATGTCAAATAATAGAGGTCATCACATGATCTTGGTCGTTGAAGATAATATGGCCATAGCGAAGCTTATAACATTTAAGTTAAAACGTAGTGGCTATGCTTTTGAGCATCGCACGAATGGCAAGGACGGGCTAGAGGCGGTGAAAGAATTGAATCCCGATTTGGTTATTCTTGATGTGATGCTTCCCAGCATGAACGGCTTCGAAATCTTACGACAACTTCGTGAAGATCCTGAAACGGCCGATACGAAAGTAATAATGCTGACCAGCAAAAGCAGAATTGAGGATATGGAGAAAGGCTTTAACCTAAAGGTGGATGATTATATGGAAAAACCCTTCAAGCCTGATGAATTGTTAATGCGTATTCAAAAAGCCCTAAATTAATTATTTTTGGCCGATTCTATTATTCTTATACAGAATAACATTTCAATTTTCTCTGTCCATCTCTTGTGGACCGTTATGTCTATTTTATTTGTGCTTACCTTGATCTTATTCGCTGTATCTGTTACTGCGAGAATGCAGCATAGAAAAAATGAGAAGTTAGCTGAATCGTACAGAGATAAATGGTACCCGATCATTTTAGCCTATCTCAATAAAGATTTAAGTCGCAATAAGGTAGAACAGTATCTTACAGACGATCCCAGAGAATATTCCGTCTTTGAAGAAATTATCTACGAGATGATGGAGAATTTAAAGGGAACGGAAGTAACTCAATTACAAGAGGTACTCCATTTATCTCCGATTTTCGATTATCACTTTAAGCAGTTGCAATCCCACAAAACAGTAAACCTTATAAAAGCCTGTAGTTACTTCAGCTATATCCGGCTGGAAAATTATAAAGTGATTGAGAAGCTTAAGTCATTTTTATCATCTGGAAATTCAATGCTGGCTTTTTCTGCTGCTTCGGCTTTGATGGCAAGCAAGGAGGTGGAAATTAGAGCCAAAGCCTTACGGGCTATTGCACAAAGGGAAAAATTCTCTAGAATGGCGTTACTGGAAATGATATATAAATTTCACAGTAAACAGCTAAAACAAGAAACCGAAGAATCGCAGGTTATGCGAGAACTTATTAAGGATAAGAAAGTATCACCGGTAAGCGCCGGTATCCTTATCCAAGGAGCTATAGAGTTGGGATATCAGGATTTGATGCCTTTTTTCTTTAATAAGATGAAGTCTACCAAGTATCGCTGGAATAACTCAGATGTTTTACCGGCTTTGATTCGAGCTCAGGGTAACTTTTTTAATATCGAGGCAACTGAAGAGATAAAGAGGCATATAAATCATAAAAGCCCTGAAGTCAGACGATCGGTTGTCGAATCGCTGGGTAAATTTGGTGGACAAGAAAACCTTGAAGCTATATTCGGTCTGCTTGATGACGATAATTTTCAGGTTAAATTAGCTGCGGTAACGGCACTGGATGAAAATGGAGCACAGGGTGAAAAGTTACTGCAGTTATCTTATTCGGATACTAAACTGAATATCCGTTCATTGGTTGAAAGTCTATAAGGAATCATGCCCGACTTATCGATTTACATTCATGATTTTATCAATCTAATGGAACCATTGAATTGGTTTTTCATCAGCTATTTTTTGCTTGTGAATTTGGTGTATATCGTGCTCGTTGTAATTTCCTATTTTTACATCCAATCCCAAAAAGATTACTTCGATGTCTATCAACTGACGGGGCTCTTCCGGTCGGAACTTTATAAGCCGGTTAGTATTTTATCTCCGGCATTTAACGAAGAGGCGAATATTATCCCATCCGTAGAAGCTCTTTTGCAGATACAGTTTCCTGATTTTGAAGTCATAGTAATCAACGACGGAAGTACCGATCAGACGCTGCAAAAACTCAAGATACATTTCGAATTATTTGAAGTGCCAACGCCTTCTCACTTGCCTATTGATCACAAGCCGATTAAACAAGTATATCGATCCAAAAGATATGGTGAGTTAATAGTGGTGGATAAAGTGAATGGAAGGAAGGCGGACGCCTTAAATGCGGGCATAAATATGGCCAGCAAAGATTTGCTTTGTGCTATCGATGCAGATTCTATTTTGGATCCGGATGTTTTGATGAAGCTGCTGCGAGCTTTTGTGGAAAATGAACATGTGATTGCGGTAGGCGGAATTGTCCGGGTGGCAAACGGTTGCAAGATCGAAGATTATATCGTCAAAGAGGTGGATATGCCGGATTCTTTTTTAGCCCGTATCCAGTCCGTTGAGTATTTGCGTGCATTTTTATTTGGCCGCGTGGGTTGGGATTACCTGGAAAGTCTGCTCATTATTTCGGGTGCCTTCGGAGTATTTGATCGCAAAGCGGTATTGGAGGTAGGAGGATATCTACATGACACTGTAGGTGAGGATATGGAGCTGGTTGTACGCTTGCATGAGCATTTCAGGGAAAAGAACGAAAAATACAATATTCGATTTTTGCCCGAGCCGGTCTGTTGGACTGAAGTCCCGGAGGATTGGTCGGTGCTTGGAAAACAACGTAATCGCTGGCAACGTGGGTTGGCCGATACCCTGTGGCGACATAAAAAAATGTTGTTCAATCCAAAGTTCGGGCGCTTGGGGCTGTTGGCAATGCCTTATTTCGTCTTTGTGGAGATGTTGGGCCCCATCATTGAACTTGTCGGATTTGTTTACTTCTTCCTTATTCTGGCTACGGGATATATCAACTCAACATTTGTGCTCTTGTTTTTTACCGTTGCGGTGTTGTTGGGGATGGTACTGTCCGTTTCAGCAGTTCTCTGTGAAGAATTTACATATCGGCGTTATCCAACGACTGGCGATGTCGGATTGCTCACCCTCTATGCATTTCTTGAAAATATAGGTTATCGTCAAATTCACACATGGTGGCGATTCAAGGGGCTGATTGATTTTTTTAAAGGGAATAAGGAATGGGGCGCAATGATCCGAAAAGGATTTTCCACAACCGGGGACGATACGGATAAGTCTTCAAGTCAATCAAGACAACCATCCTTTTGGGAAAAATTAAAGCCTTTAAAATACTGGACGGTAATTGGAATTGTAGCGTTTCTGATAGTCCTGTTGATTTTCAAAGTTCTCGTGGTTCAGAATCTGATTCCTAACTTCTTAACGATGTTATTGTCCAGCCTTTATATTAGTAAACCCCATTGACTTGTTTTCTCTTCAAGTTGTGTTAATTTGTGTCAAAGTTAAATAAAACGAGAGTATAGTTTTGAGTAATAAATCACAGGATTTTTTACCTTACGTTCGCGCCGAAGATGATTTACCGCAAGTAACAATTAAAGCTGTAGTGTTGGGAATCGTCCTTTCAATAATCCTTGCCGGGGCAAATGCATATCTGGGATTAAAAGTTGGTATGACGGTTTCGGCCTCTATTCCGGCCTCGGTGATATCAATGGCTATACTTCGGTTTTTCAAACAGTCCAATATTTTAGAGAATAACATTGTTCAGACCGCTGCTTCGGCGGGGGAATCTCTGGCTGCCGGTGTCATTTTTACATTGCCTGCTTTGATCTTGCTGCGGTACTGGGGTGACTTTCCTTTCTGGGATACCACAGCCATCGCCATGTTTGGCGGGGTGCTTGGAGTGCTATTTACTATTCCTTTACGCCGGGCGCTGATTATTGAGCAGGGATTAAAATTTCCGGAAGGGGTTGCTACGGGTGAAGTCCTGAAAGCTGGCACCGAAGGTGGAAAAGGAATCAAGCAAATCGGACTGGCAGGACTTTTCGGGGCTCTTTACAAATTGGGACAAACCGGGCTGAAGATTTTTACAGGCACTGTAAGCGGCTCCCTAACAATCGGCCAATCTATTTTTGGGATGGGGACGGATCTTTCAGTAGCACTGCTCGGGGTCGGATATATTGTAGGATTAAATATTGCCGTCATGGTCTTTGCCGGCGGACTTATTTCATGGTTGTTTGGAATTCCTTTGTATACGGCGTTTGCCGATCCGGCACATGTCGCAAAAATAGTGGGTCACTCTACCGGATATGATGCTGCATTGGAAATTTGGAGTCAAAAAATTCGCTATATGGGGGTCGGATCAATGGTTGTAGGGGGTGTCTGGGCTCTTATTTCGTTGGCTAAACCGTTGAAAGATGGCATTATGTCGTCTTTTGAGGCTGTAAAAAAAGCTCGTTCCGGTGAAAAGCAAGCGATCATTCGGACGGAACAAGACATGCCTATTAATTATGTGCTGTGGGGAATTATTGGATTGGCCATTCCTATATTTATTGTCTTTACACAAGTTATTGATACTTCAAATCTGCCTGTCACAAGCGGGTTATATTGGACGACCATGGCGGTAGGAGCTTTATTTTCATTAGTTGCAGGATTTTTATTTTCGTCGGTTGCAGGGTATATGGCCGGTCTTGTGGGATCTTCTAATAATCCTATTTCGGGAGTTACAATAGCTACCATTCTTGCTACGGCACTCATTTTGTTGGCACTTCTGGGAACCCAGCTACAATTTTCGGTGGATACGGCTCAAGCTAAAGCTGCAGCCGCAGCCGCTATTATGGTTGGAGCGATGGTTTCTTGTGCGGCTGCCATTGCCGGAGATAATATGCAGGACTTAAAAGCCGGCCAATTAGTGGGCGCAACTCCTTATAAACAACAGATCATGCAAATCGTAGGTGTGATCGCTGCTTCGTTAGTCATTGCCCCGATTCTTAGTTTGCTATTTAACGCTTATGGAATGGGAGGCATATTGCCCCGTCCGGGTATGAATCCCAACGAAATGCTAAGCGCTCCACAGGCAACCCTTATGCAATCGGTAGCCGAAGGAGTTTTTGCCCGCAATTTAGAATGGAATATGATCTGGATCGGCGCGGTCATCGCCGTTGGTATTATTATTCTGGATAAAGTGTTAGAAGCCAGGGGATCTGATTTTCGAGCCCCGGTTTTGGCTGTAGCCGTTGGAATCTATCTTCCAATTGAACTCACAGTGCCCATCTTTATTGGTGGAATGATCGCCTGGTATGCTGCACGTAAGGTGAAAGCACGGGCATTGGCAGCCGGAGAGGACCCCGAAGAGGCTGTGAGTAATGCCGAACAACGCGGACTCCTTTTTTCCTCAGGGTTGATTACAGGTGAAGCACTGATTGGTATTATTTTAGCGATTCCTTTTGCGATTCAAGAAAGTACGGACGCTCTGAGGATAGTCTCGCCATCCTTTGCTCCTTATGCCAACTGGCTCGGTGGCATAGCCGCCATATTTTTCTGCATTTGGCTCTATAAAGTAGCTGTTAAGAGGTAGACGATCAGTTGTCGAAATAATGCTTCATCCAGCTATTGCCAGTCGATACTTGCCATCTTTTCTTTGGGATACCGCGGGCCGGAAGCGACGCCTTTGGGAGCAATTTCTTCTATCTTTTCCAGCTCATCGTCGGTAAACTCAATGTCAGCGGAAGCGGCATTTTGTTCGACATATTGGCGATGCTTGGTACCGGGAATAGGCACGATGTCATCTCCCCGGGCCAGCAGCCATGCAATAGCCAGTTGAGGAGCGGTGCATCCTTTTTGGGCCGCCAATTCTTCGATATGTTCGACCAGTTCCAGGTTTTTGTCAAAATTTTCACCTTGAAAACGGGGGGTATACCTGCGATAATCATCTTCGGGAAGATCTTCAAACTTTTTGATGCTGCCTGTCAAAAAACCGCGGCCCAGCGGGCTGTAAGCTACAAAACTGATTCCGAGCTTTCGGCAGGCCGGCAGGATTTCATTCTCAACATCACGACTCCAAAGAGAATATTCAGTCTGCAGTGCTGTGACAGGGTGAACAACCTGTGCCCGTTTCATCGTTTCCGGGGATGCTTCAGATAATCCCAGGTACCGAACCTTGCCCTCTTCGACAAGTTCAGACATGGCACCAACCGTTTCTTCAATAGGAACTTCAGGATCTACGCGATGTTGATAATAGAGATCAATAGTGTCGATTCCGAGACGCTGCAGACTTGCTTCACAACTTTTTCGTACGTATTCGGGCCGGCCATTGACCCCATCGAAGCTGCCGTTATTACTGCGGACAATCCCGAATTTGGTAGCAATTACAACTTCATCACGATGATTTTTTATCGCTTTACCCACTAATTTTTCATTATTACCGACGCCATACATATCAGCCGTGTCCAGGAAATTAATACCTAAGTCCAGGGCTCGGTGAATCGTTGCAATCGACTCTTTCTCATTCGGTGTGCCGTAAAATTCCGACATTCCCATGCAGCCTAATCCTATGGCTGAAACTTTCAAATCGTCATCACCAAGCGTTCGATATTTCATAAGTTATTTCCTTTAGATTGATGGTAAAGCAATTTTATATATCCAAATGAAATGTAAATGAATACCGTTCAACTTCTGAAACTGACAGCTGATTACTGATTGCTTACAGCCCTCAG
>Ga0102944_1002042_pt1 | contig 12270 bp, 5 predicted proteins | sample SalPonD_shore_MG_FD_78172 | JGI IMG/M metagenome (GOLD analysis project Ga0102944, IMG submission 78172) | Salt pond soil microbial communities from South San Francisco under conditions of wetland restoration - Salt Pond MetaG... | ecosystem: Environmental > Aquatic > Marine > Intertidal zone >... | reverse complement strand
TGGTATTACTGTTCATGAAATTGACGGAGAACCCGGGTTACCTGATATGGTATTCTGTGCCAACCAAAGCCTTCCTTACACTAATGACAAAACCAAACATGTTGTGATGAGCATTATGCACTCTGCGCAACGAGAAGACGAAGTCGCTTTTATAGAACAATGGTACCGGATGAATGGGTATGAAATTCATCACTTGAAGCCCAAAGAAATAAGTGATTTTGAAGGTATGGGAGATGCTATCTGGCACAGTGGCAAAAAACTTATTTGGGGTGGATATGGCTACCGTTCATCCATCAAAGCCTACGAAACCATATCTGACATTTTTGATGTCCCTGTTATCGCCCTAAAACTAACAAAACCGGCTTTTTATCATCTCGATACCTGTTTCTGTTCACTGAATGCGGAAAGTGCGTTAATCTATCCCAAAGCTTTTACCGATGAAGGTCTTGCGCTATTAGATCAAATGATACCAAATCTCTATTATGCCAATGATCATGAAGCGAAAGATCTTTTTGCCTGCAACGCTACCTGTCCGGATGGTAAGAATGTTATTATTCAAAAAGGTTGTACTGAAGTAAACAAAACTTTAAATAATGCAGGTTTTACTATTCATGAAGTGGATACGGCCGAATATCTAAAAAGCGGCGGCAGCGTCTTCTGCATGAAAATGCTCGTATGGTGAAAAAGCGTTCAGCTGTAGATAATTAACAATGAGTAATGAATAATTAGTAATTTAGATTCTGGTATCCCGCATCTAAATTAACTGTTTATTGATACTGTTAATTGATCACCGAATTCAGGAACCAACGTCAGATAATGGCTGTTTCTCATAATACAGAATATAATATTGCAAAAGGCTAAATATTCTAATATATCATGCTTGAGCACACCAATTCAGACATTCAATCGACCATGTTTCAATGTGCGTGGTGCGGTGAAAATAACGAGGCATTGATTGATCCATCCGAAGGTGATCATCAACAATACACGGAAGATTGCCAGGTCTGCTGCCGGCCTAATATTTTGCACATCCATTGGGATGCAAGCTCAGATCAATATATTGTAACAAGTGAGCAGGAATAAGACCAAATTTAGCTTTGAAAACAGTTAATAATTTCGTAATATAGCCAAGATTTGAGCCAGGTATATTTTACGTTTTCAGAAAAAAAATGTGTTAAACTGAGAATGAAACATCAAATTTGCAATTCACTGTTTTTTCGACACCATTCTATGGTGATATCCGGCTTATTTTCAAAAATTACTTATCTCGAAGGAGGGCCGTGTATAGATGTATTTGCATGAAACGCACTCCATATTTCCGAATTTTTATTTTATTACAAAATCCGACACTTCATTTGTAAGTAGTCGGATTTTTTTTTGCTGTAAATCACTGTGCACAATCATAAAAGCTGACTATAACCAACGATAACATGACATTACCACAAAAAAAACGCGCTATAATTGCACTCTCGGATGGAACCGTTGAATACGGAACTGCTATCGGTTATGACGGAACAACCGGTGGTGAACTCTGTTTTAACACCAGTATGATGGGATATCAGGAAATTTTCACTGATCCCAGTTATTACGGTCAACTAATGATGATGACTTACCCACATATAGGTAATTATGGTGCGAGTAGTCGCGATGACGAATCCCGTAAGGTCATGATTGCCGGATTGATCGTTCGTTCATTCTCATGGGAATATAGCAACCCAATGGCCGATAGTAATCTCAATGATTACCTTATCCGTAATAAAATCGTCGGTATTAGCGGTGTTGATACCCGCAAACTTGTACGCCATATACGAACAAAAGGGGTAATGAATGCGGTTATTTCCACAACAGAAACCGATGCCGAATTACTGGTTGAGAAAGCACGCGACTGGGTTTCCATGAAGGGCCTTGAACTGGCAACGAAAGTCACCCGTGAAGAAGCACAGACAGTCCGTAACGGAGGAACTTTCCGTGTAGCAGCTATTGATTATGGAATAAAACAAAATATCATCAATAACCTGGTTAAACGCGGATGCAACCTTAGGATTTTCCCCGCCAAAACATCTTTTGAGGACATAATGGAATGGGAACCCGATGGTTTCTTCCTGTCGAATGGGCCGGGGGATCCTAATGCAACAGCTGACTATGCTTTAGAAACCATCAATCAAATAAAAAATACGGGGAAGCCGGTATTTGGGATCTGTCTGGGTCATCAGCTCATGGCACTCTCCGAAGGGTTTTCAGTCAGTAAGATGTTTGTGGGTCACCGCGGGGCTAATCACCCGGTAAAACACATACATAAGGGACTCGTAGAGATAACGACTCAAAATCATGGTTTTGCCGTAGATCCCGATTCTGTGAATAACGGACAGGCTGAGGTGACCCATACAAACCTTAACGATAATACGGTTGAAGGCCTGAACTTCAAACAATTCAATGGCTTCAGTGTTCAGTATCACCCGGAAGCTTCACCGGGGCCACATGATTCCTCCTACCTTTTTGATGAATTCATCTCAAGGATCAAAGAGGCTAAATCAACAGAATCAGTAAAATAGAACATCAACTATAAAAGCAGCTATTAGACATGCCACGACGCGACGACATTCATAAGATTCTTATCATCGGTTCCGGACCTATTATTATCGGACAAGCTTGCGAATTTGATTATTCGGGATCGCAATCCTGCCGTTCCCTTAAGGAAGAAGGTTATGAAGTTGTTCTTATTAACTCAAATCCGGCGACCATCATGACCGATCCTATGATGGCTGATAAAGTGTATTTAAAACCTCTTACAACTGAATCCATCAAAGAAATTGTCGAGATTGAGAAACCCGACGCAGTGTTACCGACTATGGGTGGACAAACCGGCTTAAACCTTGCCCGCGATCTGCAGCACGAGGGATTCTGGCGAAAAAACAATATCCAGATTATCGGTGTGGATATTGCCGCTATCGACATAACCGAAGACCGTCAACAATTTCGCGACCTTATGGAAGAGATTGGCATCGACCAATGCAAGAGCAGAACGGCAAACTCTCTGCTGGATGCCAAAGAAATTGTACTTGAATTAGGCGGATTGCCTGTTGTCATCCGTCCTTCTTTTACCATGGGCGGTATGGGCGGCGGTATCGTCTGGACTGAAGAGCAGATGGAAAAGAAAGTATTACGCGGACTCGAGCTCAGTCCCATTCATGAAGTTTTGATTGAAGAATCTATTTTCGGTTGGAAAGAATTTGAGCTGGAACTTTTGCGTGACGATAATGAAAATGTTGTCATTATTTGCGGTATTGAAAATATGGATCCGATGGGGGTGCATACCGGAGATTCCGTGACAGTTGCACCCACGCAAACACTTTCTGATAAACAATACCAGGCCTTACGTGACGCTGCCATAAAGATGATGCGTTCAATCGGTACATTCGCCGGCGGTTGTAACGTTCAGTTTGCTTACGAGCCCGGATCCGACCGTTTTGTAGCCATCGAGATTAATCCCCGTGTGAGCCGGTCGTCAGCCCTGGCTTCGAAAGCGACCGGTTATCCGATTGCGAAAGTAGCCACGAAACTTGCTGTAGGCTATACACTGGATGAACTTAAAAACCAGATTACGGGAACAACGTCGGCCTGTTTCGAACCGTCCATCGATTATGTGGTTGTTAAAGTACCTCGTTGGAATTTCGATAAATTCCCGGGAGTTGACGAAGAACTGACCACACAGATGAAAGCAGTCGGTGAAGTCATGTCGATCGGCCGTAATTTTCCTGAAGCGCTGAACAAAGCCTGGCAATCTTTGGAAATCGGGCGTGCCGGACTTGGAGCCGATGGATACGAGGAAATCAATCGTAAAGATGTTCGTGAGCGTTTACTAAAACCTTATTGGGATCGTTCATTACAGGTTCGCAATGCCTTTAAACTCGGTGCATCCGTCGAAGAAGTGGCCGATATCACTAAAATAGATCCATGGTTCCTGCAGCAAATCAGGTATATGGTTTCGTTAGAGAACCGGACGGAGGGACAGGCATTGGGTTCCATCACGCGGGATGAGATGTACGAACTTAAACAAGCCGGTTTTTCCGATTTCCAAATTGCATTCCTGGTCAGTAAAAGCGGCGAAGACGTTACCGAAGACGATGTCAGAAACCATAGAAAAGAGTTGGGATTACTACCCTCATTTAAACTCGTAGATACCTGTGCAGCCGAGTTCCCCGCCGAGACACCTTATTACTATTCCGCATACGAAGGCGAGACTGAAAGTGACGTTTCCGATCGTAAAAAGGTGATGATATTGGGAAGCGGGCCCAACCGTATCGGACAGGGGATTGAATTCGATTACTCATGTGTACATGCCGTAATGGCGACCAAAGAAATGGGTTACGAGGCTATCATGGTAAACTGTAATCCCGAAACAGTATCCACCGATTTTGATATTGCCGATAAATTGTACTTCGAACCGGTTTTTTGGGAACGTGTTCTGGATATTTTCGAACATGAAAAACCGGAAGGCGTCATACTGCAGGTTGGTGGTCAGACGGCCCTTAAGCTTGCTAAGAAATTCCATGAAGCCGGCATTAAGATTTTCGGCACTTCATTCGAAATGATGGACCTGGCCGAGGACCGGGGACGATTTTCCGCTCTTCTGAAAGAGATTAATATTCCATTCCCACAATACGGAACAGCATTTACAGCCGAGGACGCTTTTAAAATTGCCAACCGAATCAAATACCCGGTCCTTATCCGGCCGAGTTATGTGTTAGGCGGACAAGGAATGAGAATCGCGGTTAAGGAAGATGAATTGCTCCGTTATGTGGACAGTATATTAAAAACTCATCCCGAAAATGAGTTTCTTATCGATAAATTCCTTGAAAACGCCATTGAGGTCGATGTCGATTCCACGTATGATGGTGATGAATTGCACATCAACGGAATCATGCAGCATATAGAACCGGCCGGTGTACACTCAGGTGATTCGACAGCCGTGATTCCACCTTATACCCTTTCGGATAAAGTGATTGATATTATCAAAGACTATCAGCTCCGCATGGCAAAAGCCATGAACATTCTTGGTTTCCTGAATGTGCAATATGCCGTTCAGGGTGAGAATGTGTATGTTCTTGAGGCCAATCCACGTGCCACCCGGACGATACCGTTTCTTGCCAAAGCAACCGGCGTTCCCGGTTCGGCTGTCGGTACAAAAGTGATGCTGGGAGCCAAACTTAAAGAATTCGATCTGGAATCGAAGCTGGATTGTTATGCGGTTAAAGAGCCGATCTTCCCGTTTGATAAATTTCCTGAAGTCAAAAAAGAACTGGGACCGGAGATGAAATCAACCGGTGAGACCATTTACTTCATGAAAGATTTCAACGACGAGCATTTCAAGAAACCGTTCGAGTTCAAGAATCTTTATTTGAGTAAATAGGCAAAACTAGTTAAAGATACGAAGACATTATAAAACTAAGATGTCGCAGGAAAGTATTTTGCGACATCTTAGCTCTTAAGTTATTGAGTTATTAAGAGTAGTAAGTTTATCAAGTGACTCTTATTAGCTTAATCTACTTAGTTACTTAATATAACCCATTACATATGGAGACCTTCTATCTCGTGATGGGGCTCTGCCCCTTCACGTGGGAAAGGAGGATCTGCCTACAGTCACGTTTGTTTACATCAATCCCGTACTTTATAAAGTGAGCTGAATGATTTTATAATTAGCAACAAATTTCAGCAAAACACATGGAGCCTGTTACATAGCAGTAAACAAATATCGCTATGCTCTATGCACCATGCACTTTGCAACTTTTTCACTTTATGCCTTAAATCAAATTCAAATTTATTTATAATAAATAATTAAGCACCTCAATCAATCATACGTTCCCATTGGCCAGAAACGTACCGGTTGACCTGTCTTATCATTATACTTATGGCGCAGGTCTTTCAACTGTTTAACCAGATTATTCAGGATATCTTTATAATCTGGATGGACTTTGTAACCGCTCCATTCGATAAGACTTTCCATCTCATCCGGATCTTTCTTCAGATCAAATAACTCCCATTCATTTATGGTATAATAACTGATTAGTTTATAACGCTCTGTCCGTATTCCATAATTAGGAACAACCCAGTGAGGAGAACCGAATTCATAATAGTGGTAATAAAATGAATCACGCCATTTATCAGGTTTTTGTCCGTTAATTAGTGGGAGCATGCTCACACCCTGCATATCATTGGGTACTTTTAAACCGGCCAAATCCAGTATCGTTGGTGCATTATCAATATTTAAAACCATTGCATCATTTTTACTTCCGGCGTTATCGATACCCGGATGATGTATTAACCATGGAACACGAATCGCCGGTTCGTACATAAACCTTTTATCGAACCATCCATGTTCTCCCAGGAAAAAGCCATGGTCGCTCGTTAAAGCTACAATCGTATTATCAGATAAACCATTATCATCCAAATAATTTAACAATCTGCCAATGTTATCATCCAAAGACTTCATAGCACCGAGGAAATGTCCCATAAATTGTTGGTAGTTCCACTGCTTTCTTTGACGTCCGGTTAAATCTTTTGGTGGATTAAAATCCGGCATATATTCAATCCTCATTCTTGCCTCCCGTGCCGGCGCTGCACGCATCGAATAATCATCCCAAAAGGTACTCGGTTCCGGAATGTGAACGTTATCATACAAGTGCGAATATTGATGTGGTGGCTGGAATGGACGATGATCATTAAAGTACTGGACCATCATCATAAAAGGTTGTTTAAACTGTTTCATTCCTTCGATCGCCAGATCTGTAAAATTATCCGTTATATAACCCGAATATTCTTTATGTACAATTTTCGTACTTCCCAGTTTAGGATTTTGCAAATATCCTTTGGCTCTGTAATACGGTCCACCGGCATAACGTTTAAATACAAAATAATCGAAGCCTGCGACGCCTGGATTAGAAGGTTTATTTGGCTCATTTGTCAAATGCCATTTACCACATATCCCCGTTTGGTAACCATTTCTCCTCATGATCTTAGGGAACGTTTCCTGATGAGGATCAAATACACTCGGTGTCTTGCCTCTATGCCTGTTGACACCGGGATTTGTTAACATTCCATTTTCATGATCATATTTTCCCGTCAACAATGAAGCCCGGCTTGGGGCACAGAGTGCATTTGTGGTAAATGCATTTTGGAATTGCATTCCCTGGCTTGCAATACGATCAATATTCGGAGTATCTATTAATGAACTACCGTAGCAGCTTAGCACTCTTAAAGGTACACCTTCAAGAGTAATCCACAATATATTAGGTTTACTGCCCGATCGTTTTGATATAATATTCGGAAACGATTTTTCTTCAGTATCTGTCTGATTCGCTCGAAGGATTGAGGAGGGTAGTATAGTCGAACCTAACGCCAGGCCTCCAAGTTTTTTTAAAGCATCTTTCCTGGATATTGAATTATTTCCCATTTTAAACCTTATTTTTGCCTGTTAAATAGATTTTTGTGTCAAAACAATCCTTATTTAAAAGTTTATCTCTTTTATTTGAGGTTATACCAGATAACTTTATGAATTATGTTACTTACAATATTTTATTCATTGATTCAATTTTTAAGAATATTTTTTAAATGGCTTATCGAATATCTATATCCTTTCCAATTTTTAATTACTAATTAGTCAACATATGATCATTTTCAATAAAATCACTAAAACCGTTCCTTTTTTATTATCAATATTATGATCTGAACTATTGAAAAGTTCATACTAATTAATTAATCACCTCCAACTATCTTCCAACCATTCATATATCAGGCAGTTCATTTTCAAACAGCATCAGGTTCCTTTCCCTGGACTTCTTAAAATCATTGGTACTCCCCCTTACCCGGATAAGGGATAAAAATCCTCCTGGATGTTCATGGGAATTTCTCCAAACATAGAGCCAGACAATTTTACGGGTTGTAGTATCATGACCCAAAACAGGTGGTAACATTTGTGTCCACCAATCAATTTTCGGAATACCGGCATAACCGATTTTCGTCAGGGGCACATTTTATAACTAGCCTCGGTCATTTACACGAGCATGTGCATACAGTATATAAAAACCGGACGGATGGAATCGACAATAATATTGTGATAAGCATTATATCCAGTAATCTCATCTCAACATGATTTTTACTGGAGAAACGTTTAAAGTACTCTTCTTTGCTGTTAAAAGCATCTGTATCGAAAGCATATAAGAGATTATGCACATGTTTGACAGTACGTAAATAATGAACGGTAAATTGATATTTCTTTTTTTAATTTGATCCGGTGTTGCATGCCCTATACCCCACCTGAACCATCCACTATTAGGTTCATGAAGAGAACTGCCGATAAAACTTTATTGACCGCCCTTATTGTATCCCAGGGATTATTTCCGGTAACCAGATTCCGCATAAATCTGTTTACCTTGATAGCGGGTTTGTAATAATAATAAATACAAAATGACCTCTCCTTAATTAAGTTAAGAACAGGTCTTTCAAAGATTGTTGGTCACTACCAGATGCCGAGCTACATTCCAGCCACTAATAACAATCTGATGAGTTTTCTTTCTTTTATCAGCCGAAAAAGTATGTACGAAAAGCGTCCTTTTTTCATGTGGCACCAAATTCACATAGTTATCATTCCAGTACGACGGCAACACTTCTTTTTTACCATGATGCGTTGTCAGTTTTGTATGAATGAAAAATGCAATCCTGTCCGTTGGATTCTGTATATAAATTTTCCATGTCGGTACTTTGGCATTACTTACCCTGCTGACGGAGATGTTCAGATTGGCCCGGGGTAATTTATTCAGAACCTGAAATTTATTATCAGGTGCTAACCAGTAGAAATTATGAGAAACCACTTTACCAGATCGATCTCTCATACTCAGTCCGACAAACGTCAATTCATTGTGTTTAGTTAGAGTCGATTCAAGTGAAATAACCTGTGTAACATTATACGAACCTGCATTGATCTTTTGCTCGTGACTATACCATTTCTTCCCCTGAGCATTATACAGGCTCATATTAACAGTAAGGCCGGTACGAGATTTATGATTTTTATTAACTACGACAACCGTAGAATCATTGAGATTAAACTGAACATGAAGTAACTCGTTGGCTATTTGAGCGTAATAATAACCGGCATTCGGATTTAAATACCAATCATAGATCTGCCACATTACACTCGGCCATGCGGAATTCAATTTCCAAAGTAATACGCCCCCGGTCTCCGTAAGTTTGGAATTGGCAGCTTCAAAGATTGCCCGATAACTGTTAGCATTAACCAATTGCGCCTTTTCACTGTAATCCCTGAAACTCTCCGGTTTCCCATACCGGTCCACAATAGCTTTATAGTAAATCTGATATTTCCCATTACCGGCACATGCATCATGATATCCCCAAGTATTATTTAAAGGAAACGGCAAAGTTGTATCGGGAACCAGGTTGGGGATCATCTTCTTCAAACTGCTGTATGTCGGTTGAGACGGGACTCCTACCTCGTCTTTAAATACCCAGTCCCAAATTCGTTTGTGGGGATCCTTAGTTGGCCGCCCTTTATTAACATAATTATAGTAATTAACCGGATTAACCCATGTATATGGTCCACCACTATAGACACCCGAAGTTTTATTATCCGGCCATGAACCTTTCCAGCCTTTAGGGAGCTTATCAAAACCGGAAGAGCTCGGAATAAACGGTCGGGTGCCATCCATATTCTTAACATCATTACGCATGGCATCATAAAGCACTTTACGGGCATGTCCCTCGTTGCCACCGGTCCAAACAAGCAGGCTGGGATGATTTCGAAGACGCAGGATGGTACTCTTCATATTCCGGATGAATACATTTCCCTGCAAAGGCCAATCGGACGATCCCTTAAAACCACCTTGCGTATCGCCTGTAATCCAAAAATCCTGCCAGACCAATAAACCAAGACGGTCCGCTGCTTTGAAGAAATCATCCGGTGGTGCTATACCACCACCCCATATACGTACCAGGTTCAAATTGTCATTTTTTATCAATTCTAACTCCTTGGCATAACGGGCAGCATTTCTGTGTAAGAGTAAATCCGGAACCCATGCGCCGCCAACCAGGTGAATTCGTTGGCCATTGACATAAAAATCGCGACGGCCCCAACCATGATCCGCAGTAACTTTTGAAGACACTGTCCGAATTCCAAAAACAGTATTTGAAACATCGGATGTCTGTTTCCCGGTCACATACTTTAATGAGATTTTATAAAGATTTGCACGCCCATAACCGGAAGGCCACCACAAGTGGGGATTCGTTATCGTCAATTGCCTGATTTGATCAGGTGAAAGCGTAACATCCCGTGTTTCACCTGCTTTTAAATTTTCATTTCTCGTAAAATGTATTGATGCACCTTTAAAATTATCCGGCTGAATGGTAACCTGTAGCCGCCCTTTTTGACTCTTGTCTGAATGATTCACAAGAGTCATACCGAGAGTTAATGCAGCCTTTGTCGTATCCGGTAATTTTGGTAAATCGGAAATTATATGCGGGTCATCAACGGTAACCTGTCCGCTTGTTGAAAGGTATACCGGCTGCCATATTCCCATTTCACGTCCACGGGCAGCAGGAACCCAATCCCATCCCACAGAGCATAGCATCGTCACGTTCTTTCCGATATCGCCGCGGGGCCCGCCATTGGCATAGAATGGGCCGAGTGCTTTTAATTGGGGAGGTGCGGGCAAACCGGGATGATCTAACGGGTAAATCTTTACAGCCAGGTAATTCTTACCGCCGGTATTTATTTCATAGGTAACATCAAAACGGAATTGCTCAAACATACCAATCATTTTAGAAGTATCTGCCACTTGTTTACCATTTAACCAGACATCCGCCCGATAATTGACTCCTTTGAATGTCAGCCAAACACGTTTTCCTGTATAATTTTGTGGCACAGTAAATTGAGTACGATACCAATATGGATCTTTCCAGGGATTTTTCTTGTTGGGCAAATAACTGTACTGAGAGAGATTGTACTTCGTATTAAATGAATCCGATGCGTCGGGGATATACATATTATTCATGCCGATATAAGGGTTTGGATACACCTTATTAGCTACCAGTCCATACAAAACGGTAGAAGGAACGTTTACAGGGAACCAGTAATCCTTTGATTGATAATTCGCTGCAGATAGTTCGGCACCATTAGCCTTTATGATATCCGAACTTTGAAGAACAAATTTTCTTAATTCAATTTTTCTATTTTTTTGCTGAGCCGAAACGCTGAAAGGTATCAGAAAAAGGAATACTGTAATTATTTTCAGGAAATACTTCATATCAGTGCCTTGTATAAACCGCATGAGATTTATAATTATATCTTTTTTTATGACTTTCATCCGTCATCACTACTTATCAATCTAATTTTGATCACAAGTTCTTATCCGGGTAATTCTATGACATTTTATTAAGAAAGTGATTCATAAGCACTATTAATTACCTACGTTTCCATCTGCTGCAGTTGAATTTGATTCTTTTATTGAAGCTTTAAAAATTCCGAAGCTTGACAGAGCCGGAATATTGTTGAAGGATAAAAACCTTATCCGTAATTCATTAGTTGTCACCGAATGAATTCTAAATAACCGTTTATAACCAATCGTTGTCCCCTGTGCAATATCCCGCCACTTACTATTTATCAGAGCCTGTACCACAAAAGCTCCAATCCGTTGCCCGTATTTAATGGGTTCCTGCAATTCGATGCGATCGAAGGTCTCAAATTTCTTGAGCTGTATGACCAACATCGGTTTTTCATCGTTGGCAGCGGCCGCCCAGAAACTATTTTGCGGTTTACCATCCACAATATTCTGTCCATCAAACCGGGGACTTTTTCTATACTTACTGCTGCCAAAAACCACCGCGTCTTTTGCAAGGTTATGGGCGAAAGTCTCTTTTATGATGCTATGGAAAGTCGTTATTGATTTTATGTCCGCTTTACTAATCAACCCTTTCCGATTGGGTGGCATATTAATCAATAAAACAGCATTTCTTCCTACCGATTTATAATACAGATCCACTAATTGCTGAGGAGTTTTCACCAGTGTATCCTGCGATGGATGATAGAACCAACCCGGTCGTATAGACACGTCACATTCTCCCGGTACCCATTTATCCCCGAACGAATCACCCTGATTCTGGTATAAAGCATGACTCTTTCCAATACCTTCCCGGGATGGTGTGAACATACTCCAATTGGTCTTACCTGCGATTCCCTGTTCATTCCCTATCCAACGGGCATCC
>Ga0102944_1002040_pt1 | contig 12277 bp, 10 predicted proteins | sample SalPonD_shore_MG_FD_78172 | JGI IMG/M metagenome (GOLD analysis project Ga0102944, IMG submission 78172) | Salt pond soil microbial communities from South San Francisco under conditions of wetland restoration - Salt Pond MetaG... | ecosystem: Environmental > Aquatic > Marine > Intertidal zone >... | reverse complement strand
CGAACTAATTTTTTATAGCCTCCTTTATAAGGAATAGGTCTTTAGTACATTTTATCTGCTTTTTAAAAAGCAAAGACTTAAACATCCGTTTAAAATCCGCGTAAATCCGTGGTTAAAATTATTGGAGCGATCGTATAATGCCTTATAAGGCAGCGAAACCTTGACAGCATTATAGATCATTTTTTGAAATACCCTCCGTTCTGTGTATCCTAAGGAAGGAGATAAAAATTGTTAAACCTGGATCAAAAATCAGTGAATGGGTTATTATAATTCAAATACACCAAAGTCGCTTAAAGAGCTGCTAAAAGATTTTATTGATGATTATCCCCACCGGAAAGAGTTGAAAAGGGGGATGGTGTTATCGCTGTGGTCGCGCGTAGTAGGCCAGAAGATTGCGGAGCAGACGGAACATGTTCACTTCGAAGGAAACCGGCTCATTGTGCATGTTAAGAACCCAATCTGGCGGCATGAAATTCACATGAATCGATTCAGCATTGCCAGTAAATTAAATAAAGAGGTAAAAGAAAAAATTGTTAAAGAAATCGTAGTTCGGAGCTAACCCTAATATTGATCAAAAGAATGGTTTGGCAAAGTTCTCTATAACAAGATATAGTGTGCTATGAAATATCCGGGCTGGTTTCATTAATCATCCATAAATTTTACAGAATCGATACTGTTAAGTTGACATATGCGGGATCCACTTCTATATTCGTTCTTTAAATACGATTAACTATACAGAGCATATCAAGATTTTTTTTAAAGATTAATTACGTAATTACCGGATGCCATCACAAAACTTTTTTACAAACATCATTGACAAAATTAGGAGCGTCTGGAATGGAAGTCTTACCACCGGTATGGACGGGGAAGATGTTTCCTACGTACGGCGGGAGAAGATTGTAGTTTTCATCGTCTGCTTTGTGTTGGCGCTTTGCCTTTGGCTTTTAGTGAATCTGAGTCGGGATTTTAACCTGAATGTTAATCTTCCCATAATTTTGGGAAATATTCCCAATAACGAAGCACTGGCAAGTGATCTCCCGGATTTTGCCACGGTGAGTGTAAAGGGAGAAGGGTGGAAGCTGATCAACGTCTACAACAATCCCCCCAAAATTTATGTGGATGTAAGTCAGGACGAAGTTAACCTGTACGATCAGGTGCGCGAACAGATGAATGCGGTGCCTGATGTGAGTGTGTTGAAGGTGCAGCCGCTGATTCTTAATGTGGATCTTGAAAAGAAGGGGACGAAAAAAGTGGCGGTTAAACCGGATGTGGATGTCTCATTCGATGAACAATATAATTTTATTGAAGATCCTTATGTAGAACCTGATACGGTAACCATATCCGGGGCAGAGTCGCGCATTGCGAACATTCAGTCAGTATCTACGCAGCATATTGAATTGTCGGGTATTGACGCTAATATTAACCGAGAGGTGTCCCTGAAGAAACCCAATAATCTGGTGAACCTGTCACAGCAAAATGTGATTTATAAAGCGAAAGTGGCGGAATTTACTGAAGGGGAAGTGAAGGTTTATGTCCGTACCCGCGATATACCCGATGGCCGAAATGTCTCGTATAGCCCGGCTATGATCTCGATAAAATATGATGTCCCGATCCAGGAGTATGCCCGTTCACAGGACCAGGATCCGTTTAACGCATATGTATTTTATAGTGAAATTGAGCGGGATTCAACCGGGTTTGTTACCCCACATATTGAAAAGACGGTGAATAATCTGCACCTCAAGCTTCGCTCGTACCAGCCACAGCGCGTCGCTTATTACAACGTGTTGAGTAGTAAATAAAGCGGCCTCTTTTTTTAGTAGGTGATCACAGGTTACTATTCTGCTTCCACCGGGTCATTAAAGGGGCGCAATGCTTCATCTACGGAATGGGTATTTTCAAAGAAAGAAACCAGTCGTAATATCACTTCGTCCACCAAAACATCAGGACACGATGCTCCGGAAGTAACGGCTACTTTGAGCGGTACTTCATACGATGGAATCCAATCCTGTGTTTCTTTGATTTCTTTATCCCACTGATTGAAGTGGCGAATCAACTTATCTGACTTAATTTCACTTGCATCCCTGACGTGATATGTGGGAAGATGATGCTCCAGGATTTCCACAATATGCATGGTATTGGATGAATTGTAGCCTCCCACAACGAGCGCCAAATCGGCATCTTTCTCAGCCAGGGCGTAAGTAGCGGATTGATTCTCATTCGTAGCATAACAGAGCGTATCGGATGTATCGGCAAAGTGTTCATCAATTTTTTCCTGCCCGAATCGCCGGGAAGCGGCATCTTTCAGAATGTCCATCACTTCCTGTGTCTCGGTAGCCAGCATGGTGGTCTGATTGATCACCCCGAAATGTTCCAAATCAGTAAAGGGATCAAATTCTTCGGAGCTTTTATGTCCAAAATATTTGTCGAAATCATCGGCCGGTCTTTTCTCCAGTAAAATATCCGCTAAAATTTTAGCTTCTTCAGGATTTAAAACCACAACGGCCGGGGAGTGTTGCGCTGTATGTGAAAAGGTCGCACGGGTTTCTTCATGGCGGTGTTTACCGTGAATCACCAATGCATATCCTTTTTTACTGAGTTGTTTCCCGCGGCGCCACACTTTTTGGACAAATGGGCAGGTGGTATCATATTCGTAGGGATCAATTTGTTGGGCTTTCAATTTCTTCTGTATGTCCAGGGTAGTCCCGAAAGCGGGTACAATGACGATATCCTCTTCATCCAGGGAATCGATGGGGATGCGTTCAGTTCCATCGGTATCGAACAAAAATTGAACGCCCCGGTTTTTGAGATCCTCGTTAACCGTCGGATTGTGAATCATTTCACTGAGCAGGTAGATATCCTTGTCCGGATGCTCATCCACCGTCCGGTAGGCGATATCTATAGCGTTTTCCACCCCGTAGCAGAACCCGAAATGGCGTGGGATATAAAACTGCACCGGACCGAAATCCAGCAGGCTGGGCTTCAGATCTTTTTTCCGGGGATCTACAATTTTATTGGCCTCCTTCACTTTGTGGATGATCGGAGATTGATAAATTTCAGGGATATCGAATTTCTTGGCCATATTGGTGTATAATTATCGCTGGTTTAAATAGCGTCTAAATATAAGAATGTTAGCTTGAAGTTCCCGAATGAAATTTCGGATAAGGTGGTCTTTAATTGTTGATTACTATCTTTTTTAACAGATCAATAACGATGAATTTGGAAATGAATTATTAACTACCAATCACCTCGTTCCCGGGCCTGCCTGGGAATGCCTCTCTGAGGAGCTCTGCTTCGAGTATATCTTAATTGGAGCGATTGGCGTTTTGAGAGTAAATTCGAGTTTTAGAATTGACAGTGTGGAAAGGCAGATCCTTTGGAATTATATGGCAAGGCAGAGTCTTGAAACGAGAAGGAATTTTAAAATCACAAAATGTCTACTTTTCGAATTCTTCGGCAACTTCGTCCAGTTTTACGGCGACGAGGCGGCTGACGCCGGTTTCGGGCATGGTGACCCCGTACATCATCTCGGCTTTGGCCATGGTTTTTTTGTTGTGTGTAATGATGATAAACTGGGTGTCTTTGCTGAATCGCTTGATCATGTTGGCAAAACGCTCAATGTTGGCGTCATCAAGCGGGGCATCGACTTCGTCCAGGACGCAGAATGGTGAAGGTTTTACCAGGTAAATGGCAAACAGCAGGGCAATAGCCGTCAGGGTTTTTTCCCCGCCGGATAGCTGGCTGATGTTGGATGGGCGCTTACCCTTGGGATTGGCCTCAATCCGGATTTTGGCATCCAGCGGGTCTTCAGGATTTTCTTCGATAATCAGATCGCAGTGGTCATCTTCGCGGAACAGGGTGTGAAAGACGTTTTGGAAGTTCACGCGTATTTGCTGGAAAGTGGCGTTAAATCGTTCTGTTGCCGTCTCGTTGATCTCTTCAATCGTTTCGCGCAGCTGCTCCTCGGCTTCCGTCAGATCCAGGATCTGGTTTTCGAAAAAGTCGAGCCGCTCTTTTTCTTCCTCATACTCTTCTATAGCCAGCGGGTTGACTTCCCCGATGTTACGCAGTTTTTGCTTCAGGTAACTGATGCGTTCCTTGGCCTCATCAATTGTTGTATCCTCGGGAAGTCGTCGTTCCACCTGGTCCATCAGGATACCGTAGGTCTCCCAGACGTGATCGGAAATGCTCTTGGCCTGCATCTCAAACTTGTTCTGAGCCATATTCAGGTGGTGAATCAGCTCGGTATTCACTTCCTTGCGGTTGCGTATTTCCTTGAGCTCTTCTTCCAGTTCCTTGATTTCTCCGCGCTGATGGCTACAGGCTTTCTCGGCTTCTTTCAGTTTTTCATCGGCCTCTTTTTTCTGCTCCCGCAGTTTCTTTAAGTTTTCATTCAGTTCCGAAATTTTTTCCCGGTTTTGTTCAATACGCTGCTTACTTTCCCTCGATTTTTCCGAACGGGATTTCAGCCGTTCTTTCATGCTTTGAATACCGCTCTCAGCCCGGTGAATCTCCTTCTCATAATTTTCCACCTTGTTTTTCAGATCCTGGTGTTTAAGCTGGGCATCGTTGTAACGGTTTTGAGCGATAGATCGCTCTTCCTCGAGCTCTTCCAGGACTTGCTGTTTTTCCTTCTTTTCATCGTTCAGCTCGCGCAGGCGATTTTGTAGCTCTTTCTGCCGGGGCTGCATCTGATTCAGTTCCTGCCTGGCCTTGTCTTCATTGACCACCAGCTGTTCTTTTCGGTTATTCAACTCCCCGATATTCTTTTCGTAAACCTGCGTCTTGGATTTAAAGCTGTTGATCTTGTTTTCGAGCTGACGGGCTTCTTTTTCCTTCTGCTTGAGAGACTGGCTGAGCTCCGAAATATTCAGCTGTTCAAATGTTTGGATGACTTCTTCCAGTTCTTGCTCTTCCTGTCTGATCCGGGAGGTTATTTTGTTTCGGCGGCCTTCCAGCTTTTCAATTTTGTCTTTTAGCCCGACGCGCATTCCCACATTCTGCCCGGTACTGCCACTTTGCAGGAAGCGGCTTCCAGTTACGACTTCTCCGGCGTACGTCACGCCGACTTGTCCCAACCCATTTAATCCGCTATAGGCTTCATCCACTGAGTCGAATAGGTGCACGTGCCCGAGCAGGAGTTCCTTCAGGGGCTCAAATTTTGGTTCACAATCCACAACGTGGTAAAAAGCCTGGCCGGATACGTCTCCATCGCTAGAAAGCTGCTGAAGGGGAATAAAAGTGGCTCGTCCCTTTTCCTCCTCCTTCAGGATGGAAGCGGCACGGCGGGCATCATCCAGAGTGTTGACAACCAAAAAATTGCAGGCTTCGCCTAGGACGGATTCAAGCGCAACGGCATGTTCCTGGTCGGTAGACAGTACATTTGTCAATACATCAAGCAGTTCAAATTCATCCTGGTGTTCGTCCAATAAAAACTGTACACTCGATGGGAAAGCTTCATTGGATTCGGCGATATCCTGCAGTAATTTGATTTCGGATTCAACGGCATCGAGCTTGCTTTTCTGGTTGCGTATCAGATCTTTCAGCTCATTCTGCCGGTTGCCCAGCTCTTCTCGTTTTTGCCGCGCCTGTTCCAGGGCTTCTTCCTGCTCATCGCGTTCATCCAGGGCTTGTTCCAGCTTATTGTTTAAAAGGCCCTGTTCGCCTTTGTTATTTTCGATCTCATCTTCCAGATCTTCAATTTCTTCGTTGATCCGGTAAAGATCGCCTTCGGTATTTTCCAGGCGCGATTCAATTTTTATCCGCCGGGTATGCAGCTCGTTTAGTTCCTGGTTGGTTTTGTTGAACTCCCGATTAACCTTCTCCAGGCTGTTGCGAATTTCGCTGTATTCCTGCTGAATTTCAGAATATCGTTCCTTGGAAGACACCAGGTTTTTTTCAGCTTTCTGAAGTTCAGCTTCGTGTTCATCCAGGCGATCGCTGCTGCTTTGGAAGAGTTCACGCAGGTCACTCAGATCCTGTTCCGCCTGCTCAATATCTTTCTGATACTGCTTAATGACGCCTTCTTCATTGCTGATTTTTTCCTTGGTAATCCGGAGATTCGTTTCATGCTCCCGAATTTGTCCGCTCAGTTGATTGACGCGGCGCTGGGCGTCTGACTGCAAACGTTCTTTTTCATTGAGTGCAGAACGGGATTTTTGATCATTTTGCTCCAGTTCTTCCAGCTTCGACTGGATTTCTTTCTTCTCTTTATCCGCATTTTTGATGCGCTTATTCAGCGGATCCAGCTCATTCTTGATATTTTCATACTGCTGGCGATTGAGCCCTTTATCCAGGGTCTCCAGCTCCTTTTCATACTCCTTGGATTTTCGCGCTTTACCGGCCTGAATACGCAGGGAATTGGTTTTTTTGCGGACCTCCACCAGCAAATCTTCCACCCGCTGCAGATCATTCTGCGTTTCTTCCAGTTTGCGGAAGGTCTTTTTCCGGCGTTCTTTATACTTGGTAACACCGGCGGCTTCTTCAAAAAGTTTACGGCGGTCGTTCTGCTTGTCATTCAGAATTTCTTCAACCATCTTGAGCTCGATAACCGAATAAGCATTGGAGCCCATCCCGGTATCCATGAAGAGCTCCATGATATCCTTCAGGCGACAGGGCGAATTGTTGATCAGGTATTCGCTATCACCAGAGCGGTAGAGCCGTCGGGTGATGGTGACTTCGCTGTACTCAGTAGGTAGCACGCCACGGTTGTTGATGAACGTCAGGGATACTTCGGCCAGGCCCAGGGCATTTTTCTGTGCCGTACCATTGAAAATAACATTGGTCATGGCCGATGACCGCAGCAGGGTGGGGCGTTGTTCTCCCAGCACCCAGCGCAGGGAGTCCACGATGTTGGATTTACCACATCCGTTTGGCCCAACGATAGCGGTAATGCCGCTATCGAACTTTACCGTAGTTTTATAAGCAAAGCTTTTGAAGCCCTGTAATTCGAGTTGAGATATATACATGTACTATTAATGAATGAACGAGGTGCAGAGACGGACCGGATTGAGAAAAACTTAAACCGTCATGATTTCTTCTTCCTTGTCTTCCAGTAGCTTTTCTACTTTTTTGGTGTGCACATCCGTTCGTTTTTGGACCTCTTCTTCTGCCTCATACATGGAATCTTCAGGCAGGGATTCGTTTTTGACGACCGTTTTAATTTCGTCGTTGGCCTCCCGGCGGCGATTCCGGATACTTATACGCGCATCTTCCGCAATCTCCTTGGAACGTTTTACCAGCTCTTTACGACGCTCCTCAGAAAGCATGGGCAGTGGAATACGGATGACGGTACCGTCGTTATTGGGATTCAAGCCCAGGCCAGCCGACATAATAGCTTTTTCAATATTTTCAATGGAGGATTTGTCATAAGGCTCCACCAGCAGCATGCGTGCTTCCGGGGCGCTTACGTTGGCCAGCTGATTTAGGGGCGTTTGGGTCCCGTAATAATCAACCTTGATGCCGTCGAGCAGGGCAGGACGTGCTTTACCGGCACGGATATGAGAGAGTTCTTTCTTAAAATAACTCGTAGCCTCATCCATATGATGATCAGCCTCGTTAATAATTTTTTTTAATTCTTTTGGTATCATACGAACGCTCAGTCTTGAAAATTAATGGTTATCGGGAAAATCATTATTTAGAGGACTTTACAAACCCGTGCTTTTGTCCAAATTCTGCATTGACCAAAATCCCTGGTTTTGCAAAGCCATATATTTAATATAAAATAGCATCCATGCCCATTTCCGTCAGGAAAATCATGGAATGAATTTTACGTAAAAATATAATATATGACTTAAAACCTGCTAACCCGAATATCTCACCAAGAAATTAGATCGTGGTCAACCCCAAAAGCTTTTAGGGCAAATAACTTTAACGAAGTCCACGGATTCATTTCACAGTATTCAACATCCTGTTATAATTTTTAATCCTTTAAATTAAATACAACACTCTAAATACCAAAGGAGTTATATCAATTTTATTAAAATGACTGTAAGATATCTGGGTCAATATATAGCAAGTTAGGAGTCTGTCGGACTTAAATAATTCTACTGCAAATTCGTCAGATTTGGCCAGATTCTGCGCTCTTTTTCGTTAAATAGAACCACTATTCGCCTCAAGAGACCCCGAAATCTGTCTCAAAGGGATAAATTTTCGTTATGATTTCCTAAATCCGACAGCCTCCAAGAGGACTTTGCAAAACCGTGCTTTTGCCCAGATTCTTCCCGAAAGTTTTCGGGAGATTTCAAAATCCTCACGTATTGCTAATACGCTGCGGTTTTGAAATCACTCACCCCGAAAGCATTCGGGATTGACCAAAATCCCTGGTTTTGCAGAGCCCTCTCCAAGTAAACGAAATTAAAAAATCTCTCCTTATTCCCAAACAACCTTTGACCCGACTTCGGTATCGAGTTCAATAACTTTCTGCAAATTGCCTTTCACATTCATATTGAACACGATAATGGGGGTTTCATTTTCGCGACAGAGCGTGAAGGCGGTCAGATCCATGACCGAGAGGCGTCGGTCGAGCACTTCATCGCCGGTAATTTGATTGAATTTTTGAGCATCGGGATTCTTTTCGGGATCAGAATCGAAAATGCCGTCTACCCGCGTACCCTTCAGGATAACATCGGCTTCAATTTCAATAGCCCGAAGAGAGGCGGCGGTATCCGTCGTAAAATAGGGATTACCGGTTCCTGCTCCGAAAATCACCACACGCCCTTTTTCCAGGTGGCGGATGGCACGGCGGCGGATATAGGGTTCTGCAATTTCTTCCATGCGGATGGCCGACATCAACCGGGTGTGCACGCCCATGCGCTCGAGAGCATCCTGCAACGCCATACTGTTGATCATGGTGGCGAGCATGCCCATATAATCGCCTTGAACGCGGTCCATCCCGGCGGTTGCACCTTTTACGCCACGAAAGATATTGCCCCCACCGATGACGATGGAAACTTCGACCCCCACTTCGTGTATACCTTTAATTTCTTCAGCGTAATGTGTTAGAATATCACCGTCAATTCCATGGCCCTGTTCACCGAGTAGAGCTTCTCCACTTAGTTTGAGTAATATGCGATCGTATTTTTTAGACACCGTATAATCCCTATTGTCAATTAATAGATAAAAAAAAGGCTACCGTTTCAGGTAGCCTTAAAGTAACAAAAAAGTTATTCAGAATCTTCACCAAGCTGTAGCCGGTGGAAAGCCTTCACCGTTGGAGCATCATTTTGCTTGAGGTATTCCTTCACCGAGAGGCTGTTATCTTTCACAAATTTTTGTTCGAGAAGCACATTTTCCTCATAGAACCGGCGAAGTTTACCCTGGGCCGCTTTTTCAGCGATATGCTCGGGTTTACCTTCATTCAACAACTGATCTTTGGCAATTTCCAGCTCTTTTTCAACGATGGTGGTATCCACGCCGTCGCGGTCAACAGCCAGTGGATTCATGGCGGCAATCTGCATGGCCACGTCTTTTCCGACGTTATCATCTTCAAGTTTGCCGTCAAATTCTACCAGTACGCCCAGTTGGTTACCGGGGTGAATGTAGGAAACAACCGTACCGTCGGTTTTAACAAAAACGGTATGACTGATTTCAATCTTCTCACCAATTTTGCCCACCATGTCCTTCAATTGGTCGGCTACACTCAAACCGTTTGATTTGACTTTGAGAAGTTCTTTAGTTTCACCGATTTCATTTTCAAAAGCCAGGGAAACAAATTTATCGGCTTTAGCCTGGAAGTCATCGTTTCGGGCTACAAAGTCGGTTTCGCAATTAATTTCAATAGCTGCAGCTTTGGAGCCGTCATCACTGACTTTCGCAACAATAAGTCCCTGATTGGCTTCACGGTCTGCTCGTTTTTCCGAAACTTTTTGACCTTTCTTTCGAAGGTATTCAACGGCAGCATCCATATCGCCATCAGCTTCAGCCAGTGCCTTTTTGCAATCCATCATACCGGCACCGGTTTTGTCGCGTAGTGCTTTTACATCTTTTGCAGAAATACTCATGGTTCTCGCTAATTCGGAATTATCCTGTTCAAGGGTTGTAATTTGGGTCTGAAAAAGCCAGTGAACAAAACGTTCACTGGCTCATATTTATTCTTTTTCAGAAGATTCGGTTTCAGCTTCTTCGGTTTCTTTTTCCTGCTTTTCAGCTGATGTTTTCTTTTCAGCTTTTTTCTCATCGGCTTTTTTATCGTCATCTTCAGATTTTTTGCTTTCTGATTCTTTGGATGACTTTTTGGAAGAAGCCTTCTTTTCGGATGAGCTGTCCGATTTTTTGGATTTCTTTTTACGGGTACGACGACGTCCGCCGGATTTCGACTTTTTCTCTTCTTGTTGTTCTTTCTTTTTAGCTTCCGCTTTTTCAGCATCCTTAGCCGCCTGTTGCATCAGCTCTTCTTCATTTTGAGCTTCGCGTTCAGCCGTACCCTGGATGATAGCATCAGCTACTTTGGATGCAATCAATTGAATTGTGCGGGCCGAATCGTCGTTACACGGAATAATATAATCGGGAATATCGGGATTACTGTTGGTATCCACCATGGCAATAATGGGGATGTGAAGCTTCACGGCTTCGTTCACAGCAATGCTTTCTTTAATAGTATCGACCACAAAAATGGCGCCGGGTAAGCGCGACATATTGGAGATACCGCCGAGCGTTTGTTCCAGCTTTTCCTTCTCGCGGTCGAGCATTAACCGTTCTTTCTTCGTCAGTTCATCGTAGGTACCGTCCTTGCTCATGCGGTCGATTTCTTCCATGCGGGAAATGCTTTTGCGAACGGTCGTGAAGTTCGTAAGCATTCCGCCCAGCCAGCGATGCGTTACATAAGGCATACCGCAACGGATGGCTTCGGTTTTAATGATATCTTGCGCCTGTTTCTTGGTACCGGCGAAGAGAATGGTTTTACCGGAACGGGCGAGTTTGGTCACGGCTTCCAGTGCATCTTCCAAATAACCTACGGTTTTTTTAAGGTCGATGATATGAATCCCGTTGCGTTCCATGAAGATAAATTCCTTCATTTTGGGATTCCACCGGCGCGTCAGGTGACCGAAATGCGCCCCGGATTGCAATAGTTCTTTAAGATCGGATGATTCTGCCATTAAACTAAATCCTTTTCTTTTTGAGTTAGTCCGCTACACAGGTCGACCCTGACCGCTAATTCAGCCTCCGGATTTTCCAGGAACCAAACACTCGGCGATCAAGTCGCTGCGTATGTGTGATTTTTAATGATGTTTGAAATAGTGCGGAGAAATAAACGCCGTATTTTAACGCTTGGAAAACTGAAATTTCTTACGCGCTTTGGGCTGACCGTATTTCTTACGTTCTACCATACGATCATCACGTGTAAGAAGATCATTTTGTTTGAGGACCGTGTGTTTTTCCTCTTCCAGTTCGTCAATAGCGCGGGCAAGGGCGAGCTGAATGGCCCCGGACTGACCGGTGATGCCTCCGCCTTTAACCGTAACCTTGATATCGTAATTGCCTTCCGTTTCCGTAAGTTCCAGCGGAAGCGTTACGATATTCTGATGCGCTTTAGTATTGAAATACTCGCGCAGGTCACGCTTGTTGACAACAAATTCGCCACTCCCCGGTTGAATGTACAAACGGGCGGTTGACGTTTTTCTCCTTCCAATGAAATTCGATTGTGCCATTTATTAAAATTCGATTTTTTCTGGTTGTTGTGCAGTGTGAGGATGTACGGGTCCTGCAAAAATGCGCAGATTCTTCAGAATCTTGCGTCCAAGACGATTCTTGGGCAACATTCCGCGTACCGCATTTTTAATAATGAACGTCGGGTCTTTTTGCAGTACTTCTTCAGCACTCGTGAAGCGTTCGCCGCCCGGGTAACCGGTGTGGCGGAAATATTCTTTCTGCTCCAGCTTGTTGCCCGTCAGTTTCACCTTTTCCGCATTGATGACGATGACATTATCACCGGTATCCATGTGCGGGGTGAATTCAGGCTTGTGCTTTCCACGAAGAATGCGTGCAATATTACTGCTCAACCGACCCAGCGGTTGATCCTCAGCATCCACAAGAACCCATTTTTTATCAATATCGCTCGGCTTAGCCGTAAAGGTCTTGTAACTTAGCGTATCCACGATTATTTATTAGTTTAAAAGTTGCTCTTTTATGAAGTTTCGAAAAATAGGCTTAAATCGTAAAATTTGCAATAAATAATTTTAGCCAAAATTAGTCTCCTAAACGGCTTCAGGCAGGGAATGTTATATTTAAGGTAATTCCCAATGTTTAATACTTTCGAATCTGCGGGGGAATTTTGAATTTT
>Ga0102944_1002038_pt1 | contig 12286 bp, 4 predicted proteins | sample SalPonD_shore_MG_FD_78172 | JGI IMG/M metagenome (GOLD analysis project Ga0102944, IMG submission 78172) | Salt pond soil microbial communities from South San Francisco under conditions of wetland restoration - Salt Pond MetaG... | ecosystem: Environmental > Aquatic > Marine > Intertidal zone >... | reverse complement strand
TGACCCGGTAGATATCAGATTGATACAAATCCGGATTCAAAATCTGACTGTAATCCGCCTTGTTTTCATTCAGGATCACTTTATCGCCCCGGTCCGAAACGAAATACAGGCTTTTAGAATCGGCACTCCAGGCCGGTTCTTTATCCGAGAATACATCACTGGTTACATTTATAAACTTTTGGGTTTCCAGGTTATACACATAGATATCCTGGTAGGGTCCCATATTTCCATCAAACGCAATCTTCTTGCCATCCGGCGACCACGCCACCGAACCGATGGCATCGAGTTTGGGAAATTCGATTTTTCGCACTTTGCCGGTTTCATAATCAACAATGGCTAATCCATCGGATCCTTTTGATTTTGCAGAAAGCGCGATTTTCTGCCCGTCGGGCGACCACGTCAGGTTTGGATTCAGGATGTTCAGTTCTTCGAAATTAACGTTGTCTTCACCCTTGATCAACGTTTTCAGCTTTTTACCGTTGATGGCACTGATCACAACCACGTCCATAAAACCGCGTTCATTGGTGATCATCGCTATTTTGTCGCCCTGGGGAGAAATGGCGGGACTGGTGTTATACGTGCCGCCTTTACTACGCTCCGTAACAAGTGTAGCAAAATCATCCAGGTCCTCACGTTCGGCAACTTCGGGGAAGTATTGTTTTTTCAACGCATCCTGCCATCGTTTCGAAAGTTCTTCAATGGATAATCCGAGCGACTGTCTGAACCCGATCTCAACACTCCGGGTCGTTTTAATATTCTGAAAAATCTCGCCGATTTTGCCTCGTCCGTATTCTTCGGCTATATAATTCCAGAGTGATTGTCCACCGCGATAGGCATAATACCCGGAAAGTCGAGATAATGGTGGTAAATAATTATTTATAACGGCATCCCGGATAAACATATCGGAATTGGTATCCCATCCCAGGGCTTCATATTCTGCAATACCTTCGCTGAACCATATTGGAAACTGGAGCTGTATATTATTCTGAATGATGGACTGAACGGAGCCCCCGTAGAACATGTCGTTCATGAATGCGTGGACAAGCTCGTGCTCCAGGGTTCGCCGGAAATCCCCGTAATCACCCATAAAGGGCAAGGTGATGCGGTTTTTCCAGGGATCCGTCACCCCGCCGATTCCTTCAGCATCCACCGGAAGGGGAACTACATTGGTCTGGGAAAAATCGTTATGTGAATCATAAACGATGACCCGAATACGGTTGGTTATCTGATGGCGCAGGTCTTCTTCGAGCTGTTTCAGGGAAGCTTCCAGGCTTTTAATCGAGAAAACGGCGAGTTCATAATTTTTATCGCCATAGTAATAGACGTCGAAATGCTCAGACTGGATGTATTTCCATTTGAAATTTTGGTATTGAACCCGATTCTGTCCAAACGAAAAATACTGAGCATAGCCGGTACCTGTACCCGCAATGATGAAACCGGCAATAAGTAAAAAAACTTTAAGAGTCCAAGACCCTGAATTATTATCGCCACGCATAGCTTTTACCTTGATTAGTATATAGTCAATAAAAAATATTGAAGGGTTTAATTAATTAACTTTTTTATAAGTTAATTATTTCATGCGAGAATCAAATCAATATTTCGCTGTTCCAGATCAGTGCGGACAACTTTTACCCGCAATTCCGTCCCAATCTTGAATTCCTTGCCTTTTGATCTTCCCACAAGACAATGTTGTTTTTCGTCATAAATGTAGTAATCATCTTTCAGATCACTGACCCGAACCATTCCTTCGCAGTGAATATTTTTCAGATCCACAAATATGCCGCTTTCCATCACGCCGCTGACTACACCGTCAAACTCTTCCCCAATTCGTTCTGAAAGATATTCGACCTGTTTCAATTTAATCGTATCTCGTTCGGCGTCTATAGCCATCCGTTCACGTTCACTGCAATGCTGACCCATTTCCTTAAGATCTTTGTACTGGTAACTGGGCATTTCAGATGCATAACTTCTGAGCAAACGGTGAACAATAACATCGGGATAACGTCGAATCGGGCTGGTAAAGTGTGCATAATGGCTGAATCCAAGTCCAAAGTGGCCAATATTTTTCGGACTGTACTCGGCTTTGGCCATGGCCCGCAGCATTAAATCATTGATGCTCAATTCAAGCGGGGTATCTTCCACCTGATCCAGGACATAATTGATTGTTTTTGCCGTGATTTGTTTATGATCAAGGGTAAAATCGATGCCAACGGGTTTTACATTTTCCCGAATGTTGGTCAGCTTTTCAATATCGGGTTTGTCATGCACCCGGTAAAAGAACGGATACAGATCCTTGCTGCGTTTTTTATCCGATTGTTTTCGCAAGTTATCAATATGACGCGCTACCGTTTTATTGGCCATCAGCATACATTCTTCAACGATACGGTGGCTGAACAGGCGTTCTTTGAGTTCGATATCAAGCGGTTTGCCATTATCGTCCAGGATAAACCGGGGTTCGGGAGTTTCAAAATTAATAGAACCTTCCCGGAAGCGTTTATCCAGCAGAGTGTGAGCCAGCTTTTCCAGGATTTTCAGCTGGTGTTTATAGGCACTGCCCTTTCCATCGAGAATAGCCTGTACATCTTCATAAGAATAGCGCTGGTTGGAATGTATCACGGTCTCGTCGATCGAATAATCCACCAGCTTGCCATTTGGGGCAATCTCCATAAAGCAGCTAAAACTCAACTTGTCTTCTTTGGGGCGCAGACTGCACACCCCGTTACTCAGGGTTTCGGGAAGCATGGGAATTACGCGGTCGACCAGGTAAACACTGGTTCCGCGTTCATAAGCTTCTTCATCCAGGATGTTATCCTGCTGCATATAGTGGGAGACATCCGCAATGTGAACGCCCAGGTAATAGTTTCCGTTATCCAGCACCTGAATGCTTAGGGCATCATCAAAATCTTTGGCATCTTCAGGATCAATCGTGAAAACTACTTCATTGCGAATATCCTTGCGACGATTATATTCACTTTCAGGAATTTTCACCGCAATTTTATTGGCAAACTGCTTCACTTCTTCTTGAAACGACATTTTGATCTGGTTTTCAGCCAGAATGGAAAGGATATAGGCGTCGTTGGTCCCTTTTTTTCCAATAACTTCCAGGATTTCGGCTTCCGGTAACGATTTGGGATGCACCCAATCTACCAGCTTGAAAATCACTTTATCATCCGGTTTGGCCTCCTTGATATTTTCGGGAAGCACAAAGAACTCGGTTTGAGCCGACTTCTCATCCGGTTCAATGAGATAGTTGTTCTTTCCCTGCTTCACCAGGGTACCTACATAAAAATCGCGCCCGCGTTCCACAACGTCTATGACCTTGCCTTCTGTTCGGCCTCCTTTTCCCTTTCGATTAAAAATCTCAACTCTTACGCGATCATCGGGCAAAGCAAGTCCGAGATGCTTACTGGGAACCCGAATATCTTCGTCCCGTCCTTCAATAATCACATAACCCGTACCAAAACGATTAATATCAATTTTTCCTTCGGGGTAGTGATTCGTCTTTTTCGGTTTGGTGAGTTTGATAGCACCACCTTCAACCTTCTGAATTTTTTTCTGATCAGAAAGATTATTGATGGCTTTTTTGAGACTCTTGTTATCGTTCTTACTACTTACTTTTAAAACACTTTGTAATACTTTGAAGGGCAATCTGGAATCCGGATTATTCGTCAGGATATCCAGGATAATGTCTTCAAAGGTTTCAATTTTATTCTTATTCTTCATTAAAAAATATTTTCTAAAAAATTCCTTAGTTAATTAATTGTTGAATTTTCAAATTAAATTTTTGCAAATTTCTCTATATCCCTTTCTTACATTCTTGAATTTTTTAAATGTGATTATTCAAGTCTCACATTATTTTTTCCAGATATTAATCTTAGCACTAAAATGCTGTCCAATCGTTCCATTCCTGTTATAACAAGAAAGATGGGATAATATTTCAGGATTCAAGTATTTACATGCTATTCAATCGACATATCCCTTTCCCATGAAGCATAAAGTCCGAATTTTCAGGGGTTTTACAAAATATCCGACAACTTTTTAATGATAATTTCACATTCACTGGTGTTGATAGTAACGAATCCAAGGACTATGAGCGTATTCAGTAATATCCAATCCCCACCGGAACATCCCCAAAATACTCCACAAGAATAGCCTGTTTCGAAATATCAACTCGGCTGTAAGAACCCCCTTACGAACTTCTAGTGTTGTTACCACTTAATTCGTTTGGTTTTTCCCATAACAATGAACGGTCATTTTAAGAGAACTTTGCAAAACCGTGCTTTTGTCCAAATTCCACCCAAAAGTTTTCGGGAGATTTCAAAATCCTCACGTATTACTAATACACTGCGGTTTTGAAATCACTCACCCCGGAAGCATTCGGGATTGACCAAAATCCCTGGTTTTGCAAAGCCTTCTTAAACAGACTTCAATGCTCAACTTTATGTACATTTTTCGATCTTGATTCCGAAATTTCTTTGCGATCATCACTTTTCCCTTTTCCGGTAAATATTCTTTTGATAGTCCGAACAAATCTTCGTTTCAAGTCTTTCCAGGTATTAAACTGAACTTGCGCTTCAACGCCTGCCCCGTTGAGATATTCGGTTTGTGCCTGCGCACTGGTTACGGTACTCAGCGTAGGATCCTGCCGGTGGAAAGCAGTGACCGACAGCGTATTCGTAATACGGAAGGTCGCTCCCAAATCCCCGATATTGCTTTGAGGTCCGGTTACCTGCCCCTCCCGACGCAGAATAATGCGGTCGTTATATAACCGCAACGCGATACCGAGATCCACCTGGTTATAGGCATTCAGGTTGAAATCTATATCGAAACTGCTGATATCACTATTTAATAAAGAATTGATTTGGTTCGATAACAGCGGACTCAATACCTGGTTGGAAAGCAGTGGATTCAGCACTACCGAACTACCGGAAAGATTTTGCCGGAGTGCCGTACTCGTCTCTCCACCCGGAGTAGATACCGGTATAAAGTTGCCCGTCAACAATAAGCTGGTGGCCTGCAGGAGCTTCTGCTCGTCGTTATTATTTAACGAATTGATCCGATTGGTGATGGTGGCACTTTGCGAGACCTCCATGGTATTCGGCAAACGGAAATAAAAATTATTGTTGATGCTGCTAACCGTCCCGGTTATCTGAAGCACCAATTCAACCGGAATACGCTGGGATTGCTGTTGCTGACTGCTGCTGGCACTGCTTTCATTACCTATAAGCGTTGAAATACTGGGGCGTGCCCGGTAGATCGCAGTCACATCCAGGCTCGCATTATCCGGATCACCCTGCCAGGAAATTTTACCGCCCCGTTCCAGCTGAAATTTCCGGGAGAAGATATCGCCACTCACGAACTGGTACTCCCCACTTTCAATATTAAATTGGCCGAACATACGAACTTCCTGATCTTCCAGGGTGATGTTCATTTGACCGGTCCCGTTGGCCGTAAGTACTTCCCCTGTTACCGGGTCAAATATGAGCTCAACCGTAGTGGGGGTCGGGGCTGAAAATTGCAAATCCAGGTTGAATAATTCCGTAAAAGATTTCTCGGATGGCGGGGTCATTTCCTCCCCGGAACCTCCCTGGGATCCGTTCCCTCCCGTTGTTGACAAATCTTTTTGCTTTCCGGTATCAAAAGAATTTACAAATCGAATGAACTTGTTATCCTGGCTAACTTCCGTCACGTCCAATAACGGAATGGAAAGTTTGGAATCGGAGGTAACCCGAACGGGCTGAATGGTTTGCATATAGGGATTTTCAGTACTTCCCGACACATTAACCTTGCCGGTTCCTGAAACACTGCCAAAGAAAGGCACATCCCGGTCGAATTTATTATTCAGGAACTGGAGCTTATTCAGCGCAAGCGTGATATTCAGGAATTTTTCCGGCTGAAAATTATTTAGATCTATCGATCCACTCAGCACGCCAGTGCCCCCTTTAGTATCCACAATATTTACATTATGAAATACCACGCCCTTCTCTTTATCCATTTCTACCGGACCGTCGAGCCAATAATTGGTATTGATGAAATTCGGATTTCCATAAATATTATGAACATTAAAATCGGCGTGATAATTGAAATTATTAATATTCCCGGAAATCATGCCCGTGCCGTCTGCCCGACCTTCAATTTTATTAAAGATGTTCGGAATAATCGGCTGTAGCACCCATAAATCTATCTCTTTGAAATCCAGGTTGAATTTATACAACGTATCCTGCTGAATATCGGGTTTGGGGGTCTTAAAATAACCGTTCAGAAATATTTTCTGCCCTATACCGTCATTATTCTTGATATAATCGGCATATTTGGTGGTATCGGTGACGATACTCACCTTGGTATTAAAATGTTCGTCCTGTGGATTAAAGGTACTATTGAATTTCACATCGCCCACAAGACGATTATTTACGGCAAAGCGGTTTACATTAATATCTCCCTGAATAGATGGCTGAAAAGTCAGCGACCGTGTGGAAAAATTGGCATTTAGCGTACCATCAAACTTGATACGGCCATTAATGAGATCGGAAATGCGCTGCAAATTGACGTTTTTAAAGGTGTACAGCACCGAATCACGGCGGTCTTTACTGAAGGTACCATCTAACGTAAATAATTCCTTCTGATTTTTAAATTTAAAATCAGAAACTGAAACGGCTCCCGTATTTTTATATATTATTTGAGGTGTGCCTTCATTATGCCAGGTATATTCTTCATTGCCTAACACAAAATTTTTGATATTGATGGCGATGGCAGAATCGCTCAACAATGCGCTTAATGAACTATTGAACTGAGCATCTTTCGAAAATTTTGCCACCTTCTGTTTGAATTCAACAGAATCTTTTTTCAGGGAAAAGTTCAAATCCACATCTTCAAGCGTGGATGTTTTTATCGTCAGTTTCCCGATTGTGGCGGAAAGATCAACACTGGAGAAATCTTTGAGCTTCTCCCCATACCGAAAGCCGGCCGTCAATTGAGCATCCGGATTTTCAATCGTGATATCATTAACCTGCGTTTTCTTGTCGCGCCAACCCGCGGTCAACAGTAAACGTTCATTATCCGCATTGATGTTTGCATCCAGGCGCGATTGAGTTGAAATATCGGGAAAGGCCGGCCAGTAGCTTTTAATCAGGCCAATATCCTTGATATCCAATTGAGCCGTTAAACTCAGTTGGTCGTTGCCGATCTTCGGTACATTTGCCGCCTGTTGAGTTTTCAGCGTATCAAACAGAATTTCCTGCCTGACTCTTCTCTGCAGATAGTCGTCCCAATATTCCGTTAATTTCCCGATGCGCGTAGGGGTAATATCTCCCGTCAAATCCAGGTCAAAAAGTGAACTGGTTAGCCTCAAATGGCGCCCCTGTGGACTGGGAGCATCAATATCCATATAGATCTGGTGCGCCCGAACGGAATCTCCATTTATGACTGATTTATGTACGTCTATGCTGGTCCGCCCATACATGTCATCAATGGATTTCCCTTGCATATCCAGGTTAAAATCCATATTCAGGCGGGAACCTTTCATAAATTTCTGATGGGTAAAATGAGCGATATTCAGGTGGTGTGCAGATCCCTTGAACGATATATTACGGGATGGTGTGTTAAAATCAATATGTCCACTCCCCTGCAGCTGTTCATCGGCATTCTGCAGCGTAAATTGGGGTTCAAGATAACCTCCCATCAGGGAAGCGGATACCGACAGGTTTTGCAAGGGAATTCCATTCACCTGGCTGTTTGAAACCTCTGTATTTAAATTGGCTACCGCTTTCTGCAGCGTCAAACCCATGCCCTTTAAGGTAGTCGTTGAATTTATGTCTGTTTGACTGAATGTCTTTGCCATCACTTTCCCCAAATCCAGGTGCTTGGTCGATACATAGGCTGAATACCGGAATGGCTTTTGCAACCTGCTGTTCAGTTGAAGCTGTGCATTCCCGATAGGTCCATTCAGCCCGACATCTGCAATAAGGGTATCTCTATTCCCATGGAGATTTCCTTTAAGATTTACCTTATCCCAATTCTTAAACCGTTTATTTCCACCCGGACCCGAAATTGTACGAACATCCGCTTCCTGAATCAAAGCATCCGACAAGTGCACACGGTACGAAAATTTATCTGGCTCCAATATGTGCATGACTGAGCCATACGATTCGATGCGGCTGTCGCGAAAACCCAGGTTGAATTTGTCAATACCCAGGGAATCGGTGTTCCCGCGCATATCGAAATTCATGGTAATTGGATCGGGCCAATCGGGAACTCCTTTATAAATATTTTTGAATTCCCTGGAATTGAACTGCAGGGAATCGATCACCATGTCATAATGGGCATTTTTTAACTGCGTTTTCCAATTATCCTTATAAAGGTCCACGCCGTCAATTTCTCCGGTTAATCCCAGTTTGGAAGTCCCCAGACTCATGGCAAACCCGTTGAACTCCAGGTATCGTTGATCGTTAAAAATTTGTCCGGATATATTGAGTTGATCGGTTTTTACATTCGGGATATGAGCGGAAATCTGTTCAATATCCAGGAATCGTTGTTCCTGACTCAGCTCCAGGAACATGTCAATATTCAATGAATCAATTTTAAAAGGCTGTGGAAGGTTGAGTTTCCCGGAGTTATGGTGAAAACGGTCGATATACAATTGACCATTTTTAAGCGACATCAGTGGAGCGACTACTTCAATTTGCGTAATCAGGTTTTCCTGTTTCGAACGCCGGGGAATACGCGATTTAAAAGCGTGATTCAGGGAGTAGGTTGAATCTCCCTTTGATATAAACCGAACTACCGGATTTTTAATATCAAAACCCGTTATGGTCAAATTCTTCCGTATTAAATCCCACAGATCCAGATCGATAGCTACCGAGTCGATAGAAACCACTGGTTTGGGGTCAGAAGTTACCGAGCTGTCCGAGTCCGCTATCCGGACCTCCGTGAGATCGATTTGAAAAGGAATAATACCATCGAGTTTACCGATGGATAACTTGCCATAAAACGCTTTGTTAAATTCATTTTCCAAACGGTTCGAAAGGTATGCCTTGGATCGATCAAGCTGTAAAATCCCAAATGTTCCGCCACCGACCACCAGGATGATGATAGACAAGACCAGGATTGTTCTCCAAAGTGCAACCCAAATTTTATGTATCCATCTTAAAAACAACGCTAATAATTCCCTCTTCTGTCAATATTAATTACTGGTGATCGAACTGTTTCAATGCAAAAGTCCAGGCTTCATTTAAAAATTCATGATCTGTGCATTCTTCCAGGTAAGGTTTCTCCCATGCTTTCAACAACACCAGCCGAATGGCATCACTTTTAACCTTTTTATCACGATACATACGTTCGATCAAGTCGTCTATTCTATTTTTCAAATTTTGTGTCGATAGATCATATAACGCATAGAACGGTTCAAAACGTACCCGGTTTACCGGCGCTCCCAGCTTTTCTGATGCATACAGGGCTGCCAGCATTCCCACAAACACCGCTTCACCGTGCGAGTAATGTCCATAGCCCGATAAAGCTTCCATCGCGTGACCGAAGGTGTGCCCGAAATTCAGGAAGGCCCGTGTCCCGGCTTCCAGCACATCTTCCTGTACGATATCAACCTTAATACCGGCACTTTTTCGAATAAGCGGCATCCAGGCTTCCGGATTTTCGAAACGATTACCCTGCGTCAGAGATTTGACCGTCTCCAGAATTTCCTGATCCCGAATAGCACCATATTTTAAAATTTCACTAATCCCATTGATCCATTCTTTATCTTCGAGTGTGGTTAAAAATTCTACATCAGCAAACACCGCTTCGGGTTGATAAAAAGCGCCAATCAGGTTTTTTCCGGTAGCATGATTCACGCCGGTTTTACCCCCGATCGAGCTGTCCACCATAGCTAGTAATGTGGTGGGCAAATGCACCAGTGGAATACCACGCATCACGGATGCGGCTGCAAATCCGCCTAAATCACCGGTAACACCACCGCCCACTGCAAAAAGTGGAGTATTGCGTTTCACCTTATTTTCAAGCACAAAATCCACAATTTTGTTCCACTGAGTCACACTTTTACTTGCTTCACCTGATGGAACCACGTATTTATGAACCTGTTCAAAATAGTTTTCCAGATTTTCCAGGATCTTCTCACCATGAAATTTTTCAACCTGTTCATCCACCACCAGGAATACCCGCTCAGATCGAAAACGATCCCTGCAAAATTCAAGCACGTGTTCCCACAGCTTCCGCCCGATTTCGATCGAGTATGATTGTGTATTGTTTACTTCGACGTTAATGGTGTTCGACATATTCCTTTATTTGTGCTGCCAAAGCTTCAGCAGCGTCGGTTATCGTTTCATAATGATCTGATCCAAAAATCAGCTGAGCCTGGTTATACGATGGCAGCCGGCTGTCATATAATTGACGCAGTTCCCGGGTCAGCATTTCCCCCGGCTTCCGATTGCCGTCATCATCCAATAAAAGCGGCCGGCCTTCTTCACTAAGAATTCGTTCTAAAATAGTATTAAAGTCTGTTTTTATGAAGACCAGAATTCCATTTTCTTTGATATAATCAATGATTTCCTGATTTTGCAAAGCTCCGCCTCCCAAAGCCAGCACCCCGTTGAATCGTCCCCCCAATTCCCGGATACTTTCCTTTTCCAGGGACCTAAAATAGGGCTCCCCGTCTTCCTCAAATATTTCGGGAATCGATCGATTTTCCTTTCCAACCATAAAATCATCCAAATCGCGGAAAGGCAATTTCAGCAATGTGGCCAGTTTTTTTCCCAGGGTTGTTTTCCCGGTTCCCATAAAACCGCACAAAAAAATGGTTAAAGAATTAAATCTGTTCATCGGGTTTAAATATTTATTATTTACAGAGTTTCTAAACTTATCATTTCAGAAAAAATTCACCAGTAATTCATTTTTTATGTAAAAAACATCCTAGCCGGATCCCAAAAATTCAACAAATCCTAATATAATCGGGAAATAATGGTGATTCTAGTTTTAACGAATCCCCTCTCGAGAGGCTGTGAAAAAATAAGTTCGCAAATTTAATTCAACTTTAATTATTAAGGCTGTAAACTATATTAAAAGCTAAATTCGAAAAATTCCCCTTCGAAGGGGGTGTAGGGGGATGACCCCAGCGTTTTAAAGGCAAATATCCTTATTTATTTAAGTCCATTTTAATTGATTTTGGATTTTTTCACAGCCTCTCAAGAAGGGATTTAATTGAGGCCTACTATCAATGTAATCTTCCAATCAATTTTTTGTTTAAAAATTTCAAGTTACAATTTCACATTTGCATTTGGCTTCATCGGGGGCACCATTATCACCTGTTCGCGATCTACCACCACCGCACCAGGAGGAGCACCTTTGGGTTTGTGTATATATTTACGCTTTGTATAAATTACGGGAGCCGATTTCGAACCCCGGGCTTTCGAAAAATATGCGGTATAACTTGCTGCTTCCAAAATCACGGGTTTGGGGGGATAATCTTTTTGATTGCCCATCCGAATAACCGCATGAGAACCCGCCACACCACGGGCGTGAAGCCAAATATCTTCCTTGTGCGCCGTACTTGTCAATTCATCGTTGCTTTTGGCATTTTTCCCGATCCACAGTTCATATTTCCCCACTTTAAATTTTCGAAATGGAGATTCCACCTGTTCATCGGCACTTCCTCCCCATCCAAACTTCTCCAGGTCATCCTTCCTGGATTTTTGCCATTTATCCAAATCGGGCAGGTGTCCAATACTTTGCAATTCGGAAAGCAATTCATCCAGTGTTGCTAATCGCTGTTCTACAATACTTACCTGTTTTTTGGCTTCTTTGTACGATTTCCGGGAGTCGCTGGCTTTATCGTAATACATTTCAGCATTTTGAGCGATCGAATGATCATCTTTTATCGGGATTTGAATCGTTTCGTTTTGCTGATAAAAGTCCTGAATTTCAAGCTTTTCGGTGCCTTTATCAACCGATCGATGTGCATTCGCCATCAACAGGTGTCCGTATTTTTCATACTCATCGGCCCGCTCCAGGCTTTTATCAGCCTGTTTAAGCTGCTCGAGCCGGGCTTCCAGTTTGGTTTTAAACTGTTCCAGTCGTTCAAGAATATTATCTTTCTTTTGACTCAGGCGCCGCTGATGTACCGTGTTTTTGTAAGCATACAGGATGCATTCGTTGATGGTATCAAATTTTTTTTCGGTCGGAATATCCAGCACTTCTTCCCCCCACAGGCAAACATGACCGTTTTTGAGCACACGATAAACCGGACGTTCAAGAATTTCCCTTGTTATAAAATCTACAAACT
>Ga0102944_1002036_pt1 | contig 12304 bp, 8 predicted proteins | sample SalPonD_shore_MG_FD_78172 | JGI IMG/M metagenome (GOLD analysis project Ga0102944, IMG submission 78172) | Salt pond soil microbial communities from South San Francisco under conditions of wetland restoration - Salt Pond MetaG... | ecosystem: Environmental > Aquatic > Marine > Intertidal zone >... | reverse complement strand
TTAACGCTTTTTTTCATTGTCCACAAATATCCATCCAATAATTCATTAAAAATTAAAGTTTTATTATAGCTTAATAGGTTTGAAGATCAGACTGTCCCCGTTGCTGACTTTAGAACGATATTTCTCCTCATCAAACTTATAAAAGTAGGCTCCTTTTTTGGAATACTTTTTTTGCTTTTCATCTGTTTTGACCAGCACATCCATAGAAAGAATTCGCCGTCTGAAATTTCGCTTATCCAGCTTCGTTTCGTAAATGGCTTCGTACAAGATTTGCAGCTCGGGCAACGTAAATTTTTCGGGCAAAAGCTCGAATCCTACCGGTTCATGGGAAGCCCGGTAACGCAGTCGGGCTTTGGCAGCTTCTACCATCTCTTCGTGGTCAAAAATGAGATCCGGAGTCTCATCGATCGGGAACCAATGCGCACTATATTGTTCAACTAACTCACGATTGTGTTCGTGAATATTAATAAGGGCGTAATAGGCAATCGAGATGGTACGTTCTACCGGATCACGATCAACTTCACCGAATCCATACAATTGCTCAAGATATACATTTTTGAGTCCCGTCAATTTATGAAGGATTCGATCGGCAGCCTCATCTAAACTTTCATCTCGATTCAAAAACCCACCCATCAGGGACCAATTCCCCTTTTCGGGTTCAAAATCCCTTTTAATGAGCAGCAGTTTTAAACCATTTCGGTCGAAACCGAAAATTATACAGTCTAAAGCTACAAGAATTCGATCATGATCATCATAATAATTTGGCATATGTTAAATTAATACCTGCTAAAATTGTTGATTATTCCTGTTCCAACGCTTAAAGCTCATTTAAGCTGTAAAACTATAACAGATTTTGAGGGTAAGCGCAATGTTAACTGATTCTTTGATAAAGAGTAATTACGGTACGTCTTTGGCGATACATTATTGGGATTGTCAAATGTGTTAATAGAATTCACTGCATCAGCGGTTAAGATCCTCGCATCACTTACGCTATTAACGTTCATGCCTCTGATATCTACATTCACAGTCCTATTTTCATTGGCATGAAGGTTGGTGATCGTCAAATGAACGGCTCCCGAACTATCCTTCGATGCCGTACCGCTAAGGCCGGGAATACTTTCGTTTTTATAGTCATACTTCTCCGCATTCAAATGTAGGGGAAGCAGTTGTGCCCCCTGATGCACTTTATAAAAATCAAACACCCAATAAGTTGGCGTCTTGAACATTTTTTTACCGTCGGTCATGACCATAGCCTGCAGTACATTTATCGTCTGGGCAATGTTTGCCATGCGAACGCGATCACTGTGATGATTAAAAATATCAAGCGTCGTAGAAGCGATCAGCGCATCACGCAAAGAATTTTGCTGACGCAAAAATCCGGGATGTGATCCGGGGAGAGGATCGGTCCATATACCCCATTCATCAACGGCCAGTGCTATTCTTTTGTGTGGATCGTATTGGTCCATACGTGTTTCATGGCCTTCGATTAGTTTCTTCATTTTGAGTCCCTGTTTCAGGCCATGAAAATAAAGATCCTCTCCAAAATCAGTGGAAGAACCTTTATGCTGCCAATTGCCGGTAGCAATCGTATAATAGTGCAATGAAATAGCATTCATCTGTCGACCGGCTTTCTTGACCAGCTTTTCGGTCCAGTCATAATGATTATCAGAGAAACCGCTGGCGATTCTATAGAGATGATTACCGCTGTAATCATTAGCAAAAGTGGCATACCGACGGAAGAGATTTGCATAATAATCAGCCGTCATATTGCCACCGCATCCCCAGCTTTCGTTACCGATTCCCAGGAATTTAAGTTTCCACGGTTTGTCACGGCCGTTTTTCCGGCGCAGATTAGCCAATGTACTATTACCGCCAAACGTCATATACTCAATCCAATTGGACATCTCTTTGACAGAGCCACTGCCCACATTGACAGAGAGATAAGGCTCGGAACCTAAAAGATCCATTAATCTCATGAATTCGTGGGTACCTACTTGGTTACTGTCGAGTACGCCACCCCATGTCGAATTTACACGGACAGGGCGTTGATCGCGTGGTCCAATACCATCTCTCCAATGATATCGATCCGCATAACAGCCTCCGGGCCAACGGATATCCGGAATATGCAACTCTTTCAATGCGTTAACCACATCGTTACGAAACCCATCGGTATTAGGAATATCGGAATCTTCGCCAACCCACAGCCCTCCATAAATTCCATGTCCAAGCTGTTCGGAAAACTGCCCATAAATATACTTACTTATTTTATTCTGGGGTCGATCAGCATCGACAACCATTGTATCCTGGGCCGCCAAACGACTAAAACTGCTGAAAAGTAGAATGAAAGAAAGAAACAGGAGTTTTTTCATAGTAGACTATAAATATTATTAACTGTAATTAATCCTAATTTGCGGGATTTTTACCCGGGTTAGAAAACTGGTAAACCGTGACTTGATGATATGTTTGGCCCGGCTTAAGTATCGTATTTGGGAAATTAGACTGATTGGGAGAATTGGGATAATGCTGCGTTTCGAGACAGAGTGCCCCATGCTGAACAAAATGATATCCATTTTGCCCTACCAGACTGCCATCCAAAAAATTACCGGAATAGAATTGAACGCCCGGCTGCGTCGTAAATACTTTCATCTCACGACCTGAAGACGGTGAATAAACAGTTGCAGCATGGAAAAGGGAATCCGATTCAGTTCGATTTAGCACAAAGTTATGATCATAGCCCCCCTTGGTTTGGTCAAAGCGAGAACCTACCGTATGAAATTCGGTAAAATCAAAAGGCGTGCCTTTTACGGAGGCTATCTCACCCGTTGGAATCAGCTCGTCGTTAACCGGCGTATAATGATCCGCATTAATTTTAAGCTCCTGGTCCATAACCGTCTGATCTGGATGTCCGCTTAAATTGAAATAGCTATGATTTGTGAGGTTGATCGGCGTAGCCTTATCGGTCGTCGCTTCGTACTCGATCTTAAGCTCGTTGTCTTGGGTAAGTGTATAAGTCACATTCACATGCACATTACCGGGGAATCCTTCTTCGCCGTCCTTGCTGAGATAACTCAACTTTAGCGAGCCGTTGTCCATAGGGTTGGCATTCCACAGCTGGCTTTCAAATCCACGCGTCCCACCATGTAACGTATTGTCACCGTCATTGGCCGGAAGCGTATATTCTTTCCCATCAATGGAAAATTTAGCATTTGCAATACGATTGGCATAGCGACCGATTATAGCGCCAAAATACGTTTTAACCGGACGATACTTCTTTAGAGAATCAAAACCCAGAACTACACTACCCATCTGCCCATCGCGGTCCGGGGTACGAATATTGGTAACCCGAGCCCCATAATTGGTTATCTGGACTTCCATTTTATTGCCATTGGTTAAGGTATAGAGTTCCACCTGCCGGCCATCTTCAAGCTGACCAAATTTCTGCTTGGACAGCTCTGTTTTTTGCTTTTGTTGCTTTGTATCCTTGTTACCCTTTGCACAGCCGGCCACTAAAATAGACAGTGTTCCTACAGCAAAAAGCATATTCATAAAATTAGACCCTATATGCTGCTGCCAAATCAATGTTGATATCATTTTCTTTTATCTTCAATTAACATTTAAGTTTTAAACGCTATTTTAATAGCAGAACAAATCCTCCATTACCTTTCATCGCGACGCTCAATTTTCCGTTCGATAATGTAACTTTTCGATGGGAGAACGTAAATTTTGTCTTACCGTCCGAGATAAGCTCACCTTCCATACTATCCGGTAGAAAAGACAGATCGAGCGCTTCTTTTTTAGGATGATCCTCGCCGTTGATACCTGCAATAAACCAGCGGTCCCCTTTTCGCCGGGCGATCACGACCAACTTGCCTGGGTAGCCATCAATAAACTTCATTTCATCCCACTCTACAGGGATTTTTTTAACAAAATCCACAACATAACCGGGCACTTTATCCATACCACGAGGCGTCTCGGCATAATGCTGGAGCCCAGACGTAAATAAGACCGGCAAAGCCAGTTCAAAAGCACTGGTTGTTTTACGCTTTACATAATTCAATTGAGTCAAACTCATAGGGGTAAAATCCATCGGACCGAAGACATTCCGCGTAAACGGCAACATGGCACAGTGAAAAGCTTCGTTATCGGCATTGGCCTGCTCAAAAGTCACATACTCAAACCCTTTTACGGCCTCCATTGTCATTAGATTGGGCCATGTTCTCTGCCATCCACGTGGAATGGTTGCGCCGTGCGTATTTACAAGCAGGTGATAAGCGGCGGCATCCTTAAAAATATCGCGATAGTATTGAATCATCGACTGACCATCTCCGCCAAAAAAGTCAACCTTGATTCCCTTGATCCCCATCTTTTGGAGTTGACTAAATTCCTGAACCCGATCCTGATGAGTCAACAGTTTACTTTTTGGGGAATAGGTCGTGTTATTCCAACTTCCGGAGGAATTATACCACAGCAGCAATCCTACATTCTGTTTCGCTGCATAATCGGCCAGCCGGGAAATACCATCATACCCAATAGTACTATCCCAGTTAACATCTACTAGCGTATATTCCCAACCCATCTTAGCCGAATAATTGACAAAACGTTTTTGTGTATCATAATTAACAGAGGCATCCTTGAGCTTCGCCCAGCTCCAGGAAGCACGCCCCGGCTTGATCCATGAGGTATCCATGTCTACTGTCGGATCTGCCAAATCAGTTGCCAGCGTTGATTCTGTGATAGTCGACAAATTTCCAATAACAACGATTCTCCAAGGTGTAGACCATGGCAATGTCGAATGAGGATTTAAAACACCACCCGGTCGCTGTTCTCCGGCCTCCGGAAAGCCTACTGTATAATTACCGTCCGGAGCATTCTGGCGTAGTCGAGTACCACAATACGTACCGTTCATACCCGATTCCGAAATTAAGGCCCACGTACTTCCCACTTTAAACAGTGCCGGATATGCCCATCCCGCACTGTCGGGAGCAGGCGCACCTACTTTTATATCTTTATAATAGTCTTCCTCGTATGATGGATTAGTCTGTGCATAGCCTGTATTCACATTATCCAGCGGTTCCAACCAGGCGTGTGCATCCTCAGGGAAATGATAACTTGTCTTCTCTGAAGAAATTTGATGCACCTTGTCGCTATTGTTAGGAAAGCTATACCGGAAAGCAACACCATCATTCGATATCCTAAATGTAATATCCATCGGATTCCCGGACTTATTTCGCAGGTAAAAAGTCTTTTCATTTGCGTTATAGACAATATAGTGTTGTTTGCCGTGGCTCAACGAGTACTGCTCATTTATCGGTTTAATATTAGAAACCGACTCAAGACTCATATTCCGCGAAAAGTCGATGCCATCCCGTACAAGTCCCAGCCTGGAACTGTCAATAACAGCAGAATCCCGATACGATATTTTATAATATGGTTGAGTACCCTTCACCATAAAAAAATCTACTTCAATGTTATTATTCGGACTCGTAAACGATCCCGATTCGCCCGAACAGGCAATCACAACAAGAACGAACGCCAAGCATATTGCCCGATAAAAATTTTTAAATACGTTTATATCCACTATTTGCTTAAACTTTCTTAAAAATCACTAAAAAGCTACATGTTACATGTACTAATCCTGTACTTTTTTGCCCCATACGGTATGTCCTGCATTATTCAGGCCCGTGTAGACGATCGTGTGTTTATCATTCTCCCAATCATACCCTTGGCTTAAGTAAAGCTTCAGCGTTTCATTACTTTGGGTCACGGTCAACGTCTTTCCATTCAGTTGCCATGTCGCATTCACTCCTTCAATCTTCCCACTAGAAGAGTAGGTTATAAGCCGGGACTGATTTTTCTCACTGCCCGAAGCGAAAGACTGCAATGTCATTTGCTCCCATTTTCCCGTCACACTGTCGGCCGTGATATCCTGTTGCTCGATACCGCCGTACCGTTCCGGGGAGGCAACGGGCCATCCGTCAGAAGTCCACGTTAATTTTCTTAAATGCATATCCATCATATTCGGATGGGATCCTAACCGTCCCTGGTGCATCATAAAATATTGATCACCCTCGGTAAAAATGCCGACATGTCCGACCCCTTGCCAGCCGGAGTGATTATTAAATTGATAGGGCGCTGTCAATATGGGATAGTTATCCACCTTGTCCGCCATATTATTTCCGTTATAATCCAGATAGGGACCTTGCGGACTGTCAGACCGCCCTACCCGGACGTTGTATTTATCGAACAACGGTCCGTAAGAAACAAACAGGTAATATTTGTTAGTCGGCTTATAATAGGCAATCTCGGGAGCTTCAAGCGCACTTCCATTTCGTCGTGCGATGAGTTCGCCTTTGTCGCCGCCGTTAATTGGTTTTCCGGTATCAGGATCCAACTGAACAATATAAATCCCGGAAAACCACGATCCATAAGCCATCCAATAATTCCCATTGTTGCGATCCACGATTACAGTCGGATCTATGGCATTCATTGAATTTTCCTTGTTGGTCGTAACGACGGCACCTTGCTGTGTCCACGGACCTTCCAGCGATGTGCTGGTTGCCAATCCGATATAAGAGGCGTTACTGCCAACAATAGATACACAGTAATACAACCGGTAGGTATCACCTTTTTTCATAATGAAAGGAGCCCAAATATTGCTGGGAGACTTACCGCCATTCGCCTGCGTCACATAGTCATCAGCTTTTGGCGGGATACCGGAAAAAGCCCATCCGTCGAATTGCCAGTTAACAAGGTCTTTGGATCGTCGTACCTGTATTCCGACCCGCTGTAGCGGAATGCCATACATCACATCCGTCGAAAAACAGTAGGTCCATGTTCCATCATCAATACAATTGGGGTCATGCACATTGTACGGTCCCCAGTGATCGCGATAGGCAAATTCTTTCCACTGCTCATAGTTATCGGGATAACCCGGTCCGGTAGTTTCGCTCTGATTGCCCGTATTTCCGGTGTTGGTATTTCCCTGTTGACCGGTGTTATTATTGTCAGTACCTGTTGAGTTATCGCTACAGCTGGCAAGCAGCCCAATAATACAAATACACATAAGAAATAGCCTAAGAGCTCTCATATCCAGACCAATATGACAATCATTCCTATTAATCATGTGCTTTCTTGCCCCATTCACTTATACCCTCGTCACTTAGCCCGGTAAAAACCAGACAAACTCGATTATTCTCCCAGTCCCAGCCGCGAGATACCTGGGTCTTAAACTGATTATTGCCATTCAGTATGATCGAAAGTGCTTTACCCTTCAGTGACCAGCTTCCGTTGGCATACTCCTTAATGCTTCCATCAGATTTGAGGGTAAGAATCTCCGATTGATTCATTTCAAAGGTCTTATCCAGATAAATGTACTCCCACTTACCTGTGATATCATCCTCGTTAAGTTGCTGAGGTTGTGGCACATCATCATATCGCTCCGGAGAAAGTGTAGGCCACCCGGCATCCGTCCAGAATATTTTCCGGATATGCAGGTCCATCAGATTCGGATCTTTACCAAGTCGTCCCTGGCAAGCTAAATAATAATTGTCTCCATCTTTCAGAATTCCGGTATGTCCCACGCCCTGCCAGCCAGAGTGGTTATTAAATTTATATTGAGCTGTTATTTTGGGATAATTATTGGTCAGTGCTGACATCTGTCGTCCTTTAAATCCATAATATGGACCCTGGGGCTGATCGGCCCGTCCCACGCGCACATTATACGGCTCAAAGAGTTCATCATAGGAAACAAACAGGAAATACTTATTCAGCTTGGGATTATACTGTACTTCGGCGCCTTCCAGGGGAGCACGGCCATTGGGCATCGGACGCGAAGCAATAATATGTCCCAAATCATTGGGATCCTTACGAAAACCCGTTCCAGGATCCAACTCCACAGCATGGATACCGTTATCCCAAGAGCCAAAAATCAGCCACTGCTTCCCATTATCTCTGTTTACGGCTACATCCGGATCAATGCCGTTGTAATCCGAATCAGGATAGGTTGGCAACACCAATCCCTTATTTTTCCAGGGCCCATCAGGATTGGAACTCACCGCTAATCCCAAATAAGCCATATGCATATTATCATTGGCCGGAGCCGCATAATACAACCGGAATTGATCGCCCACTTTTATAACAAAGGGAGCCCAAATGGCAACAGGATCATACGATGGCTGCTTCTTGCGCATAAAATCTACCACATCCTGAGGCATGTTGGAAAACACGTGGCCTATGGGTTGCCAATGCACCAAGTCTTTCGATCGGCGAATTGGAATTTTGGCGTCTTTGCGAGGATCATCAGCGGGGACTCCGGCGCCACCATAATACACATCCGTCGAGTAGATATAATAATAATCCCCAACTTTTATGATCGTAGGATCATGAACGTTGTAAGTGCCCCATTTCCCGAAATTGGATATGTTGGCAATATCAGAATAATCATCTGGGATATGCGGATTCAGCGAATCAGCAGACGTGGTATCTCCCGTAGCAGGATTGGAAGGCCCAGTTTCCTGATCCGAACTTTGTACGGAATCCCGACAGGCAACCGTCAATCCCACTACTGCCAGGATTCCAACCGCTAAACTTATATGTATTCCGATTTTACGCCTCATACAACCAAATTAATGCCAGGTCAAACGAAATTTAATCTCCGGTTACAATTTTCCCCTTGATCAAGGTGAAAGAGTGCGGGGGAAATGAGTACGTCATCTTGGTCCCGTCCGCCTGGATCGAATCTTTCTGCTTAGTCTGTACTTTTGTCTGATCAAAATCATTTTTTGCCTTGATATCGGGACCGTTTACTTCATAAACCTGGAAATCACCGCTAAACTTTCCTTTCTCTGAAATAATATCAGTCGTGATAGCTTTGTCTTTATTGCGGTTTACCACATTGATCACTACTTCACCGTTATCGTTGTAGGTGGCCGAGACATCCAGGTAAGGGACATTTTTTTGCGTTGTCGTCGATTCCCCTAATCCAACAGGATAATCCTTATCTGTATTATAGGTATCGGAATCCACGTATACATCCAGTGCCGTACCGTGATCATTATGAGCAAAAAGCTGGAAGGGATAATAAATAGTCTGTTTATACATATCGTCTTTATTCGTAAATATCGGGGCAATAACATTAACCAGCTGAGCCAGATTGGCCATTTTTACAATATCCGCATTACGAATAAAAGTGTTTAAAAATCCGGCTGTTACAAGGGCATCTTCCAGGTTGTAATGTTCCTCAAGAGCACGTTTACCGTGTTCCGATTCCCCTGATCGTGCCCGGTACCAGACATTCCATTCATCCCAGGCAATATAAATAGGATCCCGGTCTCCACGGTTTGCCCGATGCATGGCGTTGTTAATCAATCCGCGGATTAACTGTGTACGTTCATCGAGCACCTCGGGCGTCGCCATAAAGTCATAATAGTTGTTTTCGGGATTGCCCACATACATGTGTATCGACAGATAATCGACTACATCTTTCAGTTCGTCAAGCACTTTACGATTCCATTCCATAGGATCTGCGCCGGGGCGGAAGTTCGAGGAACCGGCGGCTACCAGTTTAATACTCGGATCTGTCAGGCGCATCATCTTGGCAGCTTCACGAGCCTTTTTACTGTAATCTGTAGCATTCATGTGGCCTATTTGCCAAAACCCATCCATCTCATTACCAAGACTCCAGTATTTGATATTCCAAGGCTGTTTGTAGCCGTGTTTTTGACGCAAATTGGCAAAATAAGGCCCGCTCTTAACGTTGGTATATTCCAGCCAGTGTTGGGCCTCCGAAATGGTACCGGTACCCATATTCACCGTAAAATAGGGTTTAACCCCAACTTTTCTGGCAAACTTCATAAACTCATTGGTGCCAAACTTGTTGGTTTCCAGACGTCCCCAGGCAAGCTCCATACGCGGAACCCTGTTAGGGCCTACTCCATCCCTCCAGTGGTAATTAGATACAAAATTTCCTCCCGGGTACCGTATGATAGAAACTCCCAAATCTTTTACAGCCTGCATCACGTCTTTACGATATCCGTTTTCGTCGGAAAGCGGAGAATCCGGATCATAAATACCTCCGTAAACACAACGACCGAGGTGTTCAACAAAACTACCGTAAATGAGGGAATCAACATGCCCGATCGTTCGATCGACATCAATTTTAATGCGTGCATTCTGCGCCTGAACTGTGGTAACAAACAGCATTCCTATACAGAGTGCCAACACAGTAACGGAAAATCTTTTAGATTTTAACATGGCAAATAACGTCTTATTTATCTTTTTATTTAAATACCAAAGAATTAAGAATTAGGGTGGGTTATCACATTTCTGATTGTGATAACCCGACCCCATATTCTACCTAAGGAGGATTCTTGGTTTACATTTTTTATTTAAAAAAAACCTGTTTGTATCCCTGTATTTTTACAATGCAAATAATCATTATTTAAAATGGAATGGCTTGCATTACCATATATCCCGAGAAGCCATCCCATTTTCGTAATTTTTTGATATCCATCATGAGCATAAAACTACCGACTCATGATGGATATCTTTAGGCTATAGTTAGTTATCTATCAAGAACCATATCCCGGATTTTGGTTCAACTTGGGATTGGTGTCGAGTTCGCTCTGAGGAATCGGCAGATATTGATGCCCCTGAACGAAACCATTAAATTCAGGATCTCGTTGTTGCAACCAGTTGAGTTTTTGAGGATCCTGTAACCAGCCCCATCGAACGATATCATCAAAGCGGTGTTCTTCTCCGTTAAGCTCGAGATATCGCTCATGAGCAATCTGATCCTGCATCTGTTGTTGACTCAATCCGGGTTTTACAACACTTAAGTCAGGCATGTTGGCTCGATCCCTAACTTTTTGAACATAGGTGTATGCAACTGGCGTATTGCCCATATTATTTTCAGCCTCGGCATACATCAACAATACGTCTGCGTAACGCATCAGCCGGATATTGATTCCTGAACGGGCATCAATTTCACTGCCACCCGGCGTATCACTCTCATATTTTCTCCAGAAAATATTTGTGGTATCTGCTCCCGGGTAAGCCTGCTTAAAGGGCACGCCGTAAACAGTTTCGCCCGGATAATTATAGAAAATTGAAGCACGTAAACGAGGATCCGGATTGCCATTTACCGTAGTATCTTGTTGGAACTGGTTAAATAGCGTACGCGTAGGTTCGATGTCAGCCCATCCGAAACCTGTAGGTGCATAGGTGATAGAACGAGCTTGCGTCTGTCCCCAATCAGGTCGTGGCGGACTTTGCCATCCGATTGCGGTACCCCCTACATCACGAGAAAACTGGACTTCAAAGATCGACTCTTTATTATTCTCATTATCCGTTGTAAAGTTATCGCGATAATTGGAAACCAATCCGTAAATACCGGAATCGATTACTTTTTTAAACTGATCCGCTGCTTTACTCCACTGCTGATTGAACAGGTAGGCTTTGCCAAGATAAGCCTCGGCAGCCCCCTTCGTTGCGCGTCCTACATTATCAGCACTGTAGGTTTCCGGCAAAGCGGGAATCGCAGCCTGAAAATCTTTTTCGATCTGCGCCCACACCGAATCCGGAGGAGCCTGGGCCACAAAGTAATCATCCTGGCTTTGGGCCGTTTTAAGTATTAGCGGAACGTTATGATAGAATTTCAGGAGATGAAAATAAAACAGCCCTCTTAGGAAATGGGCTTCTCCCAGCAAGCGGGATTTGAGGTTATCATCCATCTGAATATCCGGAACATTTTCCAGTACCTGGTTTGCACGATAAACGCCTTCATAGAAAACCTTCCAGAGCAGAGATACCTGCAAACTCGTTGCAGGAAGGTTAAATTTACCGGCATCGGTCATTTCTCCCCAAGGGCTATCGGCTTTAGTGTCATCGCCCCGTAAATCAGGTGAGGTGTTAGCAAAACGCATATAACTTCCATCAAGCTGCAGGGCTTCATAGACAGCGTTCGTGCCTCTAACCGCATCACTGGAGGTTTTCCAGAAGGTTTGAGTTGTTTGTGCATTCGGGTTTTGTACATCTAATAAATTCTTGTCACAAGAATAAAATAGCGTACAACTTATCAACGTAAGTACTATTAGTATGTAAGAACTATTCCTTTTCATAGTCTTGTCCTTTTAATTTCTATTTAAAAATCCAGTGATACTCCAAGACTCAGGGTCCTGGGTGACGGGTATGAGCCAACATCAACCCCTCTGCTGAACAGGCCATCGTTACCTCCTCCGATGGGACCGTCAATCAAGGCATTGGCACTGCTGATCACCGGATCATATCCAGAGTACTTTGTGATAGT
>Ga0102944_1002034_pt1 | contig 12308 bp, 13 predicted proteins | sample SalPonD_shore_MG_FD_78172 | JGI IMG/M metagenome (GOLD analysis project Ga0102944, IMG submission 78172) | Salt pond soil microbial communities from South San Francisco under conditions of wetland restoration - Salt Pond MetaG... | ecosystem: Environmental > Aquatic > Marine > Intertidal zone >... | reverse complement strand
TAGTTTCTAATAAATAATTAACGCCGGTCACCCACCTGGCCCCGCCGTGAAAATATAGTCTCATAAATATTATTGCCTAAGCAGCTCGAAGGTAATAAATTAAAAATCATTCGACTCGCTCCGCTCGCTCAAGAAGTAATAATTTTATCCTACCAAAATATCCCTGAAAATAAAAGTCATTATTAAAGGGCGTCCCTCAAAAGGACACCCTTCTCATCTAAACTAGCTAAGGACATTCTCTTGAGAAACGTCCTTAAAAACCGAATATCTACACATACTTATCGGCTACATGAGAAGCAGCATAAGACTCGGGCTTAATCTTGGCTTTGAAACCATTGCCTCGGACTATCCCGACTACTTCTTTAATCATTTCCCGAGTTGGTCCATTTTGACCAACGTCAATGTGAATCTGAAAATCATAGTTAGGCAAATCTTCCTTAGTCAAGGAGACCTTCAGTTGTTTAAGCATGTCTTGGGCAACCGCCAAAGATAAATCGACCTCTCGATAGATACGGTCACGCAAGGTATGATAAATCTTATGCCCATTAGTTCTTTTCCAGAAATAACGACCGCCATGACCAACTCGATGAACGATAACGGCGGTAACAAAATCGACTTTTTTCCCGCCACTAGAATCGGTCCCAACAATCAGACGATATTTAGCATGATCGTCCTGACTAATGAAATCAGCAATTTCCTCAGCCATTTTAGTTAACTGAAGATGTCCTTTAGTCGGACTATTAAAAAGATTCTTTTTCATCTTAATTTTAGTATACTACTTTACTCCTTTTTTAGCAAGTTTTGCCTGGCCAGTCCCGGTTTCCGGTAAATTTGGTCAATTTTTCTTTTTTGTTCAGCTGTATCCAAAATCTCTCGCCGCAGGCGAGCTTTTTCTCGACGAATGTACTTGCGAATACTCTTAGGCAATCTTTTTCTTTTAGCCATAATTCTAAATCAATGAAAGACCATTGAAGGAAATTCAAGGGCCTGTTTTTTGCTTTTTTCTATTCGCCTTTAATCACAGCCAGAGGAGTCAAACGAGCAACCTTTCTGGAAAGACCGGCCTGGTGGACCACTTCAATAACATTGTCAATATTCTTATAGGCCAAAGGAGCTTCCTCAGCAATCCCCCGCGGAGAACGGCATTTAATAATAATCCCTTTTTCCTCTAACCGCCTGACTACTTCCAGTCCGGGAATTCTTCTTCGGGCCGCATGGCGGGACATGGTTCGACCAGCGCCGTGACAAGTGCTGAAAAAGCTATCTTCGCCCTCTTTTGTCCCGACTAAAACATAGGAAGAGGTTCCCATGCTACCAGGGATCAAAACTGGCTGACCGACTGACCGATATCCGGCTGGAATCTCTGGATGATTAGGCGGAAAAGCCCGGGTCGCTCCTTTTCGATGAACAATAACCTCGGTTTCTTCTCCGTTAATCAGATATTTTTCTTTTTTAATAATGTTGTGGGCAACATCGTATAAACTGATTAGCTTCTCTTTTGGCCCTAAAACTTTCTGCCAGGCCCGATCAAGATAATAAGCAATCATCTGGCGATTAGCCCAGGCGTAATTAGCGGCCGCCGCCATCGCTCCAAAATAGCGCTGTCCTTCAGACGAGTTAAAAGGAACGCAAGCAAACTCCTTATCAGGAACTTTAATCTTATACTTTTCCATGGCCGGAATCATTGTTCTTAAATAATCGGTACAAACCTGATGGCCGAGGCCCCGACTACCGGTATGAATCATGACCACAGCCTGTTCTTGAAATAGTCCAAAGGCTTTAGCTGCCTCCGAATCAAAAATTTGAGCCACTTTCTGAACTTCTAAGAAATGGTTGCCGCTACCGAGAGTCCCCACCTGGTCGCGGCCCCGATTTTTAGCTCGTTCAGAGACAACCTGACTGTCAGCCCAATTTAGTCGGCCGCCGGCTTCACAATATTCAACGTCCTCTTTCTGCCCATAGCCTTGTTTTAACAGAATAGGAGTTCCTCCTTCTAAAATTTTATCAATCTGCTCTACGGTCAATTTTATTTTCCGACCGCGACCCAGCCCGGAGGGAACCTGACTTTGAATCTCAGTAGCTAATCTATCCAAATAGGCTCCTATCTCTTTTTCGGTCTGTTCCGATTTCAACAAACGCATACCGCAGTTAATATCGTAGCCGCACATTCCTGGTGAAATAATACCATCGGAAGTTCTGATGGCAGCCACTCCGCCAATCGGACTGGCATAACCCTCATGCATATCGGGCATAGCCAAGGCGTATTTCTGAAGGCCGGGCAAGGTAGCTATATTAATCAGCTGTTCAAGCGATTTATCCTCAAAGCTGTCCTCGAGCATCTTCTCAGAAAGATAAGCCCGAGCCGGCCTTTTCATATCCGAGCGGAACTTTCTGGGAATTTCCCAAAGATAGTCGTTGATCTTAACCAAATCTTTTTTGGTCATATGTCAAAAACAATGGTCGCTTGCCATTGATTCCCCTTTTTTTCAATCTCCAGTTGGTAATAAGTAGCTGCCTTAATATCTATTTGTTTTTGACTAACTTTCTGGCCGGCTATTCTAGCTTTTAAGTGGCTTTTAGACAATTCTTCTATTTGGAAATTAGTATAAATTTTTCGGTTGAGGTCGCTGCGGGATAAAATTTCGTTAAGCCAGTCAACTAAAAGAGAATCGAGGTCATTTGATTCAATTTCTATTGGTTCCCATTCTTCGGCTTCCTTTTGAGCCATCGGGTTCTGTTGTTCAGCCACGGCCAAAGCGGCATTGACGAAAAGCTCAGTCAAATCCTGGCTAAAAACCTTAATTTTCAAATCGGCTTTATGCTCTAAAAGCCGGTATTTATCCATTTTCTTTCAAGGGACGCTTTTCTGAGGGATGCCCTTAAAAGGGCGTCCCTCAGAAATAATAGATAATTTGATAAATAACCCCGACCGTTAAGAGTAAAATCAGGCCATAGAGAACCGGCAACGGCAATCTCAGCGAATACTCCGGTCGGCGCTGACCCAGTTTTTTGGCCCGTTGATAGATAAGAACGAAGATAATCCCTTCTAAGCCGCATAAAATAGCCCCCAAGAAACCGATAACAGCGACAAAGTTACGCAGATGGACCAAATAAGCAACCAAGGGAATAAAACATGTCAAAGCCCAGGCTAAGTGTTTGTTGAGCTTATAATCGTACCAGAAAACCTTTTTTAGGGCCAGACCGATAACTAGGAAAGAAGTAGTTACCGCTAAAAGCCCGAAGACGGCTCCAAAGATAATAGTATGATTCTCTAAAACGCGGACTAACCCTTCAATCGCCTCGATTGAAGTTTGCTGACCAGTCACGCCAACCACGGTCGAAATAAAAATTAGATAGAGAAAAACCGGCAAAAGGCTACCCCAAATAATAGATTTTTTAAGAAGTCGGCAATCCTTTCCGAAAATCTCTCTCATTTCGGGAACAGCCACTCCGCCGGTGACCGCCCAAAGGATTACTCCGTAAGGCAGAAAAAAATATGACCAGTCCAAAGTAACCAAATTGCCTAATTCAACGGCCGGCCAGCCTTTGATTGAAATTAAAATGACAATCGCGATCAGAAAGATAGTCATCAGAATTTCTATTTGAGAAATCACTCGCAGGCCGAAAAAAATGGCCGAGGCGCAGACAGCAAAGAAGAATAAACTCCAGGCCAATTCAAAGCCGCCAAAAAGGGTCTGGAGAAACTTACCGCCAACGATTATATAGGCCAGCAAGGCCCCGTAAAAAATAAAAATAGAGGTAAAAGTGATTATTCTTTTCCCCCAGCTGCCCAGATATAACTGAGCATAGCCGACATAACGGTGCTTGCCGGACGTCCGTAAAACAATCTCCCCGTAGATTAAATGAATTAGCAGAGCCAACCCGCTTAAGAGAAACAAAAAAAACAGGCCTAGCGGAAAACCGGACTTAGCAACGACATAGGGTACACCAAAAATACCTACCCCGACAATCGCCCCGATTAGAGTAGCTGTCGCGTAATAAAAATTCTTATTCATCAAAGATTTTAGTAACTAGGCAAATAGCCTTGGGCGGTCAGCCAATTAACTAAATAAGAATAAATGATTCCCCAAATGATGGCCACTCCTAAAATAATCTTAGCCTCCTTTTTCATCTCCGGTTCGCTCAAAAGAGCTAAGCCTAAAATCAGACCGGCGAAGACAGGATTGACAATAGCAATAACGATGCCTAAATAGAGCCACTTCTTTCGGGAAGAAAGAGCAACTTTCTTAGAATCGGAGTTATTATCTATTGGTGAGAATGATTTTTCTTGGTCCATTTTTTTCTCCTCTATTTAATACTCTTTTTTATTTTCTCAGCAATTTTTTCCATTTCTGGTTCATCTATTTTTTTAAGACTATTCAAATTAATGCTTCCGCCGTGGCCGTCATTTTTAAATCGTGGAACTAGCCAAACATGAGCATGAGGGACTTCTTCGCCAATGACTAGCGAGATAACAAAATCAGTCTCGAGGGCTCGGCGAATAGCTCTGGCCAGTCGGCCAACCACCTGAAAATATTGAGCTAGATTAGGCGAAACTCGTCTATCTAAAGAGATATCCCAGACCCAGCGGAAATGTTTTTTAGGGATGACCAGCGTGTGGCCGGGATTAAGCGGAGCAATTGATAAGAAAGCCAAGAAATCTTTGTCTTCATAAACCCGGTAACCGGGTAGCTGGCCAGCTACAATTTTACAAAAAGGACAATCCATAAGATTAGCTATTCCTTATTTTCTTTTTTACCTCCTTGACGATTTTAATCAAAGGAACCGTTTCTTGAATGCCGGAATTCATATCTTTAATGATAATCGTTTCATCCAAGGCCTCCTTTTGGCCCAAAATTAAGGTCAAACGAGCGCCCAGCTTATCAGCTGTTCCCAGTTGAACTTTCATCGTGTCACGACTGAAAGAACTAGCTACCTCTAAGCCAGATTGCCTTAACTCTTCAAATAATTTAAGCGACCTTTTCTTGGCCAAGTCGCCCAATTGAACCAAAAAGACTAGCGGACGCCTCCGCTGATTAAATTTGATTCCCCTTTCTTTAATCAAGCCAACTAACCTATCTAGGCCGATGGCAAAACCAACAGCCGGCGTGTCCCGACCCCCCAAAAGCTTGATTAGACCGTCGTAACGGCCGCCGCCGGCCAATGAAATCTGACGACCCTCTTTGCCTTCCGGCCAAATTTCAAAAACTGTCTTGGTGTAATAATCCAGACCGCGAACCAGGTAGGGGTTAAGGATATAAGGAATATTGACCTCGTCTAGAAATTCCAGAACACTTTTAAAATGATTGTGGCAATCATCGCATAATTGATCAATCAGCTGGGGCGCTTCCTGGGCTATCTGCCGACATTGATTCTCTTTACAGTCCAACAGCCTCAGAGGATTTTGTTTTAACCGTCGCTGACAATTGAGACAAAGTTGGTCCTTACGACTTTTATAAAAATTAATAAGCTTTTTGCGATAAGCCGGCCGACAACTGGGACAACCAATACTATTAATCTGAACGGTTAAATTTCTTAGCGACAATTCTCGGCTAATCGAAAAAAATAGCTGGATTAATTGAGCATCCAGGACCGGCTCTTTCTCGCCGATAATTTCAAAATTAGCCTGATAGGATTGTCGATAACGGCCCTTCTGTGGCCGCTCGTAACGAAAGATCGGTCCAAGGCTATAAAGTTTAACCGGATGCGGCAGACTGGCCAGACCGTTTTCTAAATAGGCTCGTATGATGGCCGGCGTAAACTCTGGCCGTAGGGTCAACCGGTCGCCGCCTTTAGTCCTTAGGTTATACATTTCCTTCTCGATAATATCGGTATCAGAGCCGCTCCCCTTGATAAACAGATCAACTTCTTCCAAAACCGGTGTATCTATCCGCTCAAAACCATAGGCCCGAGTCAAATTCTTGATTACTTCCCCGACTTTCTGCCAATATATTTGATCGGCTGGCAGTATGTCAGGCATACCTCGTGGGGCCTGAAAGATCTTCTTTCCCCTCGGGAGATTTCCGCTTTTAGGCCTAGCCGTCTTCCGGGCCGGCCGGCCGACTTGAGAACGACTTCCAGCCTTAGTAGTTTTCCTAGCGGCCCTACTTTTAGTTTTGCCTTTTTGGGACATTTTAATAGACGGTAGCCAGGTCGAAAGGCCAAACCCTTAACCAAACCCGACCGACAATATTATCTTCCTCTAAGACTCCCCACTGACGGGAGTCAGAACTGGCTGAGCGATTGTCTCCTAAAACAAAATACTCATCCGGGCCTAATTCTAATTTGACTCGTCCCCAGGTGATAGAACTAACCGTTAAATAATCAGACTCGTCTAAAATTTTCCCTTCGGGATTATCTTGGTTATAAATGATAACCTGATTATTTCCTATCTTAACCGTCTCGCCAGGCAGACCGACAATTCTCTTGATATAATATTGAGAAGTATCCAGTGGATACCTAAAAACGATTACCTCGCCTCGCTTAGGTTCATCCAGACGGTAACTAATCTCATCAACGACTAAATACTGACCACTATCAAAATTAGGCATCATTGAAGCGCCGCGAACGAAAAAAGGTTGAATTAAATAATAGCGAACCGGGATAATGATAGCTAACGAGATAGCCACTATTTTAACTACCTCCCAAACAAAAACAATTAACTTTCTCATTTTTTAAAAATTGTGATTAGCCCAAAAGAAAACCGAGAATTCTCGAATCAAAATTGCTAAATCTTTACTGCGTTGCCTTGCCCGCCGAGATAACCAGTTTGTTTTTAATTCTAACTCATCAGACTAAGAAAATCAAATTCTTTAGTAAATTGTGAGTAAATCCCAAATCTGCTATACTGTGTTAATAATGCTCAAATTTTTAAAAACGATTAGCTTAGCTTTACTAATCCTGGGAGGTGTATTTTGGTTAACCAGGTTAATCCCTGCCTCCTCGGTTGAAATCTCCTCAGCCAAAGAAAAAATCAGCCAGCAAAAGGAGAATGGCTTTCTAAAAACCGTTTCCAGCTTGTTTTTAGATGAAGATAATCAGTTCGACCAGCAGAATATTTTGTTGCTTGGTCAGCCAGGCCCTGATTACTTGGCCTCCGAATTAACCGATACAATTATCTTAGCCCACTTTAGTCTTGGCCGAGAAACCGATGAAGATCAATCTATCTCCGACCAAAAGATAATCTTAATTTCTTTACCCCGTGACTTATTAGTTAAAATCCCTGAACAAGAAAATTTGGCCAAAATCAACTCCCTTTATCGGTCAACCGGGATTGACGGATTGAAAGAGAAAGTCAGCGAGGTAACCGGCTTAACCATTAATCATTATCTAATGGTTGACCTGGCGGTTGTCGAAGAAGTTATTAATTTGGTCGATGGGCTTAACGTTTATGTGTCCGAAGATATTCACGATCCCTATTTCCCTGGCCCTAACTATACCTACCAAGTTTTTAACCTGGCAGCCGGCTGGCGCTATCTGGACGGACCAACTGCTCTTAAATATATCCGGACTCGCTATACTTCGCCTAACGGCGATTTTGACCGGATGGCCCGTCAGCAGCAAGTTATTCGTTTACTCAAACAAAAAGTTTTAGACCTTAATCCTCTGTGGGATTGGCCGACTTACCTAAAAATTTTCCAGCAATTGAAAACTCATCTAAAAACCGACCTTAGTCTGCTGGAGATGAAGTCTCTTTATCAAATAGTTAAAGGAATGGAAACAGACCAAATAAACCACCTGGTTATTGACAAAAAAGAAACCGGTTTATTGACCGGCGGCCTCGTCCCTTTCGGCCAACAAATGGCCTCGGTTGTTTACCCGAAAGCCGGCCAGGGAAATTATACTCAAATCAGGAATTATATCAGAGAAATAATAAATAATAATTAGCAAAGATGTACTTAATCTATTTCGAAAACATAGTGGAGAATCTTACCTGCCTCGCCGAGTCAAGGCGGGCCTGCCTCGCCGAGTCAAGGCGGGCCTGCCTCGCTGAGTCAAGGCGGGCCTGCCTCGCTGAGTCAAGGCGGGCCTGCCTCGCCGAGTCAAGGCGGGCCTGCCTCGCGGCAAGGCGGGCCTGCCTCGCCGAGTCAAGGCGGGGAAAATTAAGTCATTTTCAAGACAAAAATAGCTGTCGGAAAACTCGCCCGTAGGGCGAGGCAAACGAAACAGCGTTAATTTTTGCCGCCGACAATGACTTTAATTTTCAAGATTCGGAACTCTGTTTGAGAAATGGATTAAGTACATCTTCAACCGCTCATCGGTTTATGAAATTAATTGTTGGTCTAGGCAATCCCGGAGTCAAATATGAAAAAACTCGCCATAATTTTGGTTGGCGGGTAGTTGAGCAAATCCGAGAACAGTTAAAATTGTCTGATTGGCATTCGGAAAAAAAATTTAGAAGTCTAATTTGCCAAGCAAACCTGAATCGTCAAAAATTCATCCTAGCCAAGCCGGAAACTTTTATGAACAATTCCGGCCCAGCCGTTAAAAAAATAGCGAATTACTACCGAATCCCGACTGAGGAGATTTTAGTTGTCCATGATGATATCGATTTGCCCCTGGGACAAATCAAAATCCAGCAGAGTCGGGGAGCGGCTGGTCACAAAGGAGTTCAGTCAATCATTAATCATTTGGGCAGTAAGGATTTTATTCGGATGAGAATGGGAATCGAGCCAGCTCAAGCTGAAAACATTGAAACCGAAAAATTTGTCTTGGGGAAATTTACTGACCAGGAAGAAGAAATTGTTCAAGCGGCAATACAAAAAGCCGCTCATTTAATCAGAGCGGCTCTGTAAGTTTAGATGGAAAGACCAAGCCTTTGGCGTCGCTTTCTTTCCCGTCCCGGCATCGCCGCTGGCAACTGAAGCCGATTGTAAAGAAACATTCCTATGGCCAGCAAAAGGAAAAAACCGGCCCCGACCAAAGCGACTATAAAACCATAAGACTCATTGTTTTCCAATCGATAAATTGCATCGTTAATCAGCAGAAAGCCAAGAAGACCAAAGATAATCAAGATTATCTTAAAAAACTTTCTTCTCATCCTTTCACCTCCTATTACAGATTGTTAAAAATCTAAAAATATTTAATCTGAGTAGGCCTACCTAGGAGCGTTAGGGGCGAATTCACAAAGGTAAATTATCCCTAATACTTAGGCCTGACTGAACTTTAGGAGGGGTTAGCCCAGTTACCGGCCACTCGCTAGGCAGGCCTATCCAGATTAAATCTAATAATATTATAACCAGATGACTGAATTTGTCAAGGGCGGAGAACCAGCTCAAAATAGACTAAAAACCAACCAGACTAAATATTTTAACGCCTTTAATTTGATTGAGGGAATTGGCCCAATTGCCTTCAAAAAGCTACTAGCCCATTTTTCCTCTTTAAGCGAAGCCTGGTCAGCCGAGAGCAATCAACTCAGAGAGGCTAGTTTGACTAATTTATTAACTAAGCGAATTATTGAACAGCGTCGGCGAATCAATCCAGATAAAGAAATGGAAAATTTGGCCCAAGAAGGAATCAAGATAATAACTATTTCTGACCAAGCTTACCCTAAATTACTGAAAGAAATCTACAATCCACCAGCTCTTCTTTATCTAAAAGGCGAATTTACCAGTCAAGATGAATCCGGTTTGGCTATAGTCGGGACTAGAAGGTCCTCCCTCTACGGCCGACGGATAACTCCTCTTCTCGCCGCCGACTTGGCTCAGGCCGGCCTGACTATCGTCAGTGGTTTAGCTAAGGGAATTGACTCCTTAGCTCATCAATCAGCCCTAGCAGTTAATGGCCGAACAATAGCCGTTCTCGGCTCAGGCCTGGATAAAAGAAGCATTTATCCCTTGGCTAACCGCCGACTGGCTGAGGAAATCAGTCAGCAAGGAGTGGTTATCAGCGAATTCCCGCCGGGAGCCAAGCCGCTCGCCCAGCATTTTCCTCAACGCAATCGAATCATCGCTGGTTTAAGTCTAGGCGTTTTAGTTATTGAGGCACCCCAGAAAAGCGGAGCCTTAATTACCGCTCACAACGCCCTGGAACAAAACAGAGAAGTCTTTGCCATTCCCGGCCCTATTTCAGCCGAGAATTCATTAGGTCCTAATAATCTAATTAAGATGGGGGCAAAGTTGGTCAGTCAGGCCAATGACGTTTTGGAAGAACTTAATCTAGCCTTATTAACCGAAAAGGCCCAGCCGGATAAAAAAATAAGTCCAGATAATCCGGAGGAAAAATCAATTCTAAAACTACTCTCTGAAGAGCCAATTCATATTGACAAAATAATTAATCAAACTAAACTATCAACAGCCATCATTAATTCAACCTTAATTTTAATGGAGATGAAGGGTAAGGTTAAAAATTTAGGTGGTCATAACTATATTTTAAGCCCATGATTCTAGTTATCGTTGAATCGCCGAGCAAGGCCAAGACTATTGCCAAATTTTTAGGCAGCGATTATTCAGTTAAATCCTCTTATGGTCATATTCGCGATTTGCCTAAAGGAGAATTAGGAGTTGATTTAGAAAATAATTTCAAACCGAAATACGTTATCCCGACTAAGGCCCGAACGGCAGTTAAAAAATTAAAAGAGGTTGCCCAAACGGCTGAACTGGTTATCCTAGCTACCGATGAAGACCGCGAAGGAGAAGCGATTGCCTGGCATATTCTCCAAATTTTAGATTCGGGCAAAGTCAAAAATTATCAGCGAATTGTTTTTCACGAAATTACTAAAAAGGCGATAATTGAGGCTTTAAAAAAACCGCGGCAAATTGATATTAATTTAGTAAATGCCCAGCAAGCACGACGCATTTTGGATAGACTGGTTGGCTATAAGCTATCACCCTTTCTCTGGAAAAAAGTGGTTAAGGGACTATCGGCCGGCCGAGTTCAATCGGTCGCCGTTCGTCTAATCGTCGACCGAGAAAGAGCTATAGAAAAATTTAAGCCGGAAGAATACTGGAGCATTGAAGCTAACCTAAAGAAAGAGAACCAGCCTGACCAATTCACAGCTCACCTGATTAAAAAAGGCGAGCAGGCTATTCCCAAGCTGGGCCTGAAAAGCAAGGCTGAGGCGGATAAGATATTGATTAATTTGAAAGGAGCCGTTTACCGGGTGGCCGGTCTGGAAAGCAAAGAGGTAAAGAGATACCCGGCTCCGCCATTTACGACCAGTACTCTACAACAAGAGGCAGCCGGAAAATTAGGTTTTTCAGCTAAACAGACAATGCGTCTAGCCCAGCAGCTTTATGAAGGAGTCTCCTTAGGGAAAAAAGGAGCAATCGGCCTAATTACCTATCACCGGACTGACTCTTTGAACCTAGCTAGCCAATCCTTAGTCGCCGCTCAAGAACTAATTAAGAAAGAATTTGGCCAAAGCTACGCCTTGGCTAGCCCGAAAACGTATAAGACTAAAGGGAAGGGGGCCCAAGAAGCCCATGAGGCTATCCGACCGACTAGAGCCAGCCGCCAACCGGATAAAATCAAGTCATATTTGGATAAACAACAACTTAAACTCTATGACTTAATCTGGCGGAGATTTATCGCTTGTCAAATGCAACCAGCTCGGCTGGAAGCGACCAGTCTAGATATTCAGGCCAATGTGGCTCTCCGACACGCTTCGCCGAAGCTTCAGCAAGGCGAGCAAGTCAAGGGAAAATTAGATTCATCATATATTTTTCGGGCGACTGGTTCAGTAATTAAGTTTGACGGCTTCCTTAAAATTTATCCCTTGAGACAGAAAGAAGCAGTGCTGCCTCCTTTAACCAAAGAAGAAAGACTAAAACTGATCAAGCTTTTCTCGGAGCAGCATTTTACCCAACCGCCGGCCCGTTACAGTGAAGCTTCTTTAGTTAAAACTCTTGAAGAATATGGCATTGGTCGGCCTTCAACCTATGCTCCGATTATCAGTACTATCCAGGAGCGGAATTATGTCCAAAAAAACGAACAAAAGAGGTTTACTCCAACTGAAATTGGCCTGCTAGTTAATGACCTATTGGTTGAGCACTTTCCCCAAATTGTTGATTTGAAATTCACCGCTCAAATGGAAAATGACTTGGATAAAGTTGCGGCCGGTCAGATTAATTGGGCGACCATTATCGCTAATTTCTATCATCCTTTCCAGACTAATTTAGATAAAAAATACAAAGAGGTAGTTAAACAAAAAGTTGAAGAGCCGACCGATAAAAAATGTCCGAAGTGCGGCCGGCCACTGGTCATCAAATGGGGCCGCTTCGGTAAATTCTACGCTTGCTCCGGCTTTCCTGAATGTAAATACAGCGAGTCGATAGTCAAATCGACTGGCGTCAAATGTCCGAAATGCG